>Ga0206125_10002712_pt1 | contig 18099 bp, 9 predicted proteins | sample Helgoland_Spring_4_FD_148598 | JGI IMG/M metagenome (GOLD analysis project Ga0206125, IMG submission 148598) | Pelagic subsurface seawater microbial communities from Kabeltonne, Helgoland, North Sea - Helgoland_Spring_Bloom_20160331_1 | ecosystem: Environmental > Aquatic > Marine > Epipelagic ... | reverse complement strand
CTAAGCCACTGACTAATACAGAAATAAACAACGCACGAGGCAAAGCTAAAGAATACAACTTAGCTGATGGCCTCGGTCTCGCGTTGCGTGTTCGACCGGGTGGAGACAAGTACTGGATATTCAATTACCAGCGTCCAATCACTAAGGTCCGCGCCAACATAAGCCTGGGCATCTACCCCACAGTGTCATTGTCTTCCGCAAGAGTTATTCGTTCTGAATACCGAGATCTACTGGCCCAGGGTATCGACCCGAAATTTCATCGTAAAGAACATTTGGCTGCGGAAAAAACAGCAGCTGCGAACACGTTAGAAAAAGTGGCTGCAGACTGGTTGTGTGTAAAGAAGAGCAAGGTTAGCAGTGATCATGCTGATGATATCTGGCGCTCATTAGCCCTGCATATATTTCCTTACATGGGACAGAAACCAATTAGCTCGATTACTGCTCCTTCGGTTATTAGCGTGTTAAAACCAATAGAAGCCAAGGGTAGCTATGAGACAGTCAAACGGTTATGCCAACGGCTGAATGAGATCATGGTCTTTGCCGTGAATACTGGAATCATCACCGATGCCAATCCTCTATCCGGCATTAAAGACGCCTTTATAGCACCGGCTAAAAAGCATTTACCCACCTTATTGCCAAGTCAGTTGGATGATCTGGTCAGACGAATCTATGGCGCCTCCATTCGTTATACGACCCGTAACTTGGTGCTGTGGCAACTACATACCATGGTAAGGCCAAGCGAAGCTGCGGCCGCCGAATGGGCTGAAATTGATGTTGATGAAAAACTTTGGATCATCCCAGCATCAAGAATGAAAAAGAAGCGCCAGCATACAGTTCCTCTCTCTCCAGAGATGATAGAGATCCTCGATGAAATGCGAGTCATAAGCAGCCGCAGTCAGTTTATCTTTCCCTCCGAGGTAAAACCTTTAGAGAGCATGAATTCTCAAACAGCCAATATGGCTTTAAAGCGAATGGGCTACGAGGGCCAGTTGGTCTCACATGGGATGAGGTCGTTGGCAAGTACAATTTTAAATGAACACGGCTTTGCGCCAGACATTGTTGAGTCAGCATTAGCACATACTGACAAAAACACTGTAAGAGCCGCATATAACCGCGCTGAGTATGTTGAGCGGCGCAGAGATATGATGGACTGGTGGTCTAAACGAGTTAGCCAATCACGCACCACAGACTTATCTGCTGGTGCACTTTTAATTACGAAGCAAGAAGCTTCGCAGTAACAGGACAATGATATGGCTTTAAGAATAATGCGGTTAAGTGAAGTAAAGGCAGTAACGGGTCTTTCAAAGACGACGATCTACCGATTTGAAAAAGAAGGACGATTCCCATCGAGGGTTAGTCTTGGAGAGAGGAGTGTGGGTTGGTTTGAAGATGATATTCAGAGCTTCCTTCAGTCTCTTAGGCGGAGCTGAAATCCTAAGAATCGCCGATTGAGGAACGAAATCGTGAAACATGATTCGTTGTTCGCGGTTAGTGGACATAGATACTGTGTATATATACAGTAAATGCAAATTTGTAGCAGGAACAGGTGCATTTGTAGCAGCTTGTAGCAGCATTTGTAGCAGGTTTGAAAATGAACAAAGTCAGCTGTGGTGCGGTCTGTAGGATTTGTAGCAGATGTAGCAGGTAGATTTGAATTAAAGTTCGATTTAAAAAAAAACGTGTTTTTTAAAAAACGTCTGAACGAACTTAGAAAAAGCTGCTACATCTGCTACATCTGCTACAAATAAGGCTAAGTGTATGATATTAAAGGGATTAATTTGTAACGTTTAGCTGAATTGTTCCTGCTACAACCTGCTACAACCTGCTACAAGTGAAGCGCGAGGCGTGGATCGTGGACCACGGGCAATGTTTCGCAAGTGTTTCATAAGATTCTCCCGTTATAGCTTCATGGTGTGATGGTGAAAGGCCTTGAACCGCGCTTGGGTAAGATATTCATGACAAGGTTCCAAAGCCCAAATCGGAAACAAGGTTCCAGATTGATTAAAGGGGGAAGGTGTGCCTTCTCAGTGGGGAGGGGCTGGATATATTGAGTGGCAAATAAAGTCTAAAAAATTTTCTAGACCTATTTCTCTTCAGCTAGTTCAATTAGTGCTTTGCACACTTTACCTAAAGCAAGACCAAGTAGAGGAGGGACGGCATTACCTATTTGAGTATATTGAGGTACTTCAAATTTACGCATTTGGCCACCTGTAGTGACTTTTGATTTCATTTCATACCAATCCGGGAATGACTGAATACGCGCCATCTCTCGAACTGTTAGAGTTCGTTGCATTTCAACTGACTCATGATAGTGGCAGGCATCATCTGGAATAGATAAAGCTGCTGGAGCAGGCTGATCCGCCCGCAAGGCACGTTGAGTCTGCTTCTTTGTGTAAAGATTGCTAAGCAATCCCAGCAGTTGATGATCACTTGGCCTCGTGATTTGGTTGCCGTCTAAATCTAAAACCCAATATTTCTGAACTACTTTGAGAGTACTTGAAGATACCCCTGAGGCACCCTCAGTTTTTAAATATTTCGAAATTTCTTTGCTCGATTCTTTTGGAATTTTTGTCATAATTTGATACAAGCGAAATCTGGATTTAACCTTATTACTGTTTGAGCGATGGTCATGGTTATGCTGTTTATTTAATCTATGGCTATTGATATTCTCAAATATACTGTTGATCCGCTCTACATATAAGCTACTTTCCCCATCAACAGTGCGTAAGTCATCAATAGCATCTTGAACAGTTGCTAGCTCACTGTTTTTGTGTGTTTTGAGGTTGGCGAAAATTTTAGAATCAAAGAAATCAGGATTTTTTTCGATATCAAAGTAAGGCAGGCATCCATATTCAGGGTCCTCACCACTTCTAACTCTATCAAATAATATTTTTGCTGGGGCAATTGTTTGGAGAAAATTCTTGTCATTACTTTTTTTTGTTATTCCAGCAAATATATCGTTTCTCAATGCTATAAGGATAAAGCGAGGGCGATTTTGAGCAGCACCTATATATTTAGCGTTTATGTGCATGCAAATTGGAATATATCCAATTTTTGCAAATGCTTTTGCAACCTCAAACCAGGCATAGTAAGGTTTTTTATTGATTTTGAATGGTCGCAAAATACCACTGACATTTTCTAGTAACGCGATTTTAGGTTTTGTCTGTTCGACGAATCTTGCAAACTCCCAAGGAAGAGTATTTCTGTCATTAGACTGATCTCTCAGACCCGCCAAACTAAAACTCTGGCATGGTGGTCCACCTGAGACCAAGTCAATACCACTGCCAGAGCCTTGCCTCAAAATATCCCCCAAAGATGATTCTGATTGACTTAGGATTTTATTAATATCCACGATGCTACCTACTAGCAAAGATCGCTCAATCAATTCTCTGGTTAATTTTTTATTTAATAAGTCAGAAAAGTGGTTAGAGTTAAGCCCACTGGCTAGTTGGGGATTTTCTCGCAATCTGCCTTTTAGGTTTGATCGATCAAAAGTACTGCTTACCCATAACACTTTGTCGATATTTATATGTTTTTCGAAATCTACATTTAGAAGATTATGAGCGAATGTTTCTGAAGCCATCGGAGATAGTTCATTTGCTACAAAAAGCTCAAAACCGGCAGTTTCTAAGCCTAATGACAGCCCTCCACAACCAGCAAAAAGTTCAATATGGTTCATCAAAATACACACTTAGGTTTTGCGTTAGTATAAAGGCTGCTGATGCAGGAGTCCAGGGTTTTAAACTTAATAATCAAGATCGTATTCAGTTACTTGGTCGAAGAGAAGGTCTAAGTTGTTTGGGCTTATTTTAAATAGGTACCCTTGATCTTTCGCTTCGCCTGAGGGCAATGCTTTGATTGTATAATCCACTGTAATAACTCCCAAATCAAGCAATATGGGGAATGCAGATTGATCTACGCTACCAGTGTGCTTTATTTTTTTATAGTAAAAAGATTCGTCTACCTCTCCATTTTTTCCTTGTGTCTCAGCTGTTATCCAAAATGTTTCTTTATGCTTCGAAAGTAGCCTTTCTTTAAGTAGCGGAAATTCCCAAATTACGTCGGTAATAGGTGGGGATTTAGCCATATAGAGTTGCTGGAGTTGCTCTTTAGACCAGTCTACCTTTAGTTGCAGGTAGTATGAGTTAGGCTTAGTTACGCTCAGTTGGTGAAATAACTGAATTCGGTTCTTTGCTTCTTTGTATTGCCCGCGCTCATAAAGTAATTCTTTTGAGCTTTTCAATCTACTTAATTTCCAATTAGGCACTTGTGAAAATAAGTTGCTTCTGTTGCCGGTCCCGGATCGTTGGCGCTTAGATTTAATTTCGATGCCTTTGAAATCTGGTGTCTTAGAGCTATTTGCAGCAATGCCCAGCAGCGTCTCGAGCGTATAGCCAACCCCAGTATCTCCAACTCGCTTCGTTTGTACGAAGCCAAGTTGATGTATCTCCTTCATTTTCTCGAGAAGCTCCAGAGCGACATCTGATTTACCAACTAAAAACTGAGCGAGAATATATTTAAACTCTTTACTAGAAAAATTGAGTAGTTCGGTTAAGTTCGATTGACTACAATTTATAATCACTAAACCATCTTGATTAGCTAAAATAGCTAATAAATCGTTGGGCTCGGCCAGTTTTTTCAGGCCATGAGGCCATATTCGTGGGTCACCACTCTTGGAGATTGGTCGGTACAATGAAGTTATAGTTTTGACGACCTCGCCCTGAGCTAGAATAGTGGTCTGGACTACATTCTTATTCGCGGGACCCTGCGCCTGCATAGAGAAATCATGTAACTGGTGTCTAACTAAAAATTCTCTAACATCGGCAGTCGCATCCATGATAGATTTTACAATTCCCGTAGCTGTTGGGACTACAAATGTTACGGTTAAGCCAGCGGTTTTAAATTGCCTAAGAGTCTTAACGATATCCAAATTTGATTTCGATAGCATCTAGCTAACTACTCCTAACGTGGTTTCTCTAACATCAAGGGTTAAAGATATTTATTGTAAATCTGGAATATCTGTACCTACTTTATTGCCTAATTATAGAACTCTACGAGAACCTTGGTTCGGTCTTCATGTATCCAATAGTTGCTAATTTCCGACATTTATATTTTTCTCTATTTTGATACTCATTTATTTTCAACCATGAGTCATTTAGAAATATTACAGATTTTTCACAAAGCGAACTACCTTCACATGAATTTAAAAGAAGCTTCTTTTATATATGGGCTATATTATTATGCAGAGAGACATTTTGCTGAGCGATATTCTAAGAATCATGACTCAGTTCTTTACTACTAGTGCACAACGTTTAATCAGTGATGTCATTTATTGCCAATATGGCGATCTGTCAAAGATTAACATGGTTATCTCAAGGGGCAATCCTGAATTATGTACTCTAAAATAGTTTCGCGGTACTCAAGACTTAATGACACTCTTAATGAAATTTTATTTGATGGGCGGTTTTGCGATCTCCCAGTTTACATTGATGTAGAAGGCGATTTGAAGACGGAGATCTGCAAGAAACTCGGGCTGGCGGAAGATCAGTTAACCGAATATGTGGGTGATGTTGTTGCGGAGACTCTGAGGTGGGACGACTCCCATGATATTTATTATTGGCATCGTACGAACCATACTTCGTGGAATTTAGATAGGGACAAGCCACCTCCTTCCACAGCATTATTACTTGCTCTGTCAATTGCTGCTGAGAATATGGGTGCCGATGAGGATATCTCCGCCATAAATTTTTATGGCCGTGTGGCTGATATATTTGGCGATGCTGGTTATAAAGATCAAATCAGCAAGTCTAGCAAAACCACTGTCAGGTTTTGGAATGATTTAAATAATTGGTTAACAGAAAACGATTATGTTTATGGTCGTCCAACGGCACAGCCTATTATCCCAAAGTGGAAGTTTGCAAGTTATGCATTATCTCAGGCCTTAGTAAGACGTTCTGACCGAGATTCTTTCCACAAACTTTTTGACGAATATCATTTATCAAAAAGCGACCAGTTAACTCATCCAGAAATAGAACCATATATTAACGAGTGGATTAATGGGCCCAGTTCTACAGTGCTTTTAAAGAAAATATGGAAAACCAGCCATCTTCGTCATCGAGTGGTTGAGGCTGCGCTCGAGGAGTTAGATACTTGGCATAGTCAAAACGCGACTCTCGGAAAGAAGGAATCAGGTAGGCTACTTTGGATCTTACAATTCCAATCTTATCCTATCAAAAAAGCAAAGCTTAAATTATGTGCAGCACACGAAGCTATCGATGAGCACTTTCGCTTGTTCTCAAAGGATTTTCGATCTGCTGACCAACAATTACTTGCTGAGTCTCTATTTTTAAGTCATTTTGATGGACAGGATATTTCGTTTTTAGGCCCAACTACGTCATTACAATTAGAAGAGTTGATGCTGTCAGATTTAGTTTTATGCAATGGAAATAGACAGTCCTTTGGAAGGAGATATAGGACCATCATTCCTCTCCTAAAACAAGACAATGGCTACTTTTATAAAGAAGTTTCTCAGGTTCTCCTTTTTCATCAATACCAAATACTTTGTGCTTCGAGCTGGAAAGAAAAGGTCAGTTCTTTTCTTGATACCTATGGAGCATCTGGATACCAAATTATGGACTCAAAGGCTAATAATGGCCTTCCATTTGGATGGTGCCTATTTTCTTCAGTTGAATTGGTTAAAGTCCCAGAGGATTCAGAAATCCATGATGATTTATATGCTTTGATACCATCTGAGCGCGGTTTAGATTTCTATCTGTCTGGAGGTCTCAAACTTTCAGGAGCCGGAGATATATGGCACAAGTGGGCTCCACCAAGTATATTTGCCGTCAACAGCGGTGCACCTTTAGGCATGAGAGTTTCTCCAACGGACTCTGATAGAGAGAAGTTTGAAATAAGAGTTGAAGACTCTGTCAAGCAACCTAATTTTTTGTATAAAGATGGTCGTTCGATTTTAAGTTCTCTTGAATCAGAAAGGTTCTCTTTCCTGACATTTGGACAAAATTCAAAAGCGAAGAAAGCAGAAAAAACATTGAGTTTCAGATCCGCTGACCGTCCTAAGCAGCATCCAATACATTCCTCATGCCAACTTAAATATTTGGTTTCTCGATCTGGTGAAGAGCTAGATTGGACAAGTGGAAGCGAACATGACAGCGATTGCTTCTTAATGGGATTTGATACATCAATGCTTCAGCGAAAAGAATCAAAAAAGGATACCAATCTTTACAAAACTAAACCATTTTTAGCTAACCATGCAATAAATAATTCAGACGAAATAGATGATAGTTATCAGTTGCATCATGGATCGAGCAGCACTTTAGTTTGTATTGAAAGAGGCTGTCATGCTTGGTGCATGCCATATGGTGTGACTTCCAAGACGAAAAGAGCCATTCAACAATGTGCTGATTGTGGCGTGCGCGGAACTTATCGAGGGAAAAAATTCGCACCGAAGTCAAGTTTACGAAAAGAAAATATCACCATGAGAGGTTCTGAATCTGGAGAGGGAAAGTTAAAACCTGACAGAGTCTTTGAATCAATTACCCATGATATTTTGCTAGACGCACTTTCATATCAAGGACAAGGCTCAGGCCATCTATTATATAAATGGTTTGGTTTATTGGTCGATGAGCCATGGAAGATAAGAGGACTAATAAAAGATTATGTAGATTTAGGTTTTATAGACATTAAGATGGATTCTGATTCGTCACGGATAACGAAATGGTCTGTGTCCCCACCAGTTTTTGTTATTAATGAGCAAGGATTCGGGTTTTTGTCAGGTTTCAGGTCAAAGTCGCTGATTAGTAAGATATGCAAGGTGCTAACTAACCTAGATATTACTCACAGTATAAAGAATTTTGAGTCTCAGCCCATACTTTATTTATGGAAAATAGAGGATAAAAATAAACATAGTGTTATTAAAGAGCTTACTAACATACAGTTGCCCCGCAACCTAAATGTAGTAGAAAATCCATCGCGCAAAATGTTGCCCTATATGCCATCTCGTCAGGCCATAATCGATACCTGCAAATTGATGACACCTCAGCTTCTAAACTTACAAAAATTCGATTTATCCTCTGCAAGCTGGCAAGATTGGGAGGGAGTTTTAACAAGTGGCGCGTATAGGCATAACCATTTCCCTCGACGTTATTTTTATATAGATAGGGAATCATTGGCTATACAAATGCCCTATGAGATGGCAAAAATTACTGCTGCAAATGAGGAAGGGTTGAGGCTTCATGAATATGACGCACTGAGTGAAGAATTCTCATGTGTTCTTGGGTGCAGATTACCTGGTCTTTATGAGAGGGTTCTAATTTCTTGTTCAGGATTATTACCAGAGAAAGTAGATGGGAAAATTATGATTTATAAGAAGGTTCCACCCGAAGTCGGACACGGAATTCTAGAGAAAATATATGGATGAAAAAATGAACATTAATAATCCAGTCGATGTCTTTAATCACGTCAAGGAAGCATATAGCAGATACTATGATAGTGCGTTCCGGATTAAATATGACAAATTGGCGCTTGAGAGAAACGAACTTATAAATAGTCCCGGGGTTGCAGCACAAGATATGCTGATCGAATCAGTCTTGCCGTACCCTGCGTGTGTGCCTGTAAAAGAGGCTTGTAAGTCAGCAGGATTGAGTGAAAGCATCGCTCCAGTATTAAGTAAAGTTGTATTTGGTAGTGCTGAAGTTGATCTTAGACAGCATCAAGCTGAAGCTCTAATTACCTCATTGAAAGGGAATAATAACAAGCAGAATGTGGTAGTAACATCTGGGACAGGGTCAGGCAAGACTGAAAGTTTCTTGCTTCCAATAATAGCTCGGCTTTTGGATGAGAGATTAGAGCAAGAGCAATTGCCCATAAACCCATGGTGGGAGAAGACTTGGGATAGTGAGAGATCTTGGTCGGGAGTCAGGCGAAGGGAGAATACTGTCAAGCCTGCCATTAGAGCGATGGTGTTATATCCAACAAATGCTCTTGTTGAAGACCAAATGTCCCGTTTAAGACGAGCTGCTATTTTGTCAAAAGATTTTAATGAGGGTAATCCCCTTTTTTATTTCGGCAGATACACCGGTTCAACAATGGGAGGAACTAAATTTCCTCCTCATATCTTGGATTCTAATTGGAAAAAGATACTAAAAACTGAATCAAAAGAGATACGGAATATTCAAAGAGAGGCTATGTCTCTCTTAGACAAAGATCTAGATATAAGAGCGCAACTTCCTGAATTAAGTTGTGGAGAGATGTTGACACGTTGGGATATGATCGAGAGCCCGCCTGATATCTTAATTACGAACTTATCTATGCTAAACGTCATGCTTATGAGAGAGCATGAAGAGGCTATGTTTAATCAAACGCGAGATTGGCTTAATGAATCATCAGAAAATGTATTTACACTTGTAGTTGATGAATTGCATACCCACAGAGGGAGCCAAGGAACTGAGGTTGCGATGGTGGTGAGAAATCTGCTTCAGAGGCTAGGAATTGGGCATGACTCTGATCAGCTTAGATGTATAGGAACAAGCGCGTCATTGGATTCAGATTCTGATAAGTTCCTCGAAGAGTTCTTTGGAGTTCATAGAGAAACATTTAGGATCATAAGTGGTTCGCCAATATCAACAGCTGCTGAGTTACCTCTTAAGAAAACTGCAGTCGAATCTGCGTTAAAAGCTTTCGAAAATCAAAATATAGACGAGCTTAGGAAGGTATGTAGGAGCTATAACTTACGAGAGTCTATTGCCGTAGCAATAGAGAAAGCAGGGACTTCTGAGCATAATAGATTGGTACCTGCTAGGATCGATAAGTTAGCGCAAGAGCTCTTAGGGGAACATAATTCGAATGAAGCGCTAAAAGCAATTTTTAATTCTGTTTCTGCTTCAGATGGTGAATCTATTGATTATACAAATCCTTTGCCTTCATTTCGGGCTCATATGTTTTTCCGCCAAATTCAGGGTATGTGGGCTTGTTCTAATCCGAGATGCTCCGAGGTTGATCCAACTTATCAGTATAAAAATAGAAATATAGGGAAGTTATATAAAGAGCCTGCTATTAAATGTGCTTGTGGAGGCCAAGTACTAGAATTACTTTATTGTTACGATTGTAATGAAGTTTATCTTGGTGGTTTTGTCAGCATGTTTGATGGAAAACCGCTTGAAGGAGGTCAGTATTTACTTTCCTCAATGCCACAGCCTAACAAAGAAGCTGGGATGATTCAGGAACGTATTTATGGATCAGAATATATGTGGTTTTGGCCTTTTCATCCCGAGGCTAAACCGACGACAAGTGAGGAGTCTTTTGTTGGACCCATAAGGCCAACTGGGATGGATAGCTGGAATCATGAGTCACATAATTTTAAATTTGTTAACGCCTCGTACCACCCAGTTCAGGGGTTACTGAGTCCTTCAGATGAACCAGAACAATATGGATGCGTGCCTGCAAAGATGTATATAAGTCCACTAGATGGTGTTGCAGCTCTTCCGGAGGTCTGCCCGTGCTGTTTGTCAGATAAGAAATGGTTGAATGGACAGAATTTAAAGGCATTTTATTCTGGAAAGGTAAATTCACCAATTCGAGCAATGCGGACTGGTCTTAATGCAAATATTCAACTAGTAGCAGCGAGAGCCGCATCTGCATTGGGCTCAGATAGCCAGTCCGCTCAAACAGTTATTTTTACTGATAGTAGAGATGATGCTGCTGATGTCGCAGGTGGCTTAGAGTTGAACCATTTCAGGCAAACGGTTAGACAATCTGTAATTAGATGTTTACTTGAATCAAATGCTATTTCCCTAGATCGACTAACATTGCTAGCAAAAAAACAGTTTGATCTGGAGGAATGCGATAAAGATGAAGAAATATTATGGAATCAAATCGGAGAAGAAAATAATCTATTACAAGTGGCCTTGATTGCTAAGGCAGCCGGTTCAGCAAATGAAAAACATCAAGAAATTTTAGATAAGTATGCTGCAGATATTTCTACCAAACGTATGCGATGGAATGTGTTGGTGGAAAAGGTTGAAAACATCCTTGTTGGTTTGGGAGTCAATCCTGGTGGTACTGAGGTATCGCGAAAACATTATAGTGAAGAAATCTGGACAAGTTACTTCCAACCTCCGGAAAAAAATTTATGGACTCCTTTAGATTCTGAATCAAGGAGAGAGGGGCACGCCTACTTGAGAGAGCTTCTAACGACCTCTATCGCCGAAGCGATTTTTGATGGTGGAGCAAGAGATTTAGAATCTTTAGGTGTGGGTAGTTTGGAATTGAAAACCGACCTAGGTTCCGGGCCAGGGGAGTTTCCCGAATCTCAGCGCAGAGAGATCATAGTAAATGTAATTAGAATGTTGGGCCAGAAAAAATATTGGGCTGGAGGCAAACAATACAGTCGCTCCGATGCGCCTACGCCAGTGAAGAAATATTTTCTCAAGCTATGTAAAAACGACAGTGTAGCGGCAAACTATAAGATTGAGATTACCAAGTCTTTTTTGCAGGATCGTGCAGTAATTGACGATAATTGGCTTCTTCAAATTAATCGTCCTTCTTTCCCACTGGACCTCTGTGCTCCAACAGGCGCATTAATGATATGCAAGAGCTGTTCGAAATCAACATTTCATTCATCACTAGGTGTGTGTGCAACTCCTTATTGCGACAGTAAGGGGTTCATAGCTGCCAATACACCTGAAGATTATTATCGTTGGCTGTCTACTGAGAATGAAAAAAGACTGCATGTGGAGGAGTTGACAGGGACAACAAAACCATTGTCAGAGCAGCGCAGAAGGCAGCGACATTTCAAACAAGCTTTTCTCAAAGATGAGAACTTTATTAAGAATGGCATAGATGCGTTAAGCGTTACTACTACGATGGAAGTTGGGGTAGATATTGGTTCTCTTCAGCTAGTGTTAATGGCAAATATGCCACCGCAACGCTTCAATTATCAGCAACGTGTAGGTCGAGCTGGTCGAGCTGGGCAAGCATTTTCTTATGCATTAACAATGTGTAGAAGTACTTCACATGATGATTATTATTATAATTTTCCAGAGAAAATAACGGGTGACCCTCCCCCGCAGCCATACTTGGATATGGCAAGGCCAGAAATTATTAGACGAGTAGTTAGCGCTGAAGTATTAAGGTTAGCTTTTTTGTCTATCTCCAATAAGCCAGATAGAACTTTTAGCAGCACTCATGGGACCTTTGGAAATTCAGTCGACTGGACTAATCACTACAAAAAAACTGTTGCTGAATGGTTAAAAAATAGTCCTCAAGTAACTAGTGTGGTAGAGAGGCTATCTATCTTCTCTGACCTAAATGCTGCTCAGAAATCCAATATTGAAAATTATTGTCGAGAACACCTTGTTTTGGAGATTGATAGATCTGTATTGAGTGATCATTTGATTCAAGAGGAGCTTAGCGAGCGTCTTGCAGCTGCTGGAATATTACCTATGTTTGGATTTCCAACAAGAACTCGCTCGTTGTTTAAAGGGGGTAAAGATAATAAGGGAGACAAACTAACAATAAGTGATCGACCTTTAGATCATGCAATATGGTCATTCTCTCCTGGTGCAGAAATAGCAAAGGATAAGCAAATACATACGGCATACGGCTTTGCGGTGATAAATGAAGGTCGAAGTGGCAAGCATCATTTTGATCAAGACCCACTAGGGAAAAAAATTGATGTCATTCGCTGCATTGATCCTACTTGTAACGCTATAAGCCTCAATGATGGAGATAAATGCGATATTTGTGAGGAGCCTGTTGAAGTATTTCCTCTGTATCAGCCAAAGGGCTTCGTCACTGTCGGGAAGCCCAGAGATTATGACGGGCAAAGAAATCGTGGGCCAAGCATCTTACCGCCAATATTAGCTTTTTCTCCTGATTACTCGAGAGGATTGGGATTTGGCGCATGTGAATACACTTTGACTAGTAATCGTGAGGTAGCGTTGGTTAATGATAATCGAGGTAATAAGTTCGATTTTCACCGCCAATATAATACTGTTATCGTCAAGGATGAAATTTTATATAGTGAGGACATTAATAATCGGATAAGTGACAAAGAAACTGAGCCATTTGCTACAGGTGCTATTGGTGCGGTATTTGCTACAGATGTTTTAAGCATAATTGTTAATAAATTACCATCAGGGATTGGACACAACGGTGTCCTCGACCGTTTTCAACCAAATGCAGAGCAAGCAGTAGTTTCTTTCGCGGAATTATTGAGATTATCGATAGCTAGTAATCTAGATATCGATCCAAGTGAGTTGAGAACCGGTAAACAGCCCTACCTAGACATAAATGGTCCAACTTTTCAGATTTTTGTTGCAGATGCTCTTGAGAATGGTTCTGGTTATGTGAGGCATGCATCTGAAGAAAATAGGTTATACGAGACCATTTATGACTGCTACGAGAACCTTAAAGTCAAGTGGGAGGCTGAAGATCATTGGAACTGCGATACATCCTGTCCTGATTGCCTTCGAAATTATGGGAATCGAATGCAGCATGGATTGCTAGATTGGAGACTTGCACTTGATCTGTGTGAGCTTATTTTGGGCAGGCCGTTAAATGAAAAACGTTGGATGGACAAGGCAGAAAGTGCAGTCGATAGTTTTATTAATCTCATCCGACAATTTGAACAAGGCGAACCTATTAAAAGTCGAGTAGGCAGTGTTTTCACGGTAGTCTTGAACTCCAGAGCATTGATCATAACTCATCCTCTTTGGAATCAATTAGATGGACAATGTAAAGATGCTCAGATGTTGGCTAAAAAACAAGTTGAAGCAAATTATGCTGATATATCGTGTCACTATGCCGATGTTAGAAGTCTAATATTATTTCCTCAGAACTTTGTGCATAGGTTGTTAGATCAATGATAGAGGTAGTTGGACATACAGGAGGAAGTGAATATAAAGCAGCACTTGAATTTAAAGATGCTTTGGAAGCTTTATGGCCAAAATTAGCACGAGCACCGAAGAATCTAGATCATGTAATTATAAGTGCAAATGTCAAGATTTCAGGTTACAAAGTTGGCGATATAGATCTAGTTATTGCGGGCAAACTGACCAACGATTACTCCATTCGTTCCAGCAGAGTCATCAAAGACAAATCTGGGCGTGAGCACTTTAATGCTGTAATTTCAATTAAAAATTTTGTCGTTGCTGTTGAAGTCAAAGATCACCCCTATAGGTTAGTGCAGATCACGGGAGATGACATTCAGGTGTACTATTCTTCAGGGGTTAAAAGGGGATGGAGTAGCGCCACTGAGCAAAATATTAAGCAGTTACATTCTTTAAAACATTTTTTTAAAGATAAAAACATTGAAGATGTTTTTTTTGATCGTTGTGTTCTTATGAGGGGACTATCAGAACTTGATTGCCCTGGCGCTGTCTGCGGGGGCTTTACGGGTACTGAGTTTTTTTCTTCACTTGCTGCGCTATCAAAGGTTAATCGTGAAGGTAGCAATCTTTTATTCAATGCTTGTGCAATCGAGGATATAAATAAAGTTCTATCTACACCTATTTTCCAGACTGTTATGCCAACAAATCTAGATCGAAAACGGATGGATCTTATAATTGGTGATTCGAATGAGGTTGATGAGATTGTTGAAACGATTGGAAAAAAAACCGTTATCTTAAGAGGCCAAGGTGGATCTGGAAAAACTGTAATGCTCCTAAAAGCCGCACATGAGCTATTCCGAAGACAAGGCATGCGGACTCTTCTATTGACCTATAATCATGCACTTGCAGCGGATATTAAGCGGTTACTCGCCTTACTCGGTGTGCCTTCAAATCCGTATGAAGGAGGGATACATGTTCAAACGGTAATGTCGTTTATGCACACCTGTTTCAGGCACTTTGGTCTCCTCGATACTAATCATGTAATTAAATACGACAAATATTTTGAGCAGTGTAAAAATTGTCTTGATCTAGTAAATGGCGGCGCGCTTACAAAGGCTGAAATTCAGGAAATAATAGCAGCACATCCAGATGCGCTCGCTTTCAATAATATTATGGTGGATGAGGCTCAAGATTGGCCTGATGATGAGGTCAATTTACTCAAGATTTTTTTTGGTTCTGAAAATTTGTGTGTGACAGATGGCATTGATCAGTTGGTTAGAGGAGGTGTGCGAACCAATTGGAGTGATGTGACTGATAGTGAAAGCCAAAAAGTTATATTTCTAGACTCGTGCTTACGCATGAAGAGAAACTTGTGTGATTTTGTTTCAAGTGTGAGTAAATCTGCAGCCATTGATTGGGCTCTTAAGCCAAATACGAAGGCTGGCGGAGGAAGAGTTTTTGTTCTAAAAGAGTCTTATGTTGCTTATCCTAGCAAGCATGATGAGCTATTAAAGCACGCAAAAGAGGATGGAAACGCCGAAATCGATTTCTTACTATGCGTCCCTCACACCACTGTGACTTTTGGGAGAGACGGCATATCTAGTAAATTAATCGAGTTACTTATTAGCGAAGGTTTTAAGTGTTGGAATGGGTTAAATGATAAAATAAGAAAAGATTATCCGAAATCTAAAGATCAATTCAGGGTAGTACAATATCAGTCTTGCAGAGGTCTGGAGGGTTGGGTTGTTGTTCTAGAGTATCTGGATGAATTTTGGCTACAACGATACCGTGAGCGTGTTAAAGAGGGTCTTACACCTTATGAGAAAAAGAGCTTCGCTGATATTGAAGAGGTAGCTACCCGATATGCTTGGACGCAGGTAATAATGGCAATGAGTCGGCCGATTGATACTTTAGTAATTACTCTCAAGGATCCCAGATCCAAACTGGGTATGGCTATTCAAAAAATAGCATCTTCCAAACCTGATTATATTGAACTGGGTTAGTTTGGTAAGGATTATTTAAATGCTTATGTAAATACATTTATGTATACTTACATCAGCACCGATTTGATCCAGATTGCGGGGTGCTCTATAAATACCAGCTAAACCGGACAATCGATTAACCTCGATTATTAACCCGATTTGGCACTGCTGGATTGGGTTTTTGCATTTTTACGGGTTGGCTTTCCTTAAAAGCTGGGCATTTGATAACCAGATTGTGCGCCCGCATCAAGCAAAGCACTAAAGAGGCTAAAGTTATGTCAAATATCAATCAGTCACTCAATGGTGACTCTAAAAGTAAACCTTCAACCACAAATAAACCGCGCCTTAAGGTAAAGCGTCTTACACCTGAAGAGGCTAGAGAGTTTCGGGAGCGAATGGGCTTGTGTGATAGCTATTTAGTCATTGGCAATACCATTAAAGGAGGTCGCAAATGAGCCACCTTAATATACCCATGAGTCCCGCTGATTTGCCTCAGCAAAAGCTATATGAAGTTAAAGCACTACCCAAATGGCCTGTTGGATGCGGCGTTATGTTGTTGGGAGGTCAAGTTGAGAATACCTTGCCTGGCATACCCAATACACCAACTAAAGCGTCAATTCCTTTGGCGCAGGTAGAGTGGTCTTGGAGTCCCATGAATGCGCGTGTTGATGCCTATGAGTTACATAAAGGCAAAGAGCACTGGCTATTGTGGTGCGGAGGTCCAGAAGATAATGCATCTACCCATATCTCTAACTGGTACGCAGTGGCCTGTATGCCGATTAAAGATATCTCTCAGGAGGATGCGGCTAAATTCTTGCTGTTGGCTTATTGGGAGACTGAAGCTGCCGATATATCTCTTGATCGATATCACTGGATTAATCGGGCAGATGCATTATCAGTAGCTGATATTCAATCTATTGCTAATGAGGTGTGGTCTTTAGATGAAGATGAGTAAAGGAAATTGCTAATGCCCCGTCCACATAATATGTTCTTTATCATCTATCCGTACGATGACATTTAACAGACGTCCGTCTTTTCGATAATTAAGCCTAGGCTGTCTAGTAACAATGCCTCCCCAAACGTAGTACCTTGATTTTAATATTTCAGTGCCTTCCCAGAATTCATGGACAAAGCCACAATAAACATCCGGGCAGTTACCCCATTCATACCTCGGTCGGGCGGCAGTACCGCAGTTTGTGGCGGTATGTAGTCTGTTAGTCCTCCATTCAGATGTAACTCCATCGTACCAATCATCATTCATTAGATATAAATGGTTGCGGTTTACGTCGGATATCCATTCACTCTCTCGGTCTACTACGAATCTTTTATTGTTAACTTCATTTGGCGCATTAGGTATCTCGTCAATATCGATTTTTTCATACACTACTTCTTTGGATGTCTCCGTAATTATTTTTTTAGGCATTGTTAGAAGATGATTCTCTATAAAAGGCTCTAGCAGTGGATGGGCATAAAAGTCGACAAGCTCACCTTTGTAATTATAGGTTTCTTTTATGAGATGAGTTGCTGTTCCTCTGCTCTCTGGTGTTACCCAAGCGAGCAGGGCGTTGCTCGAGATTGTTCTCACAAGCCGCCCCTCTTCAATACGTACTTCATGGTCGATGACATCTTGATAGCCGTAAAGAGAGCCATATTCGGCAAAAACCCCTCCTGAACAGCTAACAAACTGACCTCTATTAAAAGTGAGGTTGTCTACAAATCCCCAAGAGCTAAATGACGACTCTCTAAGAGAGCCGCCGCAACGGCATAGGTGGAAATCAGCAGCAAACTCAGGAATAGATAAAAAATTGCCCGTAGGGTTTTTATAAGTTGTTTGTTTGTTTCGTATATCTTCTTCGCCGAAATCGAAAGATAGTTGTCTGTAATCATCACCATCGTTTTCATTAACAATTAACACTACTTCATGAGGCGTTTTATCGGCATCTATTTCATCGCCATACTCGTCAATCTCTCCCCCGCATTCCTCGCACCATCCGCAGCGACTTTGGACTTCAAAGTCTGAATCGTAGAATGACATTTCGTTATTTGTGTTAGGCATGGCACTATTATGCATCTTATACAACTAGATCTGTTATGTTACCTAGCTTATTATCTATAACCTTTGATTCGGTATTTAAAAAAATCAATGAGGACTGGTTAAAAATTGAAAAAGCTTTTTTGGATCCACCTCATTACAATAGTTGGGGGCTTTCTTAGTTACTACGTAACTCGTGCTTCTTTAGTGGGTTATCTTTGGCTATCAGAGACACAGC
>Ga0206125_10002706_pt1 | contig 18126 bp, 16 predicted proteins | sample Helgoland_Spring_4_FD_148598 | JGI IMG/M metagenome (GOLD analysis project Ga0206125, IMG submission 148598) | Pelagic subsurface seawater microbial communities from Kabeltonne, Helgoland, North Sea - Helgoland_Spring_Bloom_20160331_1 | ecosystem: Environmental > Aquatic > Marine > Epipelagic ... | reverse complement strand
TTCTATTGTATTGTTTTTTATCTCTAAACTAGAATTTCTATTTCCAGCCTATGAAATATTATCCACTCGATTTTCCTCACTTTCTGAAGGCTCATTAACTCAAGGAGACAAGTGGAGGTATGTTTCTTTCTATGAGACTTTAAATGAACTTCCTACGCATCCAATAGGTTTGGGTTGGGGTAATTTTGAGTCGAAACTATTAACAGGTGTTAGAAATTCTCACAATACTTTTGTAACAATTTTGAGAGCTGGAGGTTTTGTTGGAGTTTGTATTTTATTATTAACAGTTGTAATCAATAAATTAAAAATTATAACTTTATTTGGAAATAAAAATATTATTTACCTTAAAAATATTGTCATTATCTTAATTTTTTATTCAGTGACACATGATATTCTTGGAACTTTAATTTTATATGTTAGTTTAGGAATTATTTTTTCTTTTAGAATAAAAAACAAACAAATTAAATGAAAAAAAAATTACTGATATTCACAGGTACAATTATCGAAGTACGAAATTCTGAAATCTATACTAAGCCCCAATTTGTTAAGTATTTCAATGAGCTAAAAGAATTTTATGATATAACATGGATAACGAACGAAAAAAACACTTCAGTTTTTAATACCTCTATTAAAAATATTCATGTAAAGTCATTCAAAAAAAGGTCATTTAAAATTCACCTTGTATTTTATCAACTTTATTATTTATACAAAATATTCTTAACTGACAAAATTTTAATTTTTCTACCAGGTGGTTTTATGCTTTTTCCTTTATTGTTTTTAAATATTTTTTTTAAAAATAAAATTTTCACTTATATAGGAGTAGATTTTTCAAATCAAATTTTTTCTAATAAAATATTTCTACAAAAATTATGGAAATTATCCTTAATATCTTTATTGAAAAATAGTAAGGGTACTATATGTAGAGGTAAATATTTAATGAAAATGGTTTCTAGTAAAGTAGGTCGATTTAATTCAATTAATACTATTCCATTGGCTGTTTTTGATGACAATTTTATTCATTCAGCCATATCAATTCAAAACAAATTTAGATTGAATACTATTTTGTTTGTAGGTCAAGTTAAGAAATCAAAAGGAATTTTTATTTTATTAGATGTATTAAAAAAAATAAATAACCCGAATTCCAAGCTAATAATTGTTGGAACAGGGCCTGATTTAAATTCAGCATTATCCTATTCAAAAAAAACAGGTATATCTGATAGGGTTAATTTTGCTGGTTGGATTGATAAACCATCTGAATTATCTTCAATTTACTCTAAAGCAACATTTTTAATTCAACCAAGTATTGAGCCAGAGGGAGTTCCTAGAACTATAGATGAGTCAATTTACTATAATACTCCTGTAATTGCAACCAAGGTTGGTGGTGTAAATGACGAGTTTAGTGATGAAATTATTAAAGTTTCTCCTGATAATATTTATGAAATTGTAGATCAATTAAATATATACCTTAATTCATTTATTATGTATGAGAGATTATTTAAGTTATTTGAAGAAAGAAGAAATTTCATAACAAAGTCTTCACCAGCTTTTCAACATATGAATTTTTTTAAACACAATAAATGAATATAATTTTTTTTCAACCGATAATTACCCACTATCGCAAATCATTAGTTAAAGAGATCCTAACCCTTATGCCCAATTCATTATTTATTGGTGCGAAGAATTATTATAATAATATTCCTCTTAAAGATTTTAATGCTAATGTAAAAAACGAGTTATCTACTTTTCAAATTAAATTATTTAATCATAGATTTTTTTATTTTATAAATGGGATGAAGTATTTATTACCTCTAAGAAATAAGAAAGTTATAATTACTGGCTTTGACCCCCATTTTCTTCATATTTATATTTATATATTATTTTTGAAAATCTTAAAAAAAGAATTTATTTGGTGGAGTCATGCCAACTATGGTTCTCAAGGAAGTTTTGGTGTAAAATTCAGAAAGTTTTTTTATAATTTATCATCATCTATTTTAGTTTATTCTAATGAAGGAAAAAAACGCTTGATAAAAATAGGAGTTGAAGAGAAAAAAATCACTATTCTTAATAATTGTATAAATTATGTTGACTATGGCTATCTCAATTATGAAAAAAATACAATATTAAATAAAAAAGGTTCAGTTTTGAACCTTTTAATTACTGGTAAATTAAATAAACCTAAGAAAATTCATCTTTTGTTAAATTCAGTCAAAGAACTTATTTCTGAAGGACAAAAAGTAAACTGTAACATTGTAGGAGATGGTGAAGAAATGTCAAACTTAAAACAATTGTCTAAAAAATTAAAGATAGACAGTTTTGTGAATTTTCACGGTCCAATTTTTGGTTTAGAAATTCATAAATTTTTTATTGAGGCCGATATATATGTTATACCAGGTTCAGTTGGGTTATCAATTGTTCATGCTTTTTCGTTTGGTTTACCAGTAATTACAACAGATAATTTAAGTGAGCATAGGCCAGAGATTGAGATTTTTGAGAATAAATTTAATGGATTATTTTATGGGAGACATAATACTTTAACTGAGCAAATTCAAAGTATGTATAAATTACTGAATATAGACCGTTCTAATATTTATGATAACTGTGTAGAATCAATTATTAAAAATGAATATCTTCCAAAAGATGTTGCATTGAAAATCTATAAAAGTTTATCAAAATGATAGCATTTTCTGGATTAGACGGAGCAGGAAAGTCAACTCAAATTAAGTTGATAAAGGAATATTGGAATAAACAAGATAAGAAGGTCATTGTTTTGTGGAGTAGAGGAGGGTATACACCTGGTATAGAATTGTTCAAATCGTTATTACGAAAAAGTAAAAATGTATTTATTCCAGAAAAGGGTGGGAATTCGGAACAAAGAAAACAATCTTTTTCAAATTTTTTGGTTAGAAAAATTTGGCTTTCATTTGCTATCATTGACCTTATTTATTATTACTCTTTTTATATTAAATTTAAAGAATTATTTGGAACAAAAGTAATATGTGATAGATATATCCAAGATACTCTCATTGATTTTAAACTGAATTTTCCGCAAGAAAATGTAAGAGATTGGTATTTATGGAGGGTGTTAAATTTTATTGCTGCAAAGCCATATAAACACTTTGTTCTTACTATTTCATCAGAAGAGTCACATAAAAGGTCAAAATTAAAAAATGAACCTTTTCCAGATAGTAAAAACACTCTAGAAAAGCGTTTAAAAGATTATTTAGACTTTGTTTCATACAGTAAATTTGCTGTTCATATTGATTGTGAGCAAAGTATTGATTTAATACATAATATAATTGTTAAAGAATTGATTAAATGAGGATTTCATTGTTGGAAAAAAGAGAGAATTTTCATAAGATATTGAAAGATACTCTGATATCTTGTCACTTATCTACAGAGAAAAGTACTAATTATTGTAACTATACTATAAACAAGTACTTAAATTTTATTTCAGCACCTGAATTATCAAATACAGTTTTTCAACCTTTGATAAATGAGTATTCTTCCTCTTTTATTTGGTGGAAAAAGATTTTACAGTCAATTTATGTTAAGATTTCAATATCAAAAAAGTTTAGGGTTATTTTAGGACATTCATCGATATCACTTCCCTCTGATTTTAAAGAATATTTAATTGTTGGAGGTAATCATAGATTACGATTGTTTTCAGCAAACTTATCAAGAAGTATTATTTTGTTGAAAAAAGGTGAAAGAAACGGCTTTATAAAAAATGATATTGAAATCAGAATTAAAAATGAATTATCATATGCACCAATTATTCTATCTCATGGAACTGATTGGTTAGAAGAAGAATATTTTGAGGGTAAGCCTTTAAATCGTTTGCAGGATAAATCAAAAATAGACACTTATAAAATAGAGGTTGTAGAAAATCATTTAAATCAATTAATATTTAAGTCAATCGTTAATTTAGATAAAAATGAATTTGAAAGTAAAATTATCAATGAAATAGAAAGTATTATAACAAACCCTGATTTAAGACGTAAAAAAAAAATAAATAAATTAATAAATCGAACATTCGAGTCATTGTTTGAGATATTAAATAACACAGAAATAAAAATTAGCTGGACCCATGGTGATTTTCAACAAGCAAATATTCTTGTAGAAAAAGATACTTTCAAAGTAATTGATTGGGAATCTGCTAGTAAACGATTTTATTTATATGACATATTTGTTTTGTTAAGTGAAATTAGAACAGGGATTCCTTTAGATAAAGCAATTGGTCTTTTCATAACACAAATAAGTTATAATAATGAAATAGAAGAAGTATCTAAAAATGATATTTTATTATTGTTAATTGAGGAACTTCGATTTTCTATAAACGAGGATTTTTCTGAGAATTTTTATAAATCTGGAATTAGAACAGAAAAACTTTGTTATTTAATTTTAACATATATAAATGAAAAATAATATCATATTATTCAATCAGGTTACTGGTCCTTTGTTTATTGATATTGCAAATGCATATGCCAATGAATATGAGAAGGTAACTTTAATTACTGGTTCAATTGAACCTACATATGCAGAATTGGATGAGAGAATAAATATTGTATTTAAAACTAATTACAAAAGAAATAAAACATTGTCAAGGTTGATTACTTGGGGTTTATTTACTTTTCAAAGTTTTATTTATTTATTACTTAGAAGAAAAGTTAGTAATGTGCTTTTTGTATCGAACCCTCCTTTTATATTCATTCTTGGGTCTTTTTTTTCTTTCAGGAAAAATTTTATATTCTGATTTATGATATTTATCCAGACGCATTATCTAATTTTGGATATCTAAAAAAACCTTTTTTTATTTTTAAATTATGGGATTATTTTAACGAAAAAGCATTTAAGCGTTCTAGGAGAATATTTACTATTAGTCATGTAATGAAGGAAGTTTTAACCAGGACAGCATCCAAAAATAAGATTGAGGTAATTTACCCTTGGGTAGACTCCAAATTTATTAAACCTCTAGAAAAAGAGAAAAATTGGTTTCTTAAGAAACATAACTTAATTGATAAAAAGGTTGTTTTATATTCAGGTAATATGGGTGTAACTCATGATTTAATGACCGTAGTTAAAGTTGCTGAGGTTTTAGAAAAGAAGTCTAATGAATTTCATTTTTTATTTATAGGTGATGGCGTGCAAAAATCGAAGTTAATAAATTATGTAATGGATAAAAGAATATCAAATACTACTTTTTTGCCATATCAAGCCCCAGAAGTTTTACCTTATTCTTTTACTTCTGCAGATTATGGTATTGTTACTTTAGGTAAGGGAGCCGAAGGACTATCAGTTCCTAGTAAAACTTTTTATTTATTAGCTGCAGGAATTTCATTGATTGGAATATCTGAGCCTAATTCTGAATTAAATAGGATAATTGAAAAATATAATTGTGGAGTAATATTTGTTCCAGAAAGTGTAAATGCTATTGTAAATTATTTATTGACTACGAGTAATGATAAAGCTCAAGAGGTCTCAAAAAACTCGAGAGAAGCTAGTTATCTTTTTACACCTAAAAATGCTTATGAATTTATTTAGTTATGGATAAAAAACCAAAGCTTATTTTTTTTGGAGATTTAGCGCCAAAGTATTTATCAGGAACTAGTATTGCAGCAAGTACTAATCTAGATGTTTTAAAAGTTAAATATCATATACTTCACCTTGAAGAAGGAGATAATTGGAACAAACATTCAAAAAAAACATTTTTTAAAATATTTTCTGTGATAGAGAAAGCATACGCAATGTTTAAAATTTGTAGGTTAGAAAAACCTGAAGTGTTTTATTCTCATTTACCTTCTTCGACATTCGGAATGCTAAAAATAATTTCGATGAATTTAGCAGTGATTTTAAGTTGTTCTGCGAGGATTGTATTGCATATACATCGTGGCGATTTTAGGCAGAATTATGAAAAATCATTTGTTTTTAGACTATTAACTAAGATAGTAGATTTTCAGACTAATAAGTTTATTTCTCTTTCATCAAATCATAAGAAAACACTTGTAAATATATTTAATAAAAGCAGAATAGAAATTTTAGAAAATACTATCGAAAAAGAATTCAGTATATTAAAAAGAAGCCATTATAAAATATCTTTTCTTTTTATTTCTAACTATATAGTTAACAAAGGAATTTTAGATATTTTAACTGTTTTTAAAGATCTTAGTAATGATTATCAAAATATAGTTCTACATACTTATGGAAACACTTTTGATAAAAAACTAAGAGAAAAAATAGAAAAGTTTAACAGTAAAAAAATATTTGTGCATGATAAAATTCATGGGAGAAAAAAATTTGAAATTATTGCTAATTCTAATTTTTTGGTTCTACCCTCATGGAACGAAGGTCAGCCATTGGTAATTATAGAAGCGATGTCTCAAGCTACACCCGTAATAGCATCTAATGTTGGTTTTATTTCTGAGACGTTAGGAGCGAATTATCCATATTTATTTGATCCCAAAAATAAAAAATCTTTAAAAAAAGCACTTATTGAAGCAATAAATGATAATAATAATGATATTGGAATTCAACTTAAAAAAAGATATTTAAAAATTTATTCAATAAAAAAGCATCGTATCAAATTATTAAAAATTTTTGAACGCATATAAACTAAGAATAAAGAAAAAAAATAAAATTATTACATATAATGAATCAAAATTATAGTGAAATATTAAATCTGGCTTTATCAGGAAAGAATTTGGATGTAAAGGTATCTCAAATAAACTATCTTTGGCATTTAATTGATGAACAAAGACTTTTTCAATTTGCAAAAATAGACGAAGTTGCTAGTCATATTACTTATATACTAAAAGCTAGTGACTTAACCTATGCGTCTTTTTGGGAAAAAGATTACCAAGCTACAGATCAACGCATATCAGTTTTAATGGATGTTCTTGAAGAAGTTGCATCTAAATTAAAAGATAATTCAATTGACATAGTTGCATTAAAAAATGCGGGTATTACCAAAGCTATATTTAAAAATAACGCATGTTCTCCAATGGGAGATTTAGATTTACTAGTTAGAAGTAAGGACTTTATTACTGCTCACAATATAATTATAGAAGACCTAGGTTTCACCTTTAAATTTAGGTCAGAATTTGAGGAGGAGGATATAGAAGAAGCCTTCAGAGGTGGCGGAACAGAATACTACAAAATGGTCGAAGGCTATAAGGTTTGGTTAGAACTTCAATGGAGGCCTATAGCAGGAAGATGGATACAGCCTCATAATGAACCAAATGGGAATAAATTGATGGATAATTCAAAGAGTGTTAAAGGATCTAATGTTAGAGTTTTATCACCAGAGGACAACTTATTACAAGTTGCTTTACATACTGCGAAACATTCTTATGTTCGTGCTCCCGGCTTTAGATTGCATTCAGATGTAGATAGAGTGGTGAGGTTTCAGGAAATTAAGTGGGACAAATTTGTTGGTAAAGTATATCAATTAAAACTTAAGACAGCTGTTTATTTTTCTTTATACTATGCTAAAGAGTTGTTAGATAGTCCAATCCCAGATTCTGTACTATCTAAATTAAATCCATTTTGGATTCGAAAATATACTATTAAATATTATATAAATAAAGCAGGAATTTATAATCAACAAAAGAAAAAGTTTTCTAGAGTAGGTTATATTTTATTTAATTTATCCTTATATGATTCTTTAGGAGAAAACTTAAAGGCTATTTTTCCGTCTTTTGATTCGTTAAAAATTAAATACCCAATTACTAAAAAAAGTCAACTTCCTTATTTTTATGTTCTAAGAATAAAAGACCTTTTGTTTAAGAGAGCAAAATTGTGATTTTTTGTCATTTTTTAAGTCTAATATGATTTCGTAATTAAATTGAAACAAGTATAATAGTTTATACATAAGAAAAGAAAAATTAATACTATTTAATGAATAATATTTTAATAACATCTGCAGGTAGAAGAGTATCTTTAATAAAAGCATTCAAAGATGCATCAAGCGTTTTAAAAACAAATTCAAAAGTTTTTATTACAGATTTAAATCCAAAAACTTCACCTGCAAGCTATTTTGCAGATGATTCTTTCAAAATTGGGGTTTTTAATGACCCAAATTATACTGATTGTCTATTAAAATTATGCTTGAATAATAACATTTCTATCGTTATTCCAACTTTGGATACAGAGCTAATTCTATTAGCTAAATCAAAGACAACCTTTAAAGACAGTGGAATTGAAATTATAATTTCAGATTTAAAATTAATTGAAATATTGAGAGATAAAATTTCTACAAATACCTTTTTTAATTCTTTAAACATAAAAACTCCAGTTATCTTTAATAAAGATAATATGAAATTTCCAGTTTTTTTAAAACCACTAAACGGAAGTAATAGCAAAGGAATTTATAAAGCAGAAAATATTAATGAAATAAAGCCTTCAGATCTTGATTCTAAAAACATGATGATTTTAGAAAATATTGATAATACTATTTATGACGAATACACTATTGACCTGTATTATGATAAAAACTCAAGTTTAAAATGTGTAGTTCCCAGAATTAGGTTAAAAGTTGTTGGAGGAGAGTCAAATCAAGGAGTTACAAGAAAGAATGAAGTTTTAGATTATGTGAAAGATAGATTTAGTTTTTTGGATGGTGCTATCGGTTGTCTGACACTCCAAGTATTTTCAAATAAGTTAAACTCTTTAGATATAATAGGAATTGAAATAAATCCAAGGTTTGGAGGAGGTTATCCTTTCTCATTGAATGCAGGAGCTAATTTTCCAGAGTTTATTATTAGGGAATATATTTTAAATGAAGAAATTGAATATTTTGATAAATGGAAAAATAATTGCTTAAATATTCGTTATGAAAATGAAATCGTAATAAATGATTGATAATAATACTCATATTGTTTTTGATCTAGATGACACTCTCTACAAGGAGATTGACTTTGTTAAATCAGCATATATTTATATTAACAGTTATATTAATGTTAGATTCAATTTAGACCTTTCAAACAGCATTAAAAAGTGTTTAGACGGTGAAGTCAATTTTTATGATCTTATAAATTCGAAATTGCACCCAGATCAGAACTTCCCAATTGAAAAATATTTAGAACTTTATCGTTTTCATTACCCTGAAATCAAGTTATCTGATGATACTACTGTTTTCTTAAACAAGATTATAAGTCATAATATTGATTTTTCAATAATAACAGATGGTAGGTCTATCTCTCAGAGAAATAAAATAAAAGCACTAGGTTTATATGATTTAGTAAAAAATATAATTATTTCAGAAGAAACAGGATTTGAAAAACCACATTTAAATAATTTTAAAATATTAGATCGAATTTATCATAATAAAAAATTAATTTACATTGCAGATAATACTTCTAAAGATTTTTTTGCCCCAAATTCTTTAAAATGGAATACTATATGTTTAATAAATAATGGGCAAAATATTCACCCACAAGATTTAAATTTAAACATTGAATATTTACCAAAAATAAAAGTAAGCTATTTAACAGAAATAAATATATGATACCATTATCAGTACCAAATATAGACGGAAACGAATGGCAATACGTAAAAGATTGTCTTGACACTGGTTGGATATCTTCCGCTGGAGCATATGTTAATAAATTCGAAGAGGCCATTCAAAATTATACAGGAGTAAAATATGCAATCGCTTGTATGAATGGAACTGCTGGTTTACAAGTTTCGTTAAACCTTGTAGGAGTTACTTCTGATGATATCGTTGTGGCACCAAATTTAACCTTTGTAGCTACGTTAAATGCTATTGCATACTCAGGAGCAGAAATTGCTCTAATAGATATTTGTGAAGATTCTTGGCAAATGGATATTGATTTGCTTCAAAATTGGTTAGCAAATAATACGATAACCAAAATTGTTAATAGTAAACCGATAACCACAGAAATAACTTCAGGGAAAAAAATTGGTGCAATTATGCCAGTTTACGTTTTGGGGGGGGTTATAGATGTTGATAAATTAGTAGAAATTAGTTCTACTTATGGCATCCCTTTAATAGAGGATAGTACAGAGGCGCTTGGGAGTTTTAAAAACGGAAAGCATGCAGGTACGTTTGGTTTAACTGGTGTTCTTAGTTTTAACGGAAATAAAATAATATCTACTGGAGGTGGTGGAATGATTTTAACTAACGATAAAGATATTGCTAACAGAGCAAAACACATTACAACAACTGCTAAAACAGATCCTTTAGATTATTTTCATGATCAAGTTGGCTATAATTACCGCTTAGTAAATGTTCTAGCTGCTATTGGAGTTGCACAAATGGAAAACTTTGAAAGCATTTTGAAAAGAAAAAAAGAAATTTATTCTCTTTACAGAAAAGAACTAAAAGGAGTGGGCGACATTAAATTTCAGGAAAATGATCCCAATTCAGACCCGAATTGCTGGTTATTCACCTTTAGAACGAAAAAAATGAGAACCTTGTTAAAGCATCTGAATAGTAATGAAATTCAATGTAGGCCATTTTGGACTCCTATGAATAAACTCCCAATGTATAGGGATTTGATGTACATTACAAAAAAAGATATTTCAAATAAAATATTCAAGGAATGCATAAGTATTCCATCTTCATCTAATTTAACAGTAGATGATCAATACAAAGTCATATCAGAAATTAAAAAATTTTATAAGTAATGATGTTACCAAATATTTCCGAGTTTATTAAGAATTTTGTAACGAAAAGAGAAAAGAGTTTCTTCGAAAATGATTTAATAAATAACAGAGAAAAATTAACCAAAGAAATTGAAGGAAAATCAATTTTAGTAATTGGAGGTGCAGGGACAATAGGATCTTCTTATATTAAGGCAGCACTTAGGTATCATCCTTCTGAATTAATTGTTGTAGATACGAACGAAAATGGATTAACAGAGTTAACAAGAACATTACGAAGTGATTCTAATATAATTGTTCCAGAAAGTTATTTGACGTATCCAATGTCTTTTAATTCTGAAGTCTTTTACAAGATGTTTGAAAGTCATGGTGCTTTTGATATTGTAGCAAATTTTGCAGCACACAAACATGTTAGAAGTGAAAAGGATTCTTTCTCTATTGAAGCTATGATCAAAAATAATGTTTTAGATGCTAAAAGATTGTTAGATTATTTAAAGCGAAATAAACCTTCTCATTTTTTCTGCGTTTCTACAGATAAAGCTGCAAACCCGGTTAATGTCATGGGAGGGTCAAAGAAAATGATGGAGAATGTAATTATGTCCTATTCTAAAGATCTAAAAATTACAACAGCTCGGTTTGCGAATGTCGCGTTTTCAAATGGATCATTACTTTATGGCTATATTGAAAGACTGCTTCAAAGACAACCAATTTCTTGTCCATCAGATATAAAACGTTTTTTTGTTTCCCCAAAAGAAAGTGGTGAGATTTGTTTATTAACAAGTATTTTGGGAAATAGTGGGGATATTTATTTTCCAAAGTTAAATGAAAATCAACTGGTTAATTTTAAATCAATAACAGAGGATTTCTTTAAATATTTAAATAAAGATATTAAGATTTGTAAAACTGAAAAAGAAGCCAAAGAAATAGCATTAAAACTATTAGATAATTCTTCATATCCAGTTTATTTTTTCAAAACAGATACCAGTGGAGAAAAATTATATGAAGAATTTTATACATCTGAAGATGAAGTGAATTTTGAATTATACGAGTCGATTGGAGTTGTTACTAATTCCTTAAAACCTTCTTTTTCTAATATAGAGGAAACTATTAAAGAAATTGAAACTCTTTTTAAAAGAGAATTCTATAACAAAGAGGATATTGTAAAAATAATGAATAAAATTTTACCAAATTTCAATCATATTGAAACTGGCAAAACGTTAGATCAAAAAATGTAATCTATGTATTATTTATTAAAAAGAACTTTTGATATTTTATCTTCTGGAATTGCTATTTTAATTTTAAGCCCTATACTAATTCCAGTAATCATTGGATTAAAATTGACAGGTGAAGGTTATGTTTTTTATAAGCAGGAACGAGTCGGGTATAAAAATAAGAAATTTTTAATTTGGAAATTTGCAACCATGCTTAAGGACAGTGCAAATATGCCTGGAGGTATAATGACTACAAAAAAAGATCCTAGAATTACACCCATGGGAGGATTTTTGAGGAAGTCTAAAATTAATGAATTACCACAGTTATTTAATATTTTTTTTGGTCACATGAGTGTTGTGGGGCCAAGACCAGTAATGAAGGTTAGTTTCGAAGCTTATCCAAAAGAAGTCCAAAAAGTGATTTATAATGTAAAGCCAGGTTTAACTGGTATTGGTTCTATTATATTTAGAGATGAAGAAGAATTAATCACGGAAGTTAAAAATAATGGTGGTGATCTTTGGGAATTTTATAAAGGTAAAATTTATCCTTTTAAAGGCGAATTAGAGCTATGGTATCAAAAGCATAAATCATTTATATTAGATATAAAACTTATATTTTTAACAGCTTGGGTGATTATGGTTCCTAATTCTCAGCTTTATGAAAAATGGTTTGAAGATTTACCAAAAAGAAAATTTTAATTAATAAGTTATGCAATTCGAACCAAATCAGTAAAAAAATTAAAAGAGAAACCTATCCATTGCGAAAAACACTAAATTACCATATTAAAGAGTTTTTTGTTAGTATGTCAATATAAAATAACCAAAACGGAATAGGTGAAATATTTTGTAAAACTTTGTTAATTTATTTGCAAAAAGTAAACTCCTTGGAGAAAAAATAAAAGAGTTATTTCAATTTAAGGAAGTAGATTTAACTTTATTAATCCTTAATTTAAAAAATTAATATTTTATTGAACAACAAAAATATATCATCACTTGAATAATAAAGAAGTCCTTTATTTTATTGCAAAATGTTTGACCATTTCTTTAGAAGAAAAGAATAGAAAAATAATAGAAAAACAATTAAAATTAAAAAGAATAGATTGGGATACTATTGTAAAATTGAGTACAATTCATTACGTATTTCCTGCCATGTATTGTAATTTAAAGCGTGTTGGGTTTTTAAGCTATTTACCACAAGAGTTGGTTAGTTATATGGAGTATATTACAAATTTGAATAGAGAACGAAACCAGCAAATTATTATCCAAGCAAAAGAGTTAAATACGCTTTTATTAGAAAATAATATCACTGCAATATTTTTAAAAGGAACGGGGAATCTATTAGCAGGTATCTATGAGGATATTGCCGAACGTATGATTGGTGACATTGATTTAATTTTAACAGAAGAAGACTATCCTAAAGCGATATCAGTTTTAAGAGAGTTTGGATACGATAAAGAAATTCATCAAGATTTGCCACATAGACATTATCCAGGTATAATAAGAAAAGATACTATTGCAAGAGTAGAAGTTCATAAAGATTTATTAAAAGAAAAATATGTTAATGAATTCAATTATAGTTTTGTCAATAAAGATAGCCAGATTATAAATGGATTTAGAGTACTGAGTTATGCAAATAAACTTAATTTATCTATTATAGCGGATCAAATAAACGACAATGGTTTTTATTACAAAAGAATGGCCTTACGAAATGCCTACGATGTCTTTTTATTGTCTAAAAAAACTAATGCAAAAGTAGTGGTAAATGCATTAGATAAATTAACCAATCCTTTGAATTGTTTTTTAGCAGCTTGTTACGAAGTATTTAATTTCGTAGATAGTTTACAATATAACAAAACAAAAAAGGTAGTTTCTTATTTAAATGTCTTTAATAGTCAGTTTACCAATATCAATAGAACAAGAAGACTGTATAATAGGAAAAAGAGATATCTTCTTTTAAAATTTAGATTAAACATTATTTTTAAGTCTGTAACACACAAAATGTATCGAGTTTGGTTATTTAAAAAATTGTCTTCTTTGAATTTTTACAAAAGAATCTTATCAATAAAACAAAGTAAAATCATTAAATAACTCCCTCCTGCAGCATTAATTAATTATAATTAATTACCAAAGAACCTTTTTTTGACGATGCCAAAATAAGTCAGAAAAGAGTTTTCTTAAGTTTGCCCTTTATGTATATTATTAACACAACTTATACAAAAGTTGTTTATTTAAAAACTTAAAAGTTAAAGATGGTGTTTTTTAAAAAAATCTTAAATTTCTTTTAAACAGTTTTGAAGTTTTAAATTCACAGATTCTTATTTACGTTAATAATTATAAAACATCAACAATTAAAAATGTAACAGATTTTTTGATTTACACAAAGAATTTAGCACATTACCAAAAAAAATCAAGTTTAATGTTATAAATTTGAATTCTAATTTTAAATATAAAATTCAACAAATAAAAACAAAAACACTTATGAATAAATTAAAAAATTATTCTAATCTAAAAATTGGATTTTTATTATTTCTCTGTTCATGTGTATCAAAAAAAGATCTTTTGTATCTTCAAGATATTCAAGCCTACAAAAACAGTGAAGTAATTTCTTCTAAAAATAGTTTACAGGAAAATGACATCCTCAAGATTGATGTTACTTCTTTAGAAATGAATGCATCAATTCCATTTAATAAACTTTCTGTTGGGAATAACATAGGGAATTCTATTCAACTTCAACAACTTAGTGGATATCTAGTATCGTCGGGAAAAACCATAAATTTTCCTATACTAGGAAAAATCTCTGTGGCCGGAAAAACTACACAAGATTTAGAACAATATTTGAAGGAACTTTTAGAATCTAAGGGATATTTATTAAATCCCAATGTTACAGTGCGTTTACTCAATTCAAAGGTGACTATCTTAGGTGAGGTTCAAATACCAGGAACCTTTACCTTTACAGAAAAAAATATTAGTCTGCTTCAAGCTTTAGGTTTAGCTGGAGACTTAACTATTGATGGAAATCGAAAAAATATTATAGTTATAAGAGAAATAGACGGTAAAAGAATCACCACAAAACTTGATTTAACTAGTTCTTCATGGTTAAATAGTTCTTACCAAAATATTCAACCCAACGATGTCATCATAGTTAATCCTAACTCAAAAAAAGTTAGAAGTGCTGGGCTAGTTGGAAATATTTCTACAGTTTTAAGTATAGCCTCTATTCTTCTGAGTTCAGTAATCCTTATTAGATAATTATGATGAATAATAATTTTCAAAATAGTTCAAATCAAGAACAGCAAAGTTTCAATATAAAAAATGAAATTTCTTATTATCTTTTTTTTTGGCCTTGGTTTTTATTGACAGTAATTATATCCATAATTACCTCTTATACTTATTTGCGATACACACCTAATATTTATAAAAGTACCGCACAAGTACAAATCACAAAATCTGATGCCTCCAGCTCTTTTTTAACCACAGAAGTAACCTCTTTGTTTGGAACTCGAGAAAATGATATTTCAGTAATAACATCTAATCATATTTTAAGTCAGGTTGCAAAAAAACTTGATCTTCAAACAACCATTAATATGCTTGGAAATGTGAAAACTAGTTTAAAATTTGACAAAGAAATCCCTTTTGAAATTAAATTTAAGAAACCTTATGATTTTCAAAACTGGAATTTATTATTTTCTAAAAGTTCGGCATTAATTTCAAATGATACTTTAAGTTTCAGCATTAATAAAAACGAAACCCTAGAGAATGATTATTTTTCTTTTAAAATAAAAAATAATTCTCTTCCTATTAATAATTCAAAATATGAAATTAAAAGAATTCCCATTAAATATGCAACTTTTGCATTAAAAACTAGAATTTCAGCTTCTGCTGGGTCAAAAAACAATGGAGAAATCATTAACCTTGAAATTAATGGTACAAATAAATTACGAAATGATGCCATTTTAAACGCTTTAATATCAGTGGTTACAGCAGATAGAATTGCAGATCAACGCCAGTTGTCATTTGCTACTATTGAGTTTATTGAAAAACGTTTAGAAACACTCAAAAAGACTCTCAATTCTATTTCCAAAAGAACGATTGAATATCAGTTAGAGAACAATATATACAATTCAGAAGAACAAACTGCAAATCTGTTGTCTAATATTGTCAAAGAAAATGCACAAACTTTTAACTTAAGAATTCAATTAGAAATTGCAACCTCGCTACTTGAACAATTAAAAAGTCAACAAAATTTTGAAATTTTACCATCAAATATTGGTATCGCTGATCCAGGTATAAATGAATTGTTAGTTTCCTATAATACTTTGATTATTGAACGTAATACTTTATTAGTCAGTGCTACTAATAAAAGTCCTTTAGTTGTGAAAATTACTAAGCAGTTAAATAGACTTAAAAAAGCAAACCTTGAAGGAATAGATCGATATATCAAAAATATACAAGTTTCTTTGTCTGGTTATCAGAAGATAAATGAACAAAGTCTAGGAGATGTATCTAGACTACCTGAGAAAGGATATACAATGAGAACGCTAGCCAGAGAATTTAAATTTGCTGAGGACCTCTTAGTATTCTTATCTCAAAGAAAAGAAGAAGCGTCTATTAGTTATGTATCCGTATTGCCAAATTTAAAAGTTTTGAGCTTTGGTAATTCAAATAATATCCCTATTTCTCCTGTAAAGAGTACTTTTTATTTTGGAGGTTTATTTATTGGTTTAGCAATCCCTTTTGGAATATTATATCTATTAAAAATTTTGGATACCAAAATTAACACCCGAGAAGATTTAGAAAAAGGTTTACCAGGTCTTACTATTTTAGGCGAGATACCTTTTGATGAAAACTATTCTTCTGAAAAGGATGATCGAGGAATTATAGCGGAATCTACTCGTGTGATTCGATCGAGTATGAGCTTTTTATTGAATCAAAATAAGCCTCAAGTGATTATAGCTACCTCTACCATTAAAGGTGAAGGGAAATCCTTTGTGTCCTATAATATTGCCCAAAGTTATAACGCATTGGGTAAAAAAGTAATTTTAATAGGAGCAGATTTGCGAAATCCTCAAGTGCATACCTTGTTAGGTATTGAACGTGGTAATTTAGGGCTTTCTACTTTTTTAAATGATGTGAACTATAATGATTTAGATAAACTAATAGTGAAAGGAAAATCGATTGATGAAATTGATTACTTATTGTCTGGAGCCATTCCTCCAAATCCTTCTGAATTATTGATGCGTCCTCGAATGAAGGAATTGTTAGAAATTCTAAAATCAAGTTATGATCTTATTATTATTGACTCTGCACCTTTATTGGTAGTAAGTGATACCACACCGATATTACCTTTATGTGATCTAGTGGTTTATGTGTCTAGAGCTCAATATTCGGATAAGAATATATTCCCTTTTATTAAAGATATGCATAGCCGTGAAAATATGCCGCCTTTTGGAATGGTATTGAACGGTCTTATTGCTTCTGCATCTTCTTCTAGTTATGGCTATGGATACCGTTACAGCTACAAATATCGATATAGTTATACCTATAAGTATAACTATGGCTATGGATATGGGTATGGAAGAGATGAAGAATAATGAAATTTATAATTTAATTATAATGATATAAAAAAACCACCGCAGATCGGTGGTTTTTTTATGGATGGTATTTTTTTCATTTTTAAGAAAATAATTTTAATTGAAATTCTCGAATCGTTTCCCATTGCATTCCTTGCTTTTTGGAAAGGCTTAGGTTCTTAAGTTTTTTTAAGTCATTAACACTGTGGGCGTCAGTAGCTACAAAATCATACAGTCCAGCCTTTAATAATTTTTCTGCTTTTTGTTTTACTTCTGGTCCATATTGTCCTAGAAGCGATAAGGCATTTAATTGAAAGTAGAACCCTTGATTTTTTAAATTTTGATATTCAGAGATGTCTTTAATCAAATGATACCGTTCTGGATGAGCCAATATTGGAGTAATGTTTTTTTGACATAAGTTAAAACAAGCTGATTTCAACATCGTAGTTTGGCCAAAAAAATTAATTTCTACTAAAATATAAGTATCATTTAAGAGCAATAATGGTGAAGCTTGCTCAAGATTTTTCATAAAAACCTCATCTACCATATACTCAGCAGCATAGGAGTTAACTTTTGTCCTATTTTCAGGAGCTTTATGTTGTTTTAAAAGCTCAAATGCGTCTTTTACGGTTGTTGGAGTATTAGGGTACAATTCTTTATAAATGTGTGGTGTAGGAATAACACTTTTAATCCCTAACTCGTGGTAAGCATTTAGCATTTTAGTT
>Ga0206125_10002704_pt1 | contig 18129 bp, 15 predicted proteins | sample Helgoland_Spring_4_FD_148598 | JGI IMG/M metagenome (GOLD analysis project Ga0206125, IMG submission 148598) | Pelagic subsurface seawater microbial communities from Kabeltonne, Helgoland, North Sea - Helgoland_Spring_Bloom_20160331_1 | ecosystem: Environmental > Aquatic > Marine > Epipelagic ... | reverse complement strand
TTCTCATTTTAGGTTCAAGTCTTTTGCCTTGAATCCATTCGTCTTTATTACCTGTTGATTTAAGTTTGTCAGCAAATTCAGCTACTGGGTCTGGTCTTCCAAATGAAAGAGGTGATAGGTAAGTTTTATTATTACCTAAGTTATAATGAAAGAATAACTCAATAAATGGGTTATCTTTATTATGTTTGTAAGGAACAACACGAACAACTTGTTTACCTGGTTCAGGTTTCCAAAAGTTATCTTTTGTATTTGAAGTTGATTGTAATGTTGCTAGTTTGGATTTTATAGCATCTATATCCATTTGTATTTCTCCTGTGTTTTATCTTTTATCGTTTATTGTTTATGGTTATTCCATATAACCATATAACCTATTTTATACTCGTACATAAATATACGAATAATTTTGTTTCTATACAAGCTTTTTTTTATTTTTTTTCAAATTTTTTCCATTTATCAATTGGACACTCTGCTGTAGCGTAGTGAGTTTTAACATTCATAAAACAACCACACTCTATACATCGTCCATCTTTCTTATCTGTATCGGGATTAATTTCATCATATAATAACCTATCACATTTAATACATTCATCCCATCTTTCTTCTGCTACCTCTTGAGGAACAATCACATGCTTTCCCCTCATAAAGGCTTTCAAACTCTTCCAATGAGTAACAGCTAAGTCTCGAACCATTTGAGATGTTGGAGGAAGTTTCTTTTCGTCCTTTAACATCTGTTCTGATTTTTCTATATTCTGTAATTCTTCGTTGGTAGCTTCCCTATCAACTGTTACTTTTGGTTTAAACTTAAAACTCATTTAACTCCGAGATGATTCATCAACCTATCTAATTTTTCTTCAATTGATGTTACTCTACCATCTAAAGATTGTTTTTGATTTTTTCTTTGTGTAATACCATTTCTAAATTTATTAATAATTTCTTCAGAAGTTTGTAATCCATGTAAGTGTGTATTTTTTTTTGCCCATGTTTTATATTTTTTTGTAAATAGTTTAACTTGTGACTCATCAAAAAAATCTGTTGGTAGTTTCGGCGCATCCCCTTTAGGTGTAGGTGGATTAGGTATTTTTTCCCCATCTGCCCATTTTTTTATTGTTTCTTCATCTTTCCAACCACATATTGAATTACCTGTTTCAGAGTCAATTAACCACGGCGTTCCACATTTAAATTTAAATTTTGTTTCAATTTCATGTTTAAATAATCTGTTTTGACTATCTGATATATCAATTTTTTGAATTTCATAACCTTTTGAATTAAGTTCATCTACAATCGGCTCTACTTTATTACAATAAGCACAACCAATTGAATAAAAGTAATATAATGTTGATTCTTTCTTTTCCATAACCTGTTTCTCCATTTTAGACTTTTTCTATTTTGAATATTCTTGTATTGATTCTATTTAATCCATCTGAATTTGTTATTAATAACATATTTTTAAAGTTTTCCCACGGCATTATAAATTTAGAATCCATAACACCATTGTTTAAATTCTTTATACATTCATTTAATGCATTGATGGTATACAATGTATTGGAATGTTTTTTTCTATGTAGTGAAATAGTTCCCTCTACTTTATTGTAATCCACACCACCTTGAGTATCTACATTGTATGTACAAATTAATTCATTCACATTGTTTTCATTTTGTAATACATACACTTTATTAAATACAATTGAATAGGCATCTGTGATTTTCTTGATGGTATTATCAAGATTATTTTTTGTTGTAAATGTACATAGTAGTTGAGATTTCATTACGCTTCTATTTCCTCACCAGTTTGTGAATCTGTAACACTACCATCTTTATTTAAACTTGTATTTGGTGTCTTCCCATCACCTGTAAATGATAATTGACAACCACCACCAGTTCTACCAGGAGTTCTTTTAGTTCTAAATGTTATTGAATAGTCATCAGGATTTTGATTACCTTTATCCGTAACAAATTTTGGTTTTCCATTTTCATCATAATATTGTTTGTTATGTTCCAACTCATTTAAAGATGTATTTGTTCTAATATTATTTGCAATTTCAATGGTTGACATAAGTGCCTCAACTTTAACACCACCCGTTTGAACTAAATTTCCAGCATTATTTTCACCTATCAAAGTAGCTGCATGTTCTTTAGTAACAACTTTACCCATTCTTTTTTTATAATCACTTTCAATTACCTTTACTCTTTTACTAAACTCTTTCCATTTAGAACCTTCATTTGGAAAATCTATACTACTTAATTCTTTTTTTATATTATCAATTTCTTCCATATAGTCAGCTGTAATATTTGCTATTTCCGTTGTTTCTTCATCTGAAAATGTATCACCCAAATTAACTTCTTTTAATGTCTTTTCAATAAATCCTTTTGTTTTTTCTTTAGTTTCTACTTTACTTTTACCTTTGATTAGATTATCATTGATAACTAATGTATGTCCTTTTTCACCAAGATATTGTCCTTGATTATTTTGTTTACTTTCATCTGGATGTAATTCACAAATTGTTTTAGAATTAGCAGGACAACCATATATCCTACCAGCTTTACCAAATTTACAACTAACCAATGCAACTCTTTCAGTAGTTCCACCTTTTATTTTATCTCCAGCTGGAAAGTTACCAGCAGATGGTAAATAAACTTCTTCACCAGCAGCTAATTCTTGTTCATATAAATTATTCTCAGCAATTTGTTTCATAATCGAATTAGCAATATCAGAATCAGATTTATGTAACCCAACCATTAAATCATTATAACTATCAGCTATAGCTTGTTGAGCTTCTTCACTTGGTATTTCATAACTTTTTAAAATATTTTTTAAATTATTTTGGTGACTTTCTAATGATGTAACAACTTTTTCATCAACATTACCTTCTTGAGTTTGTTTTTTAGCAAAATCTATTGTATTCTGAAGAGCTGGATTATTAAAACTTTGACTTAAATAATCTTTTGAGTGTTCACTACTTGGCATTTTAATATTACCATCATCACCTTTAACTCCAAATATACCATGTAACCCACCTCTTATTTTTTGCAATATTGGATGATTAGAAAAATATTCAGCTACTCTTTCATCGTCTTTTGGTTTAACAATATTTTCATTACCTAAATCAGGTTTAGCAGCTGTGGTGAATCCTTGTTTTGTACCCTTAGAATCAAATGTTTTCAATTTACCAACTAATGATTCTACTTTTTTAACTAAATTTTCTGTATTTGTTGTTCCATTTCCAAGTATCTTTCTATCACCACCTAATTTATTAAGATAAGCTTTTCTTTTTCCTGTTGATGGTATTTCATTAGCTGAAAAACCAGCATTATCAACAACCCATTGAGCGGCTTCTTTTTGTTGTTCGGATGTTGCATCTTCATCATATAGAACTTTTATTTTTTCTGATACTTTTTTTACCAATTGTTTTTTATCACCACTTAAAAATTCATTATTTTTAGTAATTCTTGTATCAAAATCACCAACTATTTTTTGACTTTTATCACTTATATTTTTTCCTTTTGAATCTTTGTTTTCTTTATCATCAAATGGATTAGCATCAATTTTCATAGGTGGTTTGGTTTCTTTTTCAGGTTCTTCCTTATCACCTTTTGCAACTAATTTTCCATCTACAGCTTGATGTGAAGCTTCACCACCTTCTTTTCCATAAGCACCTTTTCCAAGATGAACTAAATTCATTTTCTTAGCTTTTTCTTTTTCTTTATCTGAAAGTCCACCATCCTCATTGATGACTAAATTTTGAATAACTTCATATATAATGTCATTTGGAATATCATAATCCATTAAAGTTAAATGTAGTTCTTTGAGATGTTTTGAGTTTTTTGGGTTAGGCATTCCATCGTGAACACGATATGCCCAATCTGTTAATATATCATCTAAAAATTCTTCGATTAAATCCATACTTATAACCTCTTTGTAATGTCTTGCATTTCACCATAATTTAAACCCATTTTGGATTTGGTGTAATGTTTGTTTTCTTCTAAAATTGATTTTATTTCTTTCAAAGTTTCCACTCCATCTTGGTTAGAAAAGTCAAATAGGAAACTATCATATCCATATAAAACCAATTTTGTCTTCTTCCCTAATAAATAGTCTTGAATTAATAAAATCTTCTTAATATTAGATTCAGTCTCATAAGCCTGAATTAAATAGTTAAAAACTTTATTTCTATTCATATCTTCATAGTTCTTAAATAATAGTTTCCGTCTATAAATATCAGTATAAACACAATTATGAGTATTTATTTCATTCCATTTCTTATTTATATAAGTATGTACTTTATTGAAAAAAGGTACTTTTTCTCTTATTTCCTTTGTTATTCCCCCATAAAGTAATTTAAATGATATTTGTTTAGATTCTTCATATGTTGAACCATAGAAATCTGCAAGGTGTTGATGTACTGAATCTTTACCAAAATCATAATCAACCAAGTCAGCAATCAATCTCAAGTGATATGCATCAAAGTCAAACTCTATCAATGAATCGTTTTCAGCTACAAACCCTTTTCTCTTCTCAGGTGGTAGAGCTGCAAAGTTAACACTTCCAAATGAATTACTTGGACGACCTGTTGTTGTCCATAGATTGTATTGTGAATACAATTTACCATTAGATATATGTTTCTTTACTCTAATGTCAAATATATCACATATATCATCTGAAACCTTGATACCATTCTTCTCAATTGATGTAAATGCTTTCACAACATCATTCATATATTCATCGTTCTCACCCGTATATGCTCTAGCCATTCCTTTATAGATGTCACTACAATACTCATTATGTTTCGATAATGGTATGATTTCGTTAAGTTTTTTAACATTGTAGAACTTGTTACTCAGGAAATCTATTGCATTGTTGGATATATTTTTCTCAAATGGTTTACCTGTTTCATTCCACCAAATAAAGTTTTTATCCACTACATCTTTAAATTCATAGAAATGATTTAATATTTTTTTATCAGGTGTAATAATAAATTCTTCATCTAACCATTTGTAATCTTGAAGTATATCATCTGAATCAGGATGTTTTTGAATCACAAAGAATGGTTCTTCTGCAGATTCTGGTTGACACCATAAAGCTGATAATCCATTGTTTTCGTGTAATGGATGTAGGAAAGGTTCTTTAAATATAGGTATAACACAATACATCGTATCTCAATATATAACATTTATTTGAATAAAACAAGCTTTTTATTTTAAATTCGTGGTTTATGTCTTCCAGGCTTATTATAATCAATTTTAGCTTCTACTCGTTTTTCTTTTTCATATTCAGTTAATGGTCTCTTTTTTGGAAATGTCATAGCTTGTCCTATTGGAGTATCAAACTTTTTTAAATTTTCATATTTTACACCAGACTCATCTGTAAAAAATCCCGCCCCATCTTCATTATACACAAAGTAAAGTTTTTCACCTGGTAAAAATTGTACTGGATATGGTTGGTAATACTGTAAATCATTGATTGCCCCATTAATATCTAAATATTTCACATCTTTTCTACTATAAACTATTTCACCTCCCACCATATTAGAACCCTCTATCATTTCATACTCTTGTGGGCATTCATAATTAAAACTACCAATCCAATTTTTATCACCCAATTCTTTAGTAATTTCATCTGTAACTTCAAAAGAATAAATAGATTTAATTGAACTTCTTTTAGATGGAAAATCAAAATTATAAGGTTCTATTTTAGTCATATATTCTGTAATTTGTGCAAGAGTAAATGACTCTCTTCCATTTACTTTTTTTAAATCTACTTTTTTATTATTTGTTGGATTTCCATATTTCCAATTAATATTATAAAATTTATCTTTAATAATTTGATAAATTTCTTGTAAATAAAATGGAGAATAATAAGGTTTTGCGTTTTTAACTTCATTATAATGACTTTTTTTAACATCTGGTAATGGTCTAAATTGAGCATCCAAAGTAGTGAACCACCCATCAGAGTTTATATTATGTGCAACATTCATAGTTTGTAAAAAAGTATTTTTTTGATAAAGTTCTGGTAAGTAATTAACTCTAAATGTATCACCTGGTTGAATAGAAGAAATTCCATAAATGGTTAATGTAATTGTGAATGGTAATAAATTTGGTCTATCTACAATAGATACAACAGATTCTTTAATCACTTCTTTCTTATAAAATTCTTTCTGACTTATAACTACTCGAAAACCAGCAGCAACAAGTTCCCTATTATGTTTATTAATTAAACTACTTTGAATTGTTGTTTTTGGTGCTGGTGGAGGATTCTTAAATTGTTCATATTCATCTTGACTTCTAAATGGTAATGGTCTACTTATTTTTTCAAATGTCCTCTTAGCACTAACATTATAAATATTTGTTGATAATAAACTGTGAATATTTTGATAAACATCATACAATTCACCATCTTTTGAATCTTCTGAAGATAGTTGCTCTGCTCTATATGAACCTAAATCAGGTCGATATAATATTGATAAAGAATCTTTGTCCAAAGAGTTCATAGCTACAACATCATCCAACAAATCACTAGCTGGATATATTTTATTTTCATTACCCATACCTTGAATTGCATACATGTTACCTATATCATCTGATGGTAATTTAAACTCTAAATTATAATCTCTAATAATTGAATTTGGAGACATAACATTAAAAGTAAACATATTAGTAAAAAATTGTGGATTTTGATTATCTATAGAAGCGACTTTGTTATTATCAATTATTTTAAGTTCATTTCCAATACCTACTCCACCACCCATTATCGAAAGATTAAATAAAGTATCACTATCTTCATTAATTTGTCTTAAAATTTCACCTATAATAGATTTAATATCTTTTTCTAATTCAAATGCGCTTATAATCGTTTCAGCATTTATGAATAATTCCCTTATAGGTATTCTTTTTTTAGCTTTGTCTTGTTCTGTATGAGATTTAGCACCAGGTTCTGTAGAATAAAACTTTTTTGGGTATTTACCCATTTGATGACTATAAGAGCCTAAACCATCAATATCAGTATCACCCCAAGATTTTGGATATAAAAATGCAGGTGTGTCAGATGTAGATATTAAACTTTTTTGCTTTAAAAACAAACTGTCACTAAAAGATATGAAAGAATTACTTGAATCCATTCTAACTTCTAAATTTTTTCCTTTATTTATCTCAGCTACATCCTTTCCAAATCCAAATTGTTCATTCATAATAATATCTTCAAAAAACCCTAAACTAATATAAACATCATCTGCTGTTAAACTACTGACGTAAACACCAGTTCTAACAGGATTTCCTTCAGGTTGCATATCATCTGATGATAATATTATTTTAGACTTGGTTCTTAAATTTTCTTCGAATGTTTCAACAGATCCAAAATCACCCACTTTATTGGGAGTTAATAAAAATCTTTTTAATTCTTCTGTCGTTGCAGGATCTGATTTTAAAGTTGGTATAATACCTAAATAACGTGTTCCATTCATTAAAATGTCTTGTATTCGTCTTGTTGTTGATACATCAGTTGATTGATTCAATAAAGCACTATTTGTTGATTGAAGTGTAACTGAACACTCAACTGAACCATTAGGTAATATTTTAGAACTATAATCCACAACTATACCTTGTATTACTTCTAATTTATCTGGATTTTGTGAAATTTGTCCAGTGTTATCATCATATAAAAATGACATAATATCATCACTCTCTAACATTTTTTCAGGTGTGTAAAGTGATACAATATCTGACCATCCAAAGTCAACAAATATGGTGGCGCCTGGTTTTAAAAAATATCTATTATAGATTCTATCAAAATCAAAAAAGTTATGAACTACAAAGTTTACAGTTGTTTTTTTAATAGCTCCTAAAAATTCTTGTGTTTCTGATACTGCAGATGTGATACCAGCTTGTGGTTTTAATAAAGGATTATCTTTTAATAGTCTTGGAAAAGCTGCTTTGGCAACTTTAGCTTCAGCGCTTTGAGATGGGTCTAATAATTTAAAATTTGTTTGACTAGCTTTTGAAGAACCATAAGCTTTTTGATAATTATAATCACCAACAATATATGTTTGTGTAGCGTAGTCCACTCTATCTCTCGCATATGGGTCGTATACAGCATACTTTATTATTTTACCATCGGAATCTTTTATGTCTTTTATCTGAGAGATTCCATTTGCTCTACTATATTCGGTAGCCCTTGATAAAGCTACAGCTGATCCTTCATCTTCAAAAACCTCAAAAGTTTCTAAAGTTTCCTCAATTACTTCTGGTGTAATAAATTTCATGGATGTCCACATACGAACAAATGGTGTTCTTTCACTTAGATTATATTCAGGAGTTGTATCACCAAGTGATTGTAACACATTATCACTATTTCTTTTTTGATGTTGTCTTTTTTCTAATTCTTCTTTAACCTTATCATCGATTGGAGATCCAAATATTCTCTCATGTATCATAATTATAAACCTATTGCGTCTTCAAGAGAACTTGGTATTCTTAATGATGTTCCTGCTGATATGTTATTTGTGGTTAGATTATTAACTTTTGCAATAAACCACCAAAGTGTTGGGTCACCATAAAACCTGTTTGCTAAATTATCACATCTATCACCCTCTTGAGATATAAAGTACATATCAGAATTATTTTCTTCTACTTTATTATAAATTGTAGTAGCATAATATGATTTTTTATTTTTTCTTAATTGTTTTGTGTTTTCGTATCTAGCCATTATTGATTTATCCCATAAAATTTAGTTCCTAATCTTGGAGCTTTGTCGTGAATCACTTGGTATCCGATTGTTGCAAGTACATGTTTTGGAACTCTAGCACCACTTTCTGTTTCATAAGTTGATGATTGGTCGATTGAATAAGATATGGATTTTAAATAACCCATTAATTCTTTATTTGTTTTTCCATACAATTCACCATATCTTAATTTAGATAATGGTGGCTTCATTCTATTACCATAATCATCACCTTCATATTTAGGATAACACATTGATGTTAATCTATCCATTTTTTTATAAATTTCTGTTAGTTCATCTCTTGTTTGTGCAACGAGTTTTAATGTCATACTTATTTCTCTCTCTGCTCTTTCATAAGTCCAAACAGGTTCACTTCTACCTATATAATTCGTAGGAGCGTATGTGGGTGAAATGTTTTCTGTCAACCCCTCAATGAATGCTCTAAAAAATATATAAGTATCATCTCTTAAATCTTTGAAGTAAAATGGCATTCCATCTGATTCACCATCAACATCTGCAGTTATTATCTTCCAATCTATTGGAAGCTGACCTCGTTTTATAGTAGTTCCTACTGAGGGTACTCCCGCAGAAGTTAAAGAATCACCACCACTAAACATTTCAGCCAATGTCATTCTATCACCAACTGTTGTTTTAGGTACTACTGTTCCTGGATTGAATGGATTTAAACTTGATAACGCATCACCAATTTGTGAAATAAGTCCTCCCCCTGCTGGAAGACCATTTGTAAATGTATCATTGATTGAAAAGCTTGGTAATGCAGGATTAATATTATTAACCATGTATTCTTTTGGTGTTAATAAATCAGCTATGTCATTAAGTTTATCACCAATTTTTGTTTTTGGAATAGCATCACCTATAAGTCCAAGAGCAGCAGCACCTAACTCAGCTTCTGATTTTCTAATTAATATATTTGGAACTGATTGTCCTAAAGCTCTTGCAGATGAGGCTACAAGACTTGAAAATGGATTATAAGATGTACCGAATCTTTGTGGGGCCCTGAATAAACCATATCCTGGTGTTCCTACATTTTTAGAACTAAACACTGTATTTTCAATTGGAATATTAATATTTTGTCTTAATGCAAAATTTATTCCTTCTGTAGATGTTAAGAAATTTAATATCCTATCACCATCAGTTAGAGCTCTTGTAATTGGAACAGACCTACCACCTTTATTTTTTTCTCTACCCTCATTACCAATTGGACTAACAACATATGGTTCATCACCTCTACTAAAACCATATCTTTCACCAATCACATGATCTCTTTTACCAATTTTTAAATTATCTCTATTGACAATTGAACCATAATTAAGTGCTTCTAAATTACCACCTTTCCATTTTGGATTGTTTTTAGGTGTATGATTTGAATTATACAATGATTCCCAACTTAAATTTTTATCACTATCTGCACCATTATAAAAACTAACACCTAAAGATTCTAAATCCACACCACCAGCACCATAATTTCCACCATGTATGGAATTAAAAATATCACCACCTGAATACGGGGATTGAATACCTGCAGTTCCGAATGTTACTTCAGGATTTATTGATGGCTTTCTGAAAGAATTACCTGTATTTTGATATATTGTTCTATCTTTAATCAATCCCTCAAGGTTACTTCTTGGGTCAAATGAATCATTTAAAAATGGGTGATTTCCTGTTACATCATTTATATCATCTACAAATTGTCGATTGGTTGTAATTGTTGAATTATGACTGAATCTTATTTGTTCATAAACTCCTCCCCTTAAAACATTATCTAATGGGGATACTGACATTTCAATAGGATTACCAGGAACATTTGGATGCCACGATGGAGGAGTACCTGGTGTTGCAAAAGTTGTATTAATATGTGACTGAGTTGTGTAGTCAAATTTTGTATCAAACTTATCCTGTGGATTGTTTTTTATAAAAAATTCGTTGTTTAACTCTAAATCATTAGTGTTCATAAAAGAACCACCACTTAATGTAAAACCAGTGTTGAAGTACAATGTTCTTTCTTTTGCAAATGGAGCTCTTGTATCGAATGAATCAGTTAAAAAAGAACTATTTTCAAATGGATGGTTTTCAGGTGATACAAATAAAGTATCATTTGTAAAGTTTTGACTATATTGTGATTGATTATAAACTCTTCCTCTTAACAATGAATCTAATGTTGGGGGACTTATACTAATATCAAATCCATAAGTTTGTCCAATTAATGAACTTTGGTTGTAATTTAATTTAGTATCAAAAGCCCCATTTGGTTGATTTTCAGTATATAATGCAAAATTAGATGAAATACCATCATCAAATATAGTATCAAATGAACTATCTAATAAATTGGATAAAATTGGTTTATCTAAACCATTGTCAAATTTACTATTTAAGTTTAATAAATTAGATTTTATTGGAATATTAAGTCCATTGTCAAATTTACTATCTAAAGTTGTCAAATTACTTTGATTGTCTTGAAATTTTGTTGTGTTCTCTGGACTAAATATACTTTTTAAGTTTAGTAAACTCATTATCTAAACCTCTCAATCTGTTCAGCCATTTTTCCTGGACTTCTTTCTATTGCTCTAATCAAAACTTCATTTTGTTCAACAATTTTAGCCAATAATCCATCTGATGTTGGACTTCCAAGTGGCATACTTCCCGCTGGCCCACTTGAGAAATCATTAACTTGTGTAGAACCCCTAACAGTATCTCTTGGATTTGTTTTTAACATTTTACCTTTTGGTGTAAGGATTAAATGTGAACCTCCTGAACTATTGAAATCCATTACACTTTCTTGTTTCGGAAACAATTCATCAAAATCAGTCAATGACCCAAATGATAGAACATCTACAATATTATATATTCCCTCTAATAAATTCATAACAACTGTAGCTACACTTTTAATAATTCCTACAACATTTTTTAATCCTGTTTTAATTTTTTGGATATTTTCTTCTGTAAAAAAATTGTCTCTTATATTAACCAATGCATCATTCAAGGGTTTACCAAGTTCTTTCATTACTACGGCACCAAGTTCTTTAAATGTATTTTTAATATTGGTTAAAGCACTCATTCCATCCTTACCAGCTATATCTGCAAAGTTTTTTTGTTGAACAACAGATTTATCTTGTAATGAAACTATTTTATTAAGTTGTGTAATATTCATACCAAGAGCTTTTGCTAATGATTTTCTTTCTATTACATTTAATTTATTAAATTCAGCTTCACTACCCACATTTTTAACTATTTCTTTCATCACACCATTCAAATCACCATCTAATGCTAACATTCTGGCTTTTGATAATTCTAAATCTCTACCTAATAAAACTTCAGCTTCAAATTCTGCAGTTAATGATGATTGAAAATCTAACATCCCATCCGAAATACTAGCTACATCACTTAAATTCAATCCAAGTTGTCTAGCTTGAATAGCTGCTTTTGAAATACTTTTTAAATTTCTGGCTCCAAACTTAGCAATTGTTTCTGAACTTTGTGCTATGTCTTGCATCACTACTGATGGATTTACTTTATTCTGTGCAGCTAATTGATATGTTGATTCAGTTAAATTCTCGGCTTGGTCGGCAGTTAAATTACCTATTGTTATCAATGTACCAAATAGTTTTGTAGCTTCTCCAGTTGCCATTCCAGTAGCTACAGCGGTGTCTAAAATTTGTTCAGTTATACCAACAGCTGTTTCTAATCCTATTCCAAATTCAGAAGATAAAGTGGATACAACTGTTACAACATCTTCTGTACTTTTACCTAAAGATATTACATTAACTGACGCGTCCAGCATATCGTTTTGAAATTTACTTGTTTGACCTCCAATAACTCCAAATGAACTACCTAATTTATCAACTATTCCTGAAATAAATGATAATAATTTATAAGCAGCTCCAAGTGCTATGCCAATTGCTCCAGCTTTCATAGCCGTTTTACCAAACCCTTTTGGTAAACCTTTAGTTACATTTTTAAATTTCATACCACCTGTAACTACTTGTGACATATTCTTTTGTAACTTACCCATATTTTTTGAACCAAGTCCCATCGCCTCTAACGCCATTCCACCACCAGGAATCTTTTTAAACATATCAAGAGATTTATTTAAACCTGACAGTAATGCTTCAGATTGAGCTTGAACTGCAGTTGTTCCTGCTTTTTGAACTTTTAATCTTTTAATTTCACTATCGAGTGTTTTATCATTAACTTCTTTTGCTCTGTTTTTTAAAATAATAAGTTTATCATTAATATCTATACTACTTTTTTCAGTACTAACTATCGTATTTAAAGTTTTAACTTGGTTTTTTTGTGCTGCTGAAATGTTTTTTTGGCTATCAAGTTGGTCATATAAAAGTTCAGTAGATTTTTTTACTAAATCATTCTCACTTGATAAGAGTTCAAGTAATTCTTCTTGCGCAGATAGTTTAGCTTTACTGGCCATTTTATTTCCTTATGAAGTCTTTTAATTTATATGGTTTGATATTTACTCTTTTTTTAGAACCCATTTTTTTGTACTCGTCATTTATGTGTTTTTCTAAATCGGATACAGAATCGTTTAAATCATCTAAAGATGATGTAAATTTTTTATTGTTTTTAAGAGTTTTTGGAACTATAAATTTTTTAAAAAGCTGTTCAATTGTAGAGGTTACAATACCTTCTTTCAAAATATTGTTTTTATCCATATATGATTTTTTCTTTGACACAATACTCTCCTGTTTAGATGTATCTATTCATATATAAATATCAAAATTGTAAGAAATTACCTTTTAAATCTTGGATTTGATGACTGCTTTGATACTTTTTGATTAGCTTTTTTTATTTCATCATTTTCTTTTTTACGGGTATCTGCTAATTCTTTATAATAGAAATTTCTCAAATATATAGGCATATCATATACATCGGAATGTGTAAATCCTTCCCCATAATATATTAATGAGAATATTTGTTCGTGAAGTGACTTTTTATCACTCGGACTCAGGCCAAAAAAACCCAACTGTCATTGGTATATTTACCAAGACAGAATCACCTCCTATTTCTATTTCTTGTGATAATTCAATATCAGGTGATATTTTTCTAATTTCTTTTCTTAAATGTATTGAATCCCTAGCGAGTAATATTTGAACAAAATTATTAATTGTAGCTTGTGATTCATCACCATCTACCGATGTAATAGTATGTCGTAGTCTTGTAGTAAGTTCAGGCTTCACTTCAGAGTTAATTTTAGCTGATGCTTTTAACTCGTTTTCAATTATATTTTCTTCTTTACCAGTTAATAATTTAAAAGTAATTTTTTTCTTTGATATTGGTAAATCTACTTCAAATTTATTTTCTGTAACACCATCTGGAAGTTTTTTAAATGGACAATCAGCTAAATTAAAAGTTTGTGGTGATGTTTCACCTGTATTTGGATTTGTCACATCACAAACATACTCTGGTCCATAAGCTAAAACTCTAGCAGCTACCATAACTGCATTTTTATCACCAAGTATTAAATCATCTGATTTTATACCATTGGTTAATATCAATGAATCCAATAACCTGTCAATCACAACACCTTTTTTAATTAAGTTTTGTGATGTTAATATATCTTCTTCTTTTGCAGTCATATACTTGATTTCTATTTTCCCATCTGCTAATGGGGAATCTTTTCCATATAATTTACCTTCACTTGGTAAATCAATTATTTCACTTGGAAATTTATTATCTGACATATGTAACCTCCGATTATTTTGATTCGGAAACAGACGCTTGTCTATAACCTGTAACTAACTTCTTGATTTCACCGATAGCTTTTCTTGCTCTACCACCAGCTGCTTTTGTACCTTTTTCTGAAAATACTGTATGATTTTCTTCAAATTGTTCAAATAGTTCTTTTATTTCGTTGTATAAATTTTTTGTTGACATTTTTCTTTCTCCTGTAACTTTGGTTAAACTTCTATTGCTCGTCTAAACCAACCTAACCAAAATTTCTCTTGATTTGGTTTGTCTATAACTATGTTTGCAAATCGTAACACACGATATGCTCTTACTACATCTACACTTATTTTCTGTATAGCATTTATTGTATTTGGTCCTATTCCACCATCTACACTAATTTTGTTTCTATTCTTAGAATTAGCAGCCTGTTGTAATACTTTAACAGCACCTTTTCTACCGAAATTAACACACATATCAAAATAAATATGTCTTAATTGTGGAGGAACTGAATCACACTTACCTCGTCTCCAATAGTCTGTGTGATATATCTTCTTTGCTTGTTCTTTTGTTAGATTTTTAATATCCACATCAGGATACCATCTTTTAGCGATTCCATACTTGGTTTCACCACCAGCATCATCTGGATCATTTACATATCCACCTTCGTGGTCTAAAACTATTTCTATTATTTCTTCAAATGTTGTTTTCATATAAACATCCTCATTTCATATATAAATATATATTAAATAAAAAAACCCTCAATATTTCTTCTGTATTGGGGGTTTTCTTATATTTCAGTTAAGTATTTTATTAGAATTTAAGTATTGCGTAATCATATCGTAATGTTAAACTGATTTCAACAGGATCTGATGAGTCAAATGCTAAGTCACCAAAATTAGCACTTTGAATAAATGCACCTTTTAGTTCCCATTCTTCAACTACAGCACCTACTGGGTCTAAAACATTAAATGTTATGTTTTTCTTATAAAAGTCAGCATATCCATCTCTACCAGTAACTGATTCGTGGTGTAATCTAACCCACTCAATTACTTGTTGAGAAGCACTTGGTACGATTGGGTCGTATAAAGTAATCTCTAATGGTTGCCATCTTGTTTTACCTTTAACATATCTTGTTACATTCATATGTTCTAACACTACTTCATCCGAATCAACTTGTGGACGATTCATAGTTTTAATCAAGTATGCATTAATACCATCTATTTGCATTATAAATCTGTTTTTGAGCTTTGGCTCAAAAGGGGTAAACATTATATCTTGTGGTTCTAATAATTCAGCCATTTAATTTCTCCTATTAAAATACTTAAACCTTTAATTCATATATAAATATCTAAAAATATAAAAAAAAGGGACTTATATTTAAATAAATCCCTTTTCTTTAGTTTATTTTAACTAACTACTACTCTGGAAAAGAAGCACCAGTTGGTTGTACTGTAAAGTCTAATACAATAAACTCAGCAGTTCTTGTTGGTTGTAAGAATAATTGTCCAACTAATTGATTTCTATCAATTGTGTCAGGTGTATTATTCGTTTCATCCATCACTACTCTAAACGCACTCAAACCACTTTGTGATTGAACTTGTTCTAAGAATGGATTAACAATTCCCAAGAATCTTCTTCGTGTTGCCGCTGTATTCTGTTCAAATACAAGGAATCTTGAAGAAGAAGCAACAAACTTCTTAACTCTGATTAATAATCGTCTTACATTGATTCTATCTAAAGCACTTGACTTTTTCTGTAATGTTTTTTGTCCAAATACAGTCACCCCTTGTCCAGGGAATGTAGCAATTGGATTAACATTTGAATCATATAAATCATCACGATTACCTTGTGTTAGTTTTCTTTCAGCTTGTATAGCAGTTGTGATTCCACCACGATTTAAACCAGCCGGAGCAAACCATGGATGAGCAACTCTATCATTGAATGCATATATTCCACCCAATACTGTTGATGGTGGCACCCATCTTTGAACACCAAGTTGATTATCAGGTACTTTAACCCAAGGCCAATACATAGCTGCGAAGTTTGAATCTCTAGCTTCACCTCTAGCAGTAGCTTGTGCTAATGTTGAGTTATAAGGAACCGGGTCAAGAATTGTAAAACAATCTCCCCTTGATTCACAAACATCAATTGCTTTAGCAGCAACTGCTGTATGAACTGAATCTATGATACCTGGTAATAAGATTAGATTAATATCAAATTCATCTTGGTTAGCAAGTAAGTCAAGAGCCTCTTTATAAGCATCTTCACCATCATTAGCTGCTGTTGGGTCAAGTCCTTGTGAATTGTTTTCTTCTATGTTTTCATAGAAAGTAGCAGTTACTCCACTATCCCCATTATGATTACCAAGAGCATCAAATCCACTATGTCCATCTGTACCACCAGTAAATCCACCTTGATTTGAACCACTACCTACAGCCGGTAACGAAGATGAATTTGCAGGAACTCTTACGTTTCCATTTTCATCTAAGTAATCAACTAAAGGTGTAGTAACACTTTTAACTCTTACGAATCTTGAAGCATTTGGATAATCACCATCTAATTTAATATATTTTACACCATTATCAGTTTGAACAGTTTGATTTTGGTCACCAATTACTTTTGCAACATAATTAGTTGAATTAGGATCTAATGTTAAATTATTGAATGTTTCAAGTGTTTGTTTTCTTTTAATATTATCATTACCAGCTCTAATTGCTAAATTAAAAGTACCTTTGTTATTATTTTTTGAAGTAACTTCAAATCTAACATTATGTTTTGAACCACTTAACAATATATTGTTTGTTGTAGCAGTAGTACTAGAGTTGTTCATTATTGTTCCATCAGCTAATGTTTCTAATGTAAAAGAGGTTGTTGAAGTTCCAGCTGTATCAGTACCACCTGCTGTTTCTGTTCCTGCTACAATAGTTGTTCCACTACCAGATGAAAAATTTAATCCATTTGCTGAAGTACCAGCAGATGAACCTGACACAACTATTGTTGTATTTGATAGATTACTAGCAACGAATCCACTAAATTTAGAAACTGCATTAAATTCAGTAACAAAATTATCAATATATTCTCCTAGATTATCACCTATATGAAAGAATCTAATAGTGTCATCTGATGCATCTGTGTTTGGTGATTCCTGTCCAACGAATGTTGTTTGAGCTATAGCAGATGAACTAACAAATATAGTTGCACTTTCAGCAAATGATGTTATTGCTAAACTACCAATTGCAGTTGCATCTCCAGTAACAGTAGTACTATCAGAAGTTAGTACATCGGATGTAGCTGGTGCAACTGAACTACCTCCAGCTGCCATTACCCTAACTACAGTTAATGCATCTGAATTTTTTAAATATTCTTCTGCTGCATGTGATGTTAAGAATTGAAATGAATTTGAACCACTTTTAACAACATCTCCGAATTTCGCTTGGAAATCAGAATATGATGTTACAACAGTAGGTATTCCTGCGGGACCTTTAAGGGTTGGTCCTATTATCGCAGCTCCTATATCAGCCACAGCGGAAGGTAGAAAAGACTGGTCTATTTCATTCGTAAATACACCAGGACTTATAATTTTTTCGGCCATTGAATTTCTCCTAAGTTAACTTTTTAATTTTTGAGGTAAACATACTATTTTGCGCATTAGTATTATTCATATATAAATATATGATTAAAACTTCAAACGATAGTTTATTTTTGTTTATTATGATTTA
>Ga0206125_10002703_pt1 | contig 18144 bp, 6 predicted proteins | sample Helgoland_Spring_4_FD_148598 | JGI IMG/M metagenome (GOLD analysis project Ga0206125, IMG submission 148598) | Pelagic subsurface seawater microbial communities from Kabeltonne, Helgoland, North Sea - Helgoland_Spring_Bloom_20160331_1 | ecosystem: Environmental > Aquatic > Marine > Epipelagic ... | reverse complement strand
CTTTGTGTTTTGCTCTTTCACCGGTTCCGTTCATCTCTAATTTTGTGGGGCCTTCATGTGTGACTTTCCACTTTCTCGTGTTGTAAATGGCCTCACCATTAATCGACAACCAGGCACCAACTTCTTTGAGGTTATCTACGCTTTTTTGAGGTACATCCCCTGTACCAGTTGGCCCAATATTCAGCATATAATTTCCTCCTTTTGAAACAATCTCTGTAAGCCAAAACAAGAGTTCCTTTACAGATTTCCAGTCTTCGTCATAGGATTTATATCCCCAAGAGTTGTTTGTGGTTCCAACGGTTTGCCAAGGTTTTGTTATTGACAAATGATCGGTTGGTATTTTATTATCTCCTGGAATATCAAAATCTCCTAGGTTGTTCCCTACGCGCTCGTTCACAAGCATTTTAGGTTGTAAATCATAGGCAATTTTGTAAAACTTCGCACTTTGTTCTAAGTTTAAATAATGTGGCATGTCATACCATAAGGTTTTTAAGTTTGGAAATTTTGTGAGAATTTCTTTTACTTGAGGGTAGGCTTTATTGTCTAAATATTCCTGAAAGGTGTTTGCACTTGGATCCCAAATATTAGCACCCATTTTTCGTTTTGCTTTGGCGTTTACTTCTCTACCAGAGGCCATCAAATCAGCATAGCCACAGTCATTTCCATCCATCCAATCAATATTGTGCGAATAATAGAGACCAAAGTCAATCCCATATTTTTGACAAGCGGCATACAAAGCTTCTACCACATCTTTTTTATAGGGGGTTGCATCTACAATATTATAATCACTTACTTCAGAGTCATACATGGCAAATCCATCGTGGTGTTTAGAAGTCACTACGAGGTATTTCATACCAGCGTCCTTTGCTAGTTTAGCAATTGCATCGGCATCGAAATTTACCGGGTTAAACTGAGGTGCCAATGTTGCATACTCTTTTCGAGGAATTTGAGCTGTACACTGAATCCATTCTGCTACGGCTGGTCTACCGTAGTCTTCAATTTTCTTTTCCTTCCAAACACCAGCAGGAATGGAATACAAACCCCAATGAATAAACATTCCGTATTTTGCATCATTAAATGCTTCTTTCTCTACGTTCTTAGAGGCATTCATTTCCTCCCAAGTTTTCTCTTTTTTAGTTTGTAATTTACTAAAAGAAATAAGAACTAGGGCCGAAAACAACAGGGTAAAGCCTATTTTAAGCGAGAAAATAGATGGTTTTTTCATTAGGTTTCAATTTAATATTAATAGTTTAAAGCGTTGAGCATCTACCTCAACGCCTTAAATTTTTTGCAAACTTTTATTTATTCTACTATTAGTTTACTTACCACATCGTTTACACGTACTAAATATACACCTTTTGCAAGTGCACTTGTATCTATTTGTTGTACTGCTGCTGCGTTGTTCACTTGTAATATGGTGGCGCCAGTAATGCTATAGATGGTAATGTTAGCACCTGCCTCACTTTCAACAGAGATATTGTCAGTTGCTGGATTAGGGTATAATTTATAACCTGCGTCTGCAAACTCAGCTAAGTCTTTTGTGCTTAAGATATCGTTATAGGTAACAGACACAGTCATCCCAGCTATTCCCCATTTATTTAAACTTTTGTCATTTGTAACACCTACATTAAAACTCGTTATTGTTTGAGCGCTTGGAAAAGGAAAAGCTACAGGGTCTTCTTCGTGTTCTGTTGTACCTGCAAATTGAAATTGTGTGGCGTCTCCATTAAAAGTAAAAGCTCCTGCATCGTCGGCATGTTTCGCATTTCCAATGGAAGCGGCTACAAATTTAAGATCGGAAAAATCACTTGTTTTTAAAGTACCTCCGTTATCATCGATAATGTTTACTTGTAAGTTTGAGACATTTGAAGTAACATCATTATTGGTTCCAAAAAAGAATCTACTCTTTGTTCCAGCCGCCCATACTGCGATAATGTCTCCTCCTTGAGATACACGTCTTGTTGGTCCGGGATCCACATCAAACGAAACCGTAAAGGTTCCCCCTTCCGGATGTGCGGTTACGGCAGATGCCATTGTACGTATTACGCCCACAACGCCATTCCCTCCAGAGGGCGGAATGTCTAATTCAATAGTTGTTGTTTGTGCATGACTTACTTGAAGTGCAAAAGCAAAAAACAAAAGGCTTGCGAAGCTTATTTTAGTGTTGATTTTACTCATTATTTTGGTAATTTTTTTCATGATAGTATTTAATTTAGTTGGTTAAAATTTATAGCGTATTCCTAATTTATAGTTTACTCCTCTAGAGGTAAACCCATAGAAGTTCTCTGGTTCACCTATGTATTGTCTACGTCCTTCTCCCATTACATTGGAAACTCCTAAGGAGAATTGTAGTTTTCTCTTTAAAATTGCATAACTGATTCTTGCGTCGAGTTGTCCAAAAGCATTGGAGTAGATTGTGTTGGCTCTACGTGTTGTTCCTCCGGCTCCCAAGTTTCTTAAATAGTCTGTACGATAGGTATAGGCAACACGTGCTCCTAGGCCGTCTTTGTCGTAGTAAAAGATTCCTGTAAAGCTATTTTTCGAAGTTCCCGGAAATCCACCTCCAAAGTCGCCAATTTCCTTTTCAAAATCACTTTCAACATGTGTCCAGTTTCCTTGTAACCCCATACTCTTAAATACGCCTGGGAAGAATGTAAATGGTTGGTTAAACCCAAGCTCAAATCCGTACAATATGGCATCAGAAAAGTTAACTGGTTTGATTACATCGTATAAAATATCTGGATGCGCATCGGCAGGCAATTCAACTCCATACAATGCCGGGTCATACAATTGGTCTTGCTCACTTTGCATGGCGATAAAATCGAAAATCTCTTTGTAAAATCCACTGGCAATAAATGAACCTCCGGCGCTGGTATAGTATTCAAAGGTACCGTCAAACTGAATTGCAGAATACGGTTTTAATTCAGGGTTTCCTGAGGTAATTTCTCCTCTTGGAACTGAAGGATCCGTAAGGTCCTCTCCTATATAGTCTGGCGAACTTGGGTCAAAAATTGAAGAATTGCTATTTATGGATCTAATATCATTGTTTGGTCTTAAATCTACTATTTTAGGTTGTGAAATGGCTTTTGAAGCACTCAGCCTGAAATGGAAGTCTTCTGATAGTTCTAAATTTATGTTTAAAGAAGGTAAATAATCCCATCGGTCATTCTTTACCGATGATTGCGCAGCGTCTTGAATATCACTAGGAATATTCCCCATAGGGTCAACAACTACCACTCCTGAAAAACCGCGGACATGTATTGCGGTGTTTAAAGCTCTTAAACCCACATTACCACTAAATGGAAGGTTTCCAATTTTCCCTTTGATATTTAATTGACCGTAGATTGCTGTTGTGTTTTCCTGAAGATTAAAAGATTTTGATTTTACAAAAGGCAAATCACCTTCACTGCTTTCTGCATCGAATATATCACCTTCAAAAGCTGTACCTCCTGTCATTTGATGAATCTCAGGAGTTAAGGATTCAATGAGGTCTGCGTCCATTTCAATCCATTGGTTGTAGCCAGAATTGTATTCCGGGAAAAACGGGTTTGTAAAGGAGCCGTCATATCCGTCTCTAATGGCTTGCTCTTGTTCGTCTGAATAAGGAATCAATCCGGTAGCTTCTCTTGAATCGAGTTCTGAAGCGTTGTATCGCGTACCAAAATCTATAGATACATTTTCGTTCAATTCTTTACTCACATCTAACCTGGTCGCAATATTTCTACCTAGTACCTGAACTTCTCTGTTAAACGAGGTGTTAAAGTTAAAGTTGTCTAAATTAGAAATGTCTTGGTTGCCCTGTTCTCCAAAAGAAACATAAGGCACATCCACGTTTCTAGCATCAAATACAATATTGCTTTGATCTACATCTCTCCAGCTAGAGGTAACTCTTCCGTTTTGTCTCAATACATTTAAATAATCCAAACCAGAATACGATACATCTGCGTTAATTTTCCATGTATCTTTCTCCCATACAGCATTCAATCCAGAAATCAGGTTTTCAGTACCACTGTTGTACAAACGGTTTTGAATTTGTGTATTTACTCTTGAGTTTTTAGAGCCTGCCGTATTAAAATAACTTACAAAACCATTGTCAATTTGAATGGCTTCTGGCTGAAAGATATTTTTATTTCCAAAAACTCCGTTGGTTGCTCCTGCACCATAGTTGGGTCTAAATAAGTTTCTATAGGAGTCTTTATCGTAATTTGCATAGGTTGCGTCTGCCAAAATGGTAAGATTCTCTGTTGGCTTCCATTCAATAGCCCCAACAAATCCTAATCGTTTTTGATTTTCTTCAATTGGATTCATTTCTGTTTTATCGGGTACAGTGAGGTTTGTATGCAATACATCTCCATCTGCTTCATCAAATATGCCGTCTTTGTTGTTATCTACTTTTATATCTACCCCTGTTTTTACTCTTACAAACTGCTCGTCTCTCACTCTTATGACATCACTGGCAAGAACAGAAACATAAGCTCCTAGTTTTCCATCTTTGGTTTTTCCTCCAAAAATGGCACTTATTCGGGGTTTGGGTTGAAAGGTTTCTTGATTGGTATCGTATTCAGCTCTCAGGTTAACTGCTCCAAAAAACTGACTGTCACCTTTATAGTTATTTTTAGCCAATGGTTTTAAGATTTGAAAATCGACCAATCCTCCAATTCCTGGTTCTACGACATTTGCTACTGGTGTTTTGTATATCAATGCGCCCGATGTAACTTCAGGAGGCAATACGCCAAGATTGAACTGTCTAAAATTTGTAATTCCTTCGCTACCCGCAGAAAGTGGCTGTCTTCCGTTGATGGTTACATTTACAAATTGAGGACCTACACCTCTTAAAGAGACACGGTCTCCTTCTGTTCCACTATTATCACGTTCAACTTGTACCCCAGCAACACGAGACAAGGCATCCACAATATTGTCATCTGAATAATTCCCTATGTCTTCTGGTGCTATTGCTTCTACAACACTGGCGGCTTCTCTTTTAATTTTAGTGGCTCGACTTATTGCTCCTCGTATTCCTGTAATTTCAACAGCTTCCAATGCTAGGACATCATCTTCTAAAACAATTTTGTACACCTGCTCACCTGTGATGGTAACCTTTTGGCCTTTCATTCCAATCAAAGAAAAGGACAATACTTCTCCGGCAGCTGCTTTTATTTCAAACTGTCCATCAAAATTTGTCAAGACACCTCTTTCAGTTCCTACAACAACTACATTGGCTCCTAGTAATGGATTCCCATAGCTATCGAAAACGGTTCCCGTTATTTCAGTTTTCTGCTGAGCAGAAAGACCAAAACTAAAACAGATAAACAACAACAAAAACTTAATGTTTAATTTATGAAGTGTTTTTCCAGATGCCTTTTTGTTTATTCTAAAGTTCATTTTTAGGGTTAAGTTGGTTAGTTAGAGCTAAATTAGTAGCAATCACTAAATACTATTTTTCATATCTGACCAAATTATTCCTCAAAACAACTGCACGAAACAAGAAAACACAACCATCTGATATACAGGTTTTTAGCTGTATTTTTTCTCTTTTAGACCGCTAAAAATGTTTCGATATATACGTAAATTCTAATGTAGTTTGAAGCGTATGCTATATAGATGCTGTGTTTTAAGAGAAGAAATGCACTTTCCTGACCGGTTTTCAAAAACACAAGTTCCTGATATGAGAGATTTTACATATTAGTGCCGTTGTAAAACTCATAAAATTTATTGTAAGATGGTATTGCTAAAGCAAAACCGCAACACACTATTTTTCGTGAAAGTAGATGAACTTCTTTAATGGTTTCCGTCTTTAACCTCCAAAGCTTTTACTGTATTCCATAGGGGACATCCCGTGTAATTTTTTAAAAGCCGTAGAGTAATAGGAAGGCGATGAGATGCCTATATGACTCATTATTTCGAATGCTTGTAAGTTTTTATCGTTTCGTATGAGTTCAGCGGCTTTTTGCAACCTAAAGTTTCGAAGGTACGCATTGGGCGCTTGCCCTGTTAGTTGTTTTAGTCTACGGTAAAAGTTAGAAGCACTCATTCCCGCACTTTTTGCCAATTCTTCAACTCCAAAAGATACATCAGAGATATTTTCTTCCATGGTTTTAATATTCTTTTCTAAAAACTCCTGATCTCGTTTAGAGATTCCTAAATTTTCTTTTATTGGCAACAAACTGTTGTTTGAAAAATAATCAATAATTCGTTGTTTGTTTTCAATTAATTGCTTGATTCTAACTTCCAGATGTTTGATTGAGAATGGTTTTGAGATGTAATCATCTGCTCCCAATTCCAATCCTTCAATTTTATTTTTAGTATCTCCCAGTGCTGTAAGTAGGATTACAGGAATATGACAGGTTTCCTGAGTAGATTTTATTTTTGCACAAACCTGATAACCGTTTAAGTTAGGCATCATAACATCACTGATGACTATCTGAGGTTTTATCGCAGCCATTTTTTCCAGACCATCTTCTCCATCAATTGCCAAGGCTACGTTAAAAGAATTTGCAAGTGCTTTTTGTAAAAACAATCGCATGTCTTGTTCGTCATCAATGATCAATATCGTTGGCAACGAATTCGCAATTTCTTTTGATATGGTAGCAGGACTCACAGCCTCTACTTCCGCTGGTGTAAAGTCTTCGAACACTTTTTTAGCTGCGCTTTGAGCCGTTTCGTTTCCATCAATAGCTTCGTGATTTACAGGTAATACCACATTAAAAACGGTCTTTTTACCCAGGTCGCTTTCTGCCGTAATAGTACCACCCATTAATTCTACCAATGATTTTGACAAGGCCAAACCTACGCCAACACCACTCCAGTCACCTACCTCATCAACGCCTCTATAAAAACGATCAAATATTCTTTTTAAGTTTTCACGAGAAATGCCGATGCCTGTGTCTTCAATTTCAAAATAAAACAGCTTCGTATTTTCCTCAGTCTCTTTTATGCCTGCCGTAAAAGTGATTGTACTTTTCGTTCCAGAGTATTTTACAGCATTGGAGTATAAATTCAGTAGAACGCGTTCTGTTTTATGTATATCTATATGTATTTCTTCTTCCGGGTTTTCTATTTTATAGAAAAACTGAACATGTGTGTCCTTCGTGTTTTCTTCAAAGGAATCCATAAGCGGATATAGGAAGGCTCCTACAGTTGTTTTGGAGTACTTCACATCTAAATGACCTGTTTCCGCTTTTCTATAAGAGATCAACTCTTCAACCAATGTTTGCAATCTTGTGATGTTGTTCTGAATGATGGAAAAGTATTTTTTATCTTCCTTATTGGGATTGTTTTCCGCAATTTTTTCAAAAGGGCCTTTTATCAAGGCTAACGGTGTTTTAAAGTCATGAGAAATATTGGTAAAGAAACGTAATTTTGCTTCTTCCATTTCCTGATTTCTTTTCTTGTCCAGTTTCTCAATTTTCAAGTTTTGTTTCAATTTTTCAAGTCTAAACAAATACTCAAACACTAGGTATAAAACAATAATTATCAGAAGAATACATCCTGCAAGACTCCACCAAGTTAAATACCACGGTGCCAATACTTTGATATAGAGCTTCCCGGTTTGTATACTTTCTACACCATCACCGTTGGTCGCTTTGTATAAAAAAGTATAATTCCCTGTACTCAGATTTGTATAGGAAACTGTTGCTTTTCCACTTTTACTTGTTATCCATTCTTTATTAAGTCCTTGTAACTTGTAATAGAGCCTATTTTTATTGGGTGCAGCGCTGTGGTTTACTGTGACCTTAAATGAGATATTTGTGTTTTTATCATTCAAGATCAATGTATCAATTTCAGTGATTGATTTGGTACAGAGTATTTGATTGTTATATGCTTTTCCCGGCACAACCAATTCATCATTGACCTCTAATTGTGATAGGTGTAATTTGGGTGGAATTGTGTTTTCTTTTATCTGTTTTGGGTCAAATACGGTCAAGCCATTGGCTCCTGCCATGAGCATTACACCCGACTTTGTTTTTAAATAAGCAGATTGTCTATAGTTATTATTTAAGAGTCCGTCGTCTACGTTGAATGTTTGGAATTTTTCTTTGATTGGATCAAACTTACAGATTCCCATATCTGTACTTATCCAAAGTTTACTTTCATCGTCCTCCAAAATACCATACACCCCATTATCTGGCAAGCCATTTTTCTTCGTGTAATTTTTAATGTCAATCGGGTTTCTATCTTTGTCTAATTGAATTTTTATCAAACCACCCCCGTATGTCGCCAACCAAAGATTGCGGTTTTTATCTTTATAAATTGAAAAAGCAGTGTTGTGATTCAGTTTTAGTTTTTCAGAAGTCTCTGATGTGCTTAGGTGTAGTGCTACTGATAATTTTCCTTGTTCTAATTTTACTTTATACAAACCTTCGCGGGTTGCAATCCAATAAAAATTATCCTTTTCTAAAACAATATCATTGACATAGCCAAGGTTTAACAATTCACTTTTGATTTGCACGGGCTGATTGTTGAGAATGGATTCCCATGGGTTTTCTAGTAGTAAGAGCTGCCCTCCACCAATCAAAATTTGACGTTCATCTACTTGTCGAATTGATTTTATGAGTCTAAATCCAATAGCTTTGAATTCGTTTTGGATGGTCACTTTTTTTAAAACATCATTTACTTCATCATACAGGTACACATCCTTTTTTCCACCCAACCACCAGTAACCTTTCGTGTCTTGATACATACAAAAAATCAATTCACGGCTGATATCTGCAAGTTTATTCTTCATTTTTTCAAAAAGCAACGGAGCTTTTGTTAAGACTCCAAAATTGCTTTTTGTGGTACTGATTACATCCTTGTAATGTGAAAACCATATGTTACCATTTGCAGCTTGTACGATATCAGTGATGAGGTTTTCTGGAATCGAATTGGCTTCATTCGCTTTTTGAATGTAATTATGAAATGGTTTTTGATGCTTATCCAAACTGTTAAGTCCTCCTTGAATTGTACCTATCCAAAGCACGTCGAATTCATCTTCAAAAAAACAAAAAACCTGATCGCTTGAAATACTGTGTTCGTCAGTCGTACCTTTGGAGAACAGTGTGAAGTCCTTAGTATCATTATTTAATTTTAAAATCCCATTACGTTCAGTACCTATCCATAAATTCTTACTGCTATCGGAATACATTGCTAAAACATTAGGCCTCCAAGTCATTTTCCCTTTTCCAAACTCAGTATATTCTCGAACAACAATCAATTCATTGTTTTCTAAAAAAGTCTGATAGAATCCGAACTTCGTTCCTAACCAAATAGCGTTTTCTTTTCTAAGCAGTTTTGTAATTTTCTTGTTTTTAATGTTTAATTGAATTGGACTTGTTTCAAACGCAAGGGGTTCTTCTTCTTCCAAATTTACAGTCAACAACAACAATGTTTCTGCCGTAGCCACAAGGTATTGATAGTCTGACAAAAACAAAATATCTATAATCCTTTGGTTATTAAGTGCCGTATCTAATTGAAGTATCTTTGGCTGTACAATTGGAGCCTCTGAATCAATCATTGGCCTATACACATACAGTTTATCATTTTGGGCTATCCAGATATTCTGTTTTGAATCTTCTTTAATAAAGGCGTCATTTCGAATTGAATTCTCCAATGATAAAAAACGTTCTTCATCAGGAAAATAGACACAAGTACAGCCTTTTGTTCCAATCCATAGATTTCCATCAGAACTTTTTAGAATTTTATTAATGCTATTATTGAGGATTGAATAATTGTCTTCAAAATCGTGATAATAATTTTCAAAATCATAACCGTCGTATCGAATCAACCCATTAGGGGTAGAAAACCACAGATATCCATTTTTATCAGCGGTGATTGATTTTACCGTGTTTTGAAAAAAACCTTGTTCGTAATTATATTTTCGAATGCGCTGAAAACCTTCTATTGGTTTTATTTGAGCTTCTGTACAGACAATACTCATAAAGAGAAAAACTACGAAACCCAAAGTTGGAAATTTCAATAGTTTACCCTCTCTTTTTATTAATAATTCAAAAAAACGATTGACACGCATAGTCTACAAATATATATATAATAATATATGAAAAAAGGAATATTAGGTCACTTTAAATGGGAGGTTCGTTTATTTTAACCCACTCTTTATTTCTGGAACTATGGCTGCTTTCTTATATTTTTTAGCAAACTTTTCGGATTCAGAAATTGTTTTTGGGATGGCTAAACTATAAGGCAACCAGCTGCTGCCCGCAGTCCATGGGTTTTGCTCATTTGGAGCGTAGGCGCCTTGAAAAGCATCCAAACAACACAGTTCTTGTTTTTCTAGTTCCTCGGTTTGTCTTTCTCCTTCGTGTGTCTTGTTATGTAAAGGAATAAGGTTTAAGTGCTCTAAATGGTCGTTTACAAATAGCCCGTCATGTTTTCCAAAAACATTTCCTTTGATTGTACCTCTGTTAACCACATTGAAATAACTTCTTTTCTTCCGTGCCTCATGTACAATACCCTTTTTTTTGCTCTCTCTATAAGCTTGACTTTCTCTTGGCCCCACTCTATCCTGAAGGATATCAAAGATGTTGTTTTTAATATTCCAATCTGATATTGGAGGAAAAGTTAGATCGCCACTGGCATCAGTGGCGCCAGTATGGTTGAATACATTTCTGGTCACACTATTCCCAACTTCATTATGGATAGATGTATTGTTATAAATATTAAACCCTCCATAGCCTTCTATGTTGATACCTCTTTTTGATTCCCAAAAAACATTGTGATGTACACTTAGTTCTTTCCCTGCCAAATCGAGTCTTACCGCATTTCCTTTTACGTTGTGAAACCAATTGTGATGTACTTCTAAATATTTCTGAGACCTGATAGGCATATACAAACCTGAAACATCACTATTAAACAAACCGGCATTGCATACATTGTTATAAGACACTTCTGGCTTTTGAGTTCCAGTATACGCATTTATATTTATGTTAATTGCATCGGAACAGTTATTGAAAAAGGTATTTCGCGTAATTTTGTAGGTTCCCTTAGCTCGAACCGACAAGGCTCTACTTTCAAAATTGGCATGTCTATTGTTTTCTATAAAGACACAGTTTTCCACCGTTATTTGAGATCCGTTCAATTGTAAGGCTGAATTCTGAGCGCCTGCAAACAAACATTTGTCGAATGTTATCTGTTTTCCATGAACTTCAATAGGTTTTGCTTTTAAATTTCCTTTTACACGATCTTCAAAAAGTTTTTCCGGGCCAATATAAGTGAAATAGCTGTTGTGGAATGTAATATTGCTATTATCATCTTCTTCCAATTTAACAGAGGTTGCAAAGAAATCAATGCCTTCAATAGTGACATCGGATAGTGCCTTAGATTCATTAATGACATGTTCTAATGTACTTGCCATTACTTTCTTCTTAGCGAGGTCAGTTCCTTCAGGTGGATAGAAATATAAAAAATTGTCTTCGACAAACCATTCGCCCGGGGCGTCGAGTAGATCCAAATCGCCAGCCAAAAAGAATCGAGATTTGTTAGGATGCCAATTGTGGGATTCTTTCATTGTCTTTAGTGCTTCCTTGGCTCCTCTCCTACCATCTTCTCCTGTGTACTTACTCGAATAAAAATTCGTATCATTCCAGTTTAAAATAGTGCCATCGAAAGCATCAATAGGCCTGCTATAACAACTATTCCCCTTTCCGTAGCGGATAAAACAATAACCTCCTGTTAAATCTAAGTCTTTAATTTCGGAAAAAGCATTTGAGGTAAGTACCCCTGGTCCTGTTCCGTCGGTAGCTGATTTCCATTTTTTTGAAGCATCCCAATTTTCCGACCATTGTAGGTTAGGCCATTGTGCCCAGGTCATCGGTTTGTTATCAAAAAATAGTTTTTTTATTTCTTTATTTCCAATAGGAGCTCTGTATATACCCCCTTTATAATGCTCAAAAGTTGCTTCAATGATTTCTGCTCCACTAAAGGTAACTTCCCGTGGATGTACCGCTTTTATGGTAATTCCCGATTTTAGTTTGAAGAACCCAAAATAAAAACCATCCATCACCATCAGTACATCTCCGGAATGCATTTCATCTATTGCATATTGTATGGATTGAAAGGGTTGCGAATTTGAAGTGCCGGAATTCGCATCATCTCCTTTCGGAGAAACATAAAAAGTGGTTGCGAATAGACTTGTTGTACATACAAATTGGAATACAAATAGTTTGATAATTTTCATTTTTTTAAGGGCTTGTTTTAAATAATAAATATCGACAAAAATAGGACAGACACGAATCTTAATCCTTTCTCAAACTCTTCAAATATATGCGGTAATTACGCATGTTTTACAAAAGTTGCTAAAAAAGGACTTTTCCAATGGTCATATTATAAAAGTGATTGGAAAAGTCCCGTTGATAAAAATTAGTCTTTGATTACTTTTGTTGTGTATTGTTTGTTTATGGTAAAAACCTTTAGAATGTTAATTCCTTGGTCCAACACACTATTGTCTAAAAGTATAGATTTCGCATTAGTATACTGTTTTTGATATACCAATGTTCCTGTAGTGTTATAGATATAAATTGATACCGATGGTTCTTCTTGTGTAAAACGAAGTGAAAATTTGTCTTTCACCGGATTTGGCCACACACTAAATTCATCTGTACTTCCATTCTCAATAATAGCCGCTATATCTTTACCGTTTGACTTATTAGCAACTTCTGATATGGAGGGTATTAATGATACGTTTTTCATATCCTTTGCCATAAATTCAGACAAACGCATGGTTCTGGGGTTCGATAAATTATTTGGTAGCCAAGAACTACCGGCACTCCATGGGTCTGGATCATTTACAGCGTAGGCACCTCTAAAGTTATCCAAACAACATACGTTTGCTAGTGTTAATGCACTGGTTTGTGATTGTATTTGATCTACCGTTTTTGTCGATGGTGGTGGTGAACTCGTTTTCGGAACCAAATTTAGGTTGTTTAGACTTCCATTTACAAACTCATTTGAAGTATTTCCAATAAGGTTTCCTCTTACTTTGTTTCTGTTGGTTACGGTTATATCTTTTGAGTTTTTTCGAAGATTATGCACGGTTAAAGGGTCGTATAAATCGGTTTCTCTAGGTCCAATTCTATCTAAAAAGTCTTCCACGATGTTGTTTACAATATTCCATTGTGTTATTGGAGGAAAATTGTCGTCATTCGCGGCAGCGGCATCATCTGTTTTTTCTCCAAAATGTGAAATTACGTTTTGAGTTACACTACTTCCATGTGCGTCGTATACAGCTGTGTTATTGTAAATATTAAACCCAAAATAACCTTCTATATTGAGTCCTCTTCCATTTTCCCATAAGACATTGTGATGTACACTTAGTTCACTACCAGCCAGATCTAAACGTATGGCGTTTCCGTTGATGTTGTGCACCCAGTTATGATGAATGTTTGAATACCCTTGAGAAAGAATTGGCATATAGATTCCCGATACATCGCTGTTGTACAACCCTGCATTGAATATATTATTATAGGATACCTCCGGGTTCCCTCCTGCTACATATTTTTTTAATTTGATATAAATGGCGTCAGAACAGTTATTAAAAAATGTGTTTTCAGTAATTACGTACGCATCGGATGGATACATTAACAAGGCACGACTTTCAAAATTGGCGTGTCTATTATTCTCCATAAAAACACAATCTTTTACGCTCAATTGAGATCCTGATAATTTGAGGGCTGAATTTTGTGCACCGGCAAATAAACATTTTTCAAAATTAATATTGGTTCCTTCAAGTGTTATAGGTTTGTTTATGGAATCTCCATGAATCCTATCTATAAAGAGCGGTGTACTTCCAATATGAGTAAAATGTACGTCGTTAAAAGATATATTTGTGGCCTCGTCTTCGATTTTGATGGAAGTTCCGGTAAAATCAACTCCGTTAAAAGCAACATATGAAATGGCTTCCGTTTCATCAATTATATAAGCTAAGGTATTGATGACCACTTTTCCTTGTATTGGGTTTCTTCCGTCGGGTGTTTGAAAATAGATGTACCCATCTTCCACAAACCATTCTGAAGGGGCATCTAACAAATCTAAATCTCCGGCGATAAAAAAGCGCGATTTATTAGGATGCCATTCGTGATCTTCACTAAGTGTTAATAGGGCTTCTTCTGAACCTCTGGGTCCGTCTTCTCCTGTATATTCTTTTTCGTAAAAATTGTCATCATTCCAACGTAAGGCTGTACCGTTAAATGATTTAATTTCAAGACTGTAGCAACTATTCCCTTTCCCATAACGCAGAAAACAGTAGCCTCCTTCTAGGTCTAGACCACTTATTTCACTAAAAGCATCTGATTTCAGAACTCCTGGTCCCGTTCCTGTCTTTGCTGATTTCCATTTTTTTGAGGCATCCCAGTTTTCAGACCATTGCAGGTTTGGCCATTGTGCCCAGGTCATTGCATTGTTATTATAATACAATTGTTGTATTTCACGGTCTCCTATGGGCGCTTTGTACACCTTTCCTCCTGGTACCAAGCGACTAAAAGGTTCTAAAAACAATTCGCCGCTAGTAAAGACAGCTTTACGTGGGTTCACAGCTTCGATGGTTATTCCGGATTTCAAGGCAATGGCACCGTAATAAAAACCGTCCATAACCTTTAGTACATCGCCAGAAATCATCTGGTCTATGGCATGCTGTACAGATTGAAAAGGTAGTTGTTCGGAAGTACCACTATTTGTATCGTCTCCGGAAGGCGATACATAGTAGGTGGTTGCGAAAATACTTGTTGAAAACAGTAGTTGAACTACAAATAATTTGAAATATTTCATTTTCTTAAGGTTTAGTTAAATTTGGTTACCTAACAAATTTAGAACAGAAGTGCAGTAATTTACATGCTCTATTTCGTCAAATTTTTTCGTTATTCACCAATTTAGTCTAAAAACGACCTTTAAATGATTATCCGAAGTTCAATTCTTTTTAGAAAACTAGGTTTCTCCATTTGTAAAATTATTAATGTAAACTAAAAACTGCCTTAGGAAAATAGGATTCCATAGGCAGTTTATCAATTCCGGGGGGAATTTTAGTTTATTTTTTCAACCGTTACATAGAAAGCATTGGACTGTCCTCCTTTTTGCAAATCAAAATAAGCCAATAGTTCTGCTTTTCCTTTTGGTACTGTAAGTTCAAGTGTTGCGGCCTGTTTTGTGTTGTCCACAGCTACAGACACTTCTTGATCTCCTATTTTTACATAGGCTTTTTTGAATTTCATGGCTTTTCCACGAACCCTGGCATCTGTTGCTAAGGTGGCTGGTCTTTCGTCAGAAATTTCTGTTCCTAATGCCAAACCACTTTCGATGGGCCAACGCGATAAATGAAATCTGTATTTCCCAGCTTCTGTAAAATTCACAAAGAAGGTTGCTGGTTCCATCGGTTTTCCTAGTCGTATCAACCGTTGGTTCCACGGCGGGAAATAATCTATGGTTCTTGCATCGTGACAGGTAATAACTTCTTTTGAGTCTACCCCTAAATCTATGGTAGAAAAATGCGTTTCTGCTATGACACTGGACCACCATTTTTCATAGAAAGCATTCATGGCAATCACGCGTTCGGGGTGTATTTCTGCTAGGTTTATTATCTGTCCCGGGTCTTCATTTATATTGTACAATTCTGTTCCGTTTACCAAACGCCATGCTTCGTTCATGACACAGCTTTGTTTTCCTTTTATTGGCCATGGTACTCTTTGCGTATCAGTAACTAGATATCGGTCTTTTGATGTTGTTTTTCCCAATAAATAGTTACTAATGTCCATTCCGTCCATTTCTTTTTTGGGTTCAAATTCTACTTTGGCAAAGGAAGCCAAGGTTGGTAATATATCTACATGCGCTGTTAAGCCAGACAATGATTTCCCTGCTTCTAATTTCCCATCTGGCCAACGAATGATAAAAGGTACTCTGTGCCCTCCATCGTATTCGCTGGATTTTGTGCCACGCATTCCAACATTGTAGCCTAAAGTTCTTTTTGATTTTTTATCGTATTTATATCCATTTGCTGTTCCGTTATCGGTGGTAAAAATTACGATGGTATTGTCTGCAATTTTTAAGTCTTCTAATTTTGTTAAGAGTTTTGAAAAGTTGTCATCGATGTTGGTGATCATACCATAAAACCGCTTTTGTGTTTCCATAATATCGGTTTCATCTTTATAGAGATCATAGTATTTTTGAGGTACATTAAAAGGACCGTGTGGCGCATTCAAACTCAAATAACACAAGAAATTGTCGTCTTTTTTATTCTCTATGAATTTCATAGCTTCATCGAACCAAATATCGGTACAATAGCCTTCTACTTTTTCAGGGGTTCCATTTCTGAAATAAGTGTCGTCAAAATAGTCATTGTTCCAGTAGTCAGGAGTTTGCCCTATCCCTCCACCCCCGTGGTAGAACGTTTCTTGAAAACCTCGGTCTTCTGGTGCAAAAGGATGGTTGTCTCCCAAATGCCATTTTCCAAACATGGCCGTTTTATAGCCATTGTCTTGAAATACATTTGCCATGGTTACCTCTTCCCTATTCAAAATAGAAGCACCCATAATGGTATGCCAAACGCCGTTTCTGTTACAGTTTCTACCTGTTAAAAGACCTGCTCTAGTAGGAGCACAAGTGGTACCTACATGGTAATTTGTCAAATTTACAGATTGGTTTGCAAATTTATCTAGGGTTGGTGTTTTTATAATTGGGTTTCCTGTATGTCCCAGATCACCATAACCCTGATCGTCTGTGATTACGATGATTACATTTGGCTTTTTAAATTTCGTTTCTCCATTTTTCTCTTTACATGAATTCAATACGAATATCAAGATGAAAATTTGAATAATGTTAAAGGTTTTCATTCTAATTTTTTTTGTTTAAACTATTAGATAGTAACTGTTTTTTTAATTTTCAGTTAATCTGTGCTTGTCCTATGCAATGAACGCTTCACGAAGTACGTTCCTAAAATGTATAAGATAGGTTACAAATTTATTAGAAAACAGCAACTATATGTTTCTCATATCCACTAAATATGTGCTGTATTCACTCAAAAGTAGCTAGAATACATGCCTCTTTTTAAATTAATTTGTTTACTTACAAAGTCCTACTATAAAAAAACACCAAGTACGTATTAAACTATTTACTAATTTAGGAGTCTATTCATATACTAAACATTAACCTCCCTAAAATGACGACAAAAGAATTACAGCATCTGTATTGGCGAACCGGCTTTGGACTTAACCATTCAGAACTTGCCAAGCTGAAAAAAAAGTCGAAGAAAAATATCGTTGCCAATCTTTTTCAACAAACGAAAAATTACGAACCCATTTCAATAGATCTTTCTAAATACGATATACTTGTTACAGGTAATTACAAGAAATTGAAAAAAGAAATGGGAGCTGAAGCCTTAAGAGAGCTCCAGAAAGAAAGTAGAAATGAAGTCAAGACTTTAAATGTTGCCTGGATTGATAGATTGAAAAAATCGGATGCCGTTTTTTTGGAAAAAATGACTTTGTTCTGGGCCAATGTTTTTGTGTGTAAAGATCAGAATATCTGGTTTATTCAAAATTATAATAATGTACTTCGACAACATGCTTTTGGTAATTTTGGCGATTTTGTAAAAGCCATCGCGCATGAGCCTTCCATGTTGAATTACCTCAACAATAAACAAAATAGGAAAAAGAGTCCAAATGAAAATTTTGCGCGCGAGTTGATGGAACTATTTACTTTAGGGGCAGGTAATTATACTGAAAAAGATATCAAAGAATCGGCTCGTGCTTTTACTGGCTGGACCTATAAAAAAAGAGCAGGCTATTATCTAGATAAAAAAAATCACGATTTTGGAGAAAAGACGTTTTTTGGTAAAACCGGCGAATTTGACGGCAACGATATCATAGATATCATCTTAGAACAAAAACAATGTGCACGCTTTATATGTTCTAAAGTATATACTTATTTTATCAACCCTACCATAGATTCAGATCGCTTGGAAGAGCTTACAGAGGTTTTTTACAAAGATTACAATATTGAAAATTTGATGCGTTATATCTTCAAATCGAAATGGTTTTATAACGAAGAAAATATTGGCGTAAAAATAAAATCGCCTGTTGAATTATTGGTAGGTTTGGACAAAGTAGTGCCTTATCAATTGAGCAAACCAAAACAAGGAATGTATTTGCAAAAGATGATGGGACA
>Ga0206125_10002702_pt1 | contig 18145 bp, 27 predicted proteins | sample Helgoland_Spring_4_FD_148598 | JGI IMG/M metagenome (GOLD analysis project Ga0206125, IMG submission 148598) | Pelagic subsurface seawater microbial communities from Kabeltonne, Helgoland, North Sea - Helgoland_Spring_Bloom_20160331_1 | ecosystem: Environmental > Aquatic > Marine > Epipelagic ... | reverse complement strand
TTCTAGATCACGCCCTATATATTAACCTATTTCCGCTGAAAAACGATAACATCGAACCCAATAGCGTATTATGCCTCTTAAAAAATTCAAACCAGTAACTCCATCAAACCGCTACAAAGAGTGGCCAACCTACGAGGAGATTACCAAAACGACACCTGAAAAAAGTCTAACCCGCCCACTCAAGAAGAGCGGTGGACGTAACAACCAGGGCCGCATTACATGCCGTCACAAAGGTGGTGGTCACAAACGTAAATACCGTCTTGTCGACTTTAAGCGCAGCAAGGTGGACGTTCCCGCAGTTGTCCAAAGTATCGAGTATGATCCAAACCGCACTTGTCGCATTGCACTCATTAAATATGAGGACGGTGTATTAAGCTATATCCTAGCTCCTGTTGGACTCAGTGTTGGTGATACAGTCATCTCAAGCGCAACAGCAGCACCCAAGCCGGGTAATGCAATGCAACTTAAGCACGTGCCGCTTGGAACTGCTATTCACAATATTGAAATGACTCCCGGGACAGGTGGTAAGATTGCCCGTTCTGCTGGCCAACAAGCTGTGCTATCCAACCGTGAAGAGGGTGGACACGCGCTCGTTAAAATGCCTTCTGGTGAGATCCGTAAGTTTAATCAGAGCTGTTACTGCACGATTGGCCAAGTAGGCAACCGTGACCACATGAACGAAGTTTCTGGTAAAGCAGGCCGTAGTCGCTGGAAGGGTGTACGCCCAACAGTTCGCGGTATGTGCATGAACCCTGTTGATCACCCCAATGGTGGTGGTGAGGGTAAGTCCAAGTCTGGTGGTGGTCGCCAACACCTCAAATCACCTTGGGGTCACACCAAGGGTCAAAAAACTCGCAAGAAATACAAGCCGTCCAACAAGTTCATTGTTTCACGCCGTAAGAAGTAATAAATCTTTAACTGATAATTAATATGCCAAGATCACTCAAAAAAGGTGCTTTCGTTGACCAGAAGCTGCTCGCAAAAATTGATGCAGCAGAAGCCAGCAAAGACAAGAAGCCCATCAAAACATGGAGCCGTAAATCCGTCATCACTCCAGACTTTGTTGGACACACATTCCACGTTCACAATGGGAAGTCATTCGTGACCGTCTATGTAAACGAGAACATGGTTGGCCACAAGTTGGGCGAATTTTCGCCTACACGTATCTTCAGAGCCCACGGGGGTATAGGTAAGCGATAAACCGACCACTAAAAGAACCTGCAAATTTACTTTTTCGATATTCTTATGATCCCAGCAAATCACATCACCTCAGCTATCACCGGAGTTTTACTCCTAGGTGCGGTGTGTGTATGCAATGGATCTCCAGAGAGTAGCGAAGGGAAGGATGTAAAACTCCGCCAACTTCAACTCCAACTTGAGAAGATACAGCAATACAATCATACGCTTGCGCGTGATCTTGCAGCTTCCAAAGAGCGAGAGGCTGAGTTGAGTAGGGGATTAAATGATTTACGTCTGCGCTTTGCGGCTCTCGGTGATAATCTGCTCAATGGCGGCCAGGATGCTATCCTCGATGCAGTAAAGAATACAGAAGTCATTGATAAGCAATACCGTGCTACGGAAAAAGCGGCACTGCAACTTATGGTGGATATGCGTGAATATCTTCGCACCGCCGTCGCAGCCGATCCTGATTCACGAATTCGCTTGGAAACTTCAATACGAGAGCTTGACGTAGCGCTCGGATTAAGGCAGAACCCGCGCCCGCAGCTTACGCAAGGAAGTCTGCAGCATGCAAAAATTATCAGTATCGACGCAGAGAGCGGGGTATTGGTAGTCAATGCAGGAGAAAATCAATCCGTCCGACGGGGCATGACTTTCACTATTATGCGTGGCAAGCAGAAGGTTGCAGAAGCTATCGTCACCGATGTTCGTAAGGACTTCAGCGGTTTGCTTCCTACGCAACTAGACGAGTCCCACGAGGCTGTTCGGTCAGGCGACATCGCCTCCATAAATATTTCACAACGATAACCAATTACTTTTACAAATAACTAAACCGATGGAAGTTAAATCCACATACAAATACGCCCGCATTTCGCCTAAGAAGGCTCGTGACGTTGCTCGTGCTATTCAAGGCATGCCAGTGTCTGATGCCCTTGATGTTCTCGCATACACTCCACGTAAAGCTGCACAGCTTGTGGGTAAGACACTCAAGAGTGCCGTTGCTAATGCTGAGAATAATCATGAGCTTGTCGCTGACGAATTGACGATTAAGGAAGCCACCGTTGGTGACGGACCCACATTCAAGCGTTTCAAGCCACGTGCTCGTGGTTCAGCAAGTGCAATTCGCAAGCGCACGAGCCATCTCTACATTGTGCTGACTGACGAGGAAGAAATTCCTGAGCCACGTGAGCGTTCATCTAAGCCAAAGAAGCGCGATCAAGTTTCTAAGCCAAAGAAAAAAGCTGCTACAAAGGCTGCCAAAAAGGAGAAGCAAGAAAAAGTAGAGGAAGTAGTCGAAGAAGTAGAGGAAGTGAAGGCAGAAGTCGAAGAGGTAGCTGAGGTCAAGGCCGAGGCAGCAAACGAAGAAGCCGCTCCCGCTGAGGACGACAAAGGCGAAGACAAGTAACCAAATTTAAAAAACAAAACCATGGGCCAGAAAATCAATCCGATCTCATTCCGTCTCGCAGTCAATAAAGACTGGCGTTCCAAGTGGTATGCCACTGGAAAAGAATACACCGATAATCTTCATGAAGATCTAAAGATCCGGAAGTATATCAAGAAACGCCTGCATATGTCAGGAATATCCAAGGTCATTATTGAGCGTGCCTGGAACAGCGTGCGCGTCACACTTTCTACAGCCCGTCCAGGTCTTGTGATTGGTCGCAAAGGATCTGAGATTGAGAGAATGACCAATGAGATTTCTCAGCTCTGCGGAGGCTGCCAAGTGAAAATTGACATCCTTGAGATTCGCAAGCCTGAGCTCGATGCTCAGCTTGTAGCTGAAAATGTGGCAGTTCAGCTTGAACGCCGTATTGCATTTCGCCGTGCTATGAAACGTGCCATCCAGACAGGTATGGAATTCGGTGCAGAGGGTATTCGTATCCGTTGCGCAGGTCGCCTAGGTGGTGCTGATATTGCCCGCGCTGAATCATATCGTGAGGGCACAGTGCCTCTCCAGACCCTTCGTGTCCCAATCGACTATGGTTTTGCAGAAGCCGCTACCGTCTACGGTATCATTGGCATCAAGTGCTGGATCAATAAGAAGGAAGAAAAGGAAGAAAAAGGAGGCGGCGGAGGTCGTCCTCGCGGTGGCCAACGCCGTGAACGTAACGATCGTAACAACGGTTAGTCGACAACTACCGACTAGCAAATTCATATAACTAACAAATTTTAAATAGGAGGATAATACTATGCCATTAATGCCAAAAAGAGTGAAGTTCCGCAAGACTCAGCGCGGAAACCGCGGCGGAAACGCCCAGCGCGGAAACACCGTGAGCTTCGGTGACTTCGGCCTTCAGTGCCTAGGACGCGGATGGATGACCAATCGCCAGATTGAAGCCTGTCGTGTAGCCATTAACCGCAAACTTAAGCGTAAAGGTAAAGTTTGGATTCGTGTATTTCCTCACAAGTCAGTCACAGGCCGTCCACCAGAAACTCGTATGGGTAAAGGTAAGGGTGCTGTTGAGGCTTGGGTGGCAGTCATTCGCCCAGGGACGATGCTTTTTGAAGTCGCTGGTGTTTCTGAATCAGCAGCAAAGGAAGCTCTCCGTTTGGCATCCTACAAGCTTGGTGTTCCCACTCGTTTCGTTGTCCGTGGAAACCACGGCTAAAGATTTACAATTTAGATAACCTACAAACAATTTTAAGCTATGGCCCAGTCCAATATCACAGAAATCCGCGAGCTCACTACTGAGGAGCTCATTAGCCGTCTTCGTGACCTCAAGCAGGAGGCACTCAACCTCCGCTTGCAGCAAGCGACGGGACAGCTGGAAAATACAGCACGCCGTAAACTCGTTCGTCGCGAGGTTGCACGTGTGCAAACTACACTCTCCGAGCGCCGTCTCCAGGGTTAAGCTAATTAACTAATTATTCAACATCATCAATCATGAGCGAATCTGAAACCAAAACACAAGGTATCCGCAAGACCCGCGTCGGTATTGTAATCTCCACATCCATGGATAAGACCATCGTCGTGGAATACACCAACCGCGTGCCCCACCCACGCTTCAAAAAGATCATTAAGCGATCCAAGAAGTTTTATGCCCACGATGAAAATGGTGAGGCTGCAGTAGGTGACAAGGTCAGCATTATCGAAACAAAGCCTATTTCTAAAAAGAAGTGCTGGAAGCTCCAAGAAGTTCTCACTCACTAATTCATCGGTATATTGCCTAGCGGCAATACCGGTAATTATTAATCACTAATAACCAACAAAAACATTTTACTGCCATGATCCAGATGGAATCCAAAGTTCAAATCGCCGATAACACCGGTGCACGTGTTGCCAAGATGATCGGCGTCATTGGCAAGCGTACTAAGGTGGCTCGTGTAGGCGATGTTATCACAGCTCACGTAAGGGAAGCTATCCCTACGGCAAGCATCAAAAAAGGCGAGGTCGTTAAGGCTGTCGTTGTTCGCTCTGCGTATCCCGTACGCCGTGCTGATGGTTCTGTGCTTCGTTTTGATAGCAACGCAATCGTTATTATCGACAAAGACGGAAACCCAAGAGGTACCCGTATCTTTGGCCCAGTTGCTCGTGAATTGCGCGATAGGCGCTACATGAAGATCGTATCACTCGCCCCTGAGGTTCTCTAATCAAACTATTAACTCTATTTACAATGCGTATTAAAACACACGTAAGAAAAGGTGACGAAGTCGAAGTTGTCGCAGGCAACCACAAGGGCAAACGCGGTACCGTTCTCTCAGTCAACGCGGCCAAGGGTCAAGTCGTTGTCGAAGGCGCTCGCGTCATGAAGAAGGCCATCCGCAAGTCGGAGCAAAACCCGGACGGCGGAATCATCGAACAAGATGGACCAATCGCCATCTCCAACGTCAAAAAAATCTCCTAAACACATTTTTCGACGTTTCCTCTTATGGAGCGTCGTTCAATAACCCCAGCGCTTAAGCGACCCAACAACAAGCTGACCCGCATACCATGAAACCAACACTACAATCCTACTACCAAGACAAGGTAGTCTCTACTCTCAAAGAGCAGCAAGGCTACACTAATCCACACCAGGTTCCCCTCCTGGAAAAAATCGTCGTCACAACTCACGTTGGCTCCGCTTCCGATCGTAAGCAAGCCGTTGAGGATGCCATCGAAGATATTTGCAAGATCACTGGGCAGAAGCCAAGTATCTCATACGCTCGTAAGAGTGTGGCAAACTTCAAGGTGCGTGAAGGTGAAGCTGTAGGTGCTCGTGTTACATTGCGTGGCAACCACATGTGGGAGTTTTTGGACCGTTTCATTAACATCACGGCACCCAATATTCGTGACTTCCGTGGCATTACTCCTAAGAGCTTTGACGGCCGTGGTAACTATGCTCTTGGCATTGACGACCAGTCTATTTTCCCTGAAATTGAGCTCGATAAGATTAAGCGTCAGCTTGGTTTTGATCTCATTTTTGTAACTTCCGCAAACACAGATGATGAGGGGCGCGCGCTTCTCAAGGCACTCGGCATGCCATTCCGTGAACCTAAGAAAGCCGACGATGCTGCTTAATTATCACGTAGCAATCAACGATTAACAATTTAAAGAATTACAAGCACTATGGCAGTTTTAAGTGACCCAATTTCTGACTTTCTCACCCGTCTGAAGAACGCATCACGCGCAGGCAACGAGACATTCAAGGCCCCTCATTCCAAAATCAAGGAGGCAATCGCAAAGATTCTCCAAGACGAGGGATACATCTGGAACTACGAGGTAGATTCCACAGGTAAGTTCCCTGAGATCAAGGTGAAAGTTAAGTATGCTGATAATGGCAATCCCATTCTCACAGATCTCAAGCGCGTATCCAAACCTGGAATACGACGTTATGTTGGTGCGGGGGAAATCCCGCGTGTCCTCAATGGCCTAGGAATATCCATCGTGTCTACCTCTAAGGGGCTCAAGACCGGTGCTGTTGCTCGTAGGGAAAAACTGGGAGGTGAAGTCCTCGCTTTTGTTTGGTAGTTCATTGCCCGTAAACATAAAATTAGGAATACAACATTATGTCACGTATTGGATTAAAAGATATAGCTCTTCCAGAAAAGGTCAGCGTCAAAGCTGGCAACAATGGTCTCGTTACCGTTGAAGGACCAAAAGGAAAGCTAGAGTGGACAATGCCAGCAGGCATTTCCGTAGAAGAGGCTGATGGCACAGTTACCGTAAAACGTGATTCTGAGCACCGCCGTCAGAAATCACTTCATGGAACATCCCGCAGCTTAATCAGCAACATGATTGAGGGCGTAAGTAACGGCTTTGTTAAAGAGCTGGAGATTCAAGGTGTTGGTTTTCGTGCTGCTGTCAAAGGTAAGGACTTGGACCTCAGCCTCGGCAAGAGCCACCCGATTCTGCACCCGATTCCTGAGGGGATTAAAGTCACAGTTGATCAGAACACCAACATCAAGGTGGAGGGTATCGATAAGCAAGTTGTCGGACAATTTGCGGCTGAAGTTCGCCGTTATTATCCACCTGAGCCATTTAAGGGCAAAGGTGTCCGCTACGTAGGTGAGCGAGTCCGCCGCAAGGCTGGTAAGAGCGTTCAGTAATCAAAATCAACCTGCATAATTAATTAAGCATCAAATTATTTTAGAACAATGAGCACTCTCAATCGTAAAAAAGTCCGTCAACGGATTCACCGTCGTATCCGTAAAAAGGTATCCGGCAACGCTACTTGCCCCCGTTTGGCTGTCAGCTATTCCAATCAGCACATCTATGCCCAGATCATTGATGATGTTGCTGGTGTCACACTGTGTGCAGCATCTAGTCTTGATAAAGGCCTAGAAAATGCAGCATCTAATCAAGCCACAGCCCAGAAGGTTGGTGAACTTGTCGCAAGCCGCGCCAAGGAAGCTAACATTTCAAAGGTGGTATTCGATCGTGGTGGTCACCTCTACCACGGAAAAATCAAAGCACTCGCAGACTCCGCTCGTGAGGCTGGACTTCAATTCTAATCCATTTCAAAACCATGGCTGATAATCAAAACGAAAATAGCACACCAGCTGAGGCAAGCAATGCCCCAGCACCTGAAGCCAAAGCAGAGACTGCACCGGCATCTGAAGCACCAGCATCTGCACCCGCAACTCAAGCGCCGGCACCCTCTAACGACTCAGGCAACCACCGTGGTGGTCGCGGCGGTCATGGTGGTGGACGTGGACGTGGTCGCCCACAAAGGCAAGCACCTCCGAAACCAATGACAGAAGACGGTAAGGAACTGACTGAAAAAGTCGTTTTCATCAACCGTTGTGCTACAGCTACTAAGGGTGGACGTCGCTTCAGCTTCTCTGCCCTGATGGTATCAGGTGACAAGGAAGGTCGAGTCGGAGTTGGCTTCGGCAAGGCTCAAGAAGTTTCAGAATGTATTCGTAAGGGTAGTGATGACGCCAAGCGTTCACTCGTCCGTATGAAGATTGTTGATGGAACGATCCCTCATGAGGTGCAAGCGGAGCACGGTGGTGGAGTTGTTTTACTCAAGCCTGCATGTCCCGGAACCGGTATTATTGCTGGTGGAGGAGTCCGTGCCGTTTGTGAAGCTGTTGGCATCACTGATGTCCTCGGTAAGTCTCTTGGCTCCAATAATCACTCTAATGTGGTCAAAGCTACTTTGAAGGCACTATCTCAACTCCGCACTCGTGAGGAAGTCCTCGCCAGCCGCGGAAAAAAAGTCAAGGAGTCGCTATAATCAGCGCTTACAATCAACTTTAAAATAAACATACAAAGATATGAATTTGCATAATCTCAAACCCAATCGAGGTGCTAAGCATCGTGTTAAGCGTCTAGGCTGTGGCGAAAGCTCAGGCCTGGGCAAGACCTCAGGACGTGGCCATAAGGGTCAGAAGTCTCGCTCAGGCGGTGGCGTTCGTCCAGGTTTCGAAGGTGGTCAAATGCCACTTCACCGTCGTTTGCCTAAGCGTGGTTTCAATAACACTCGCTTCCAAGACAAAATTGCTGTCGTCAATGTTGCTTCTCTCAATGAGCGATTTGAAGATGGTGACACCGTTAACATGGGGACTCTCAAGGCAGCACGCCTAGTCAAGGGGACCTATGATGGTGTCAAAGTTCTGGGTAATGGTGACCTAGCTAAGAAGCTCACGGTTGAAGGCTGTAAGGTCAGCGCGTCAGCCAAAGAGAAAATCGAAAAGGCTGGGGGCTCTATTGCAGACGCTCAGAAGGCTGCGGAGTAAATCTTGCGCTTCATCTCATGAAATAATTGATTCATGGAGAGGAGGTGCTTGAGCACTTCCTCTTTGTGCATACAATCCCTGTGACAAAGGAAACAGGGTCTGCTGACGCAGGTTCTGAATATTAATAATAATTAAACTGATAATAGCACTCTAATGATCTCAGCATTCGCTAGCACATGGAAAGTCCCCGAACTTCGGGAGCGTATTCTTTTCACTTTGGCCATCGTGGTAATCGTCCGTTTGGGCGTGCACGTAACTCTACCTGGAGTTGATGCCAGTGTTATTGCCGAATATTTGGCAGACAAACAAAAAAGCGGAGGCGACAGTGGTCCCGGTGCTGCCGTAGGAGCAATGCTCGGATTCTTCTCTGGTGGAGGCCTCCAAAAAATGGGCGTGTTTGCACTAGGTATTATGCCTTACATCTCCGCATCTATTATGATGCAGTTGATGACCGCCGTTGTCCCTAAGCTTTCCAAGCTTGCTCGTGAGGACGGAGGCCGCCAAAAAATCAACCAGTATACCCGTGTGATCACAATTATCATTGCGCTGGTTCAGGGTTACTTGCTGGCTATTAGCTTGAAAAATCCGGGCAATATCCCCGGGCTTCAAGGGATTTCTAAATTTGGTGAAGTGGTGCCTGATCATGGCTTTGTCTTCATCGCCATGACCGTTTTGACGATCGTTACAGGCACATTATTACTGATGTGGCTTGGTGACCAGATCACTGAGCGTGGTTTAGGTAATGGTATTTCACTTATTATTACCGTGAACATTATTTCAGCTCTTCCTGGGGCTCTGGTCATTACATGGCAGACTCTTGTTTCTGGTGCAGATGCTGGAGTAGGAGCAGCTGCCTTCCTCGTATTCCTGGTAGCCTTCTTGATTTTCGTCATTGCCGCCGTTATTGCCATTACCCAAGCCCAGCGTCGTATTGCCGTTCAGTATGCAAAACGTGTTATGGGACGTAAGCAGCTTGGTGGGCAGACACAGTATCTTCCACTGAAGGTCAACTATGCGGGTGTGATGCCAATCATTTTTGCCACGGCTATTTTATCATTACCTACATTTGTTCTCTCGTCGGCATTTCCGACCGCACAATGGTCACAGAACATTCAAAATGCTCTCGCCGGAGGCGGACTTACTTATTACCTCGTCGCCGGTCTGATGATCTTTTTCTTCTCCTACTTCTGGGTGGCAACCATGTTCCAGCCGAGTGAGATTTCAGAGAACCTCAAGCGCAGTGGTGGTTATATCCCAGGTGTCCGTCCTGGTAAACCAACGGCAGAGTTTTTGGACTTCACGATGACCCGCCTCACCTTTGCGGGTGCTATCTTCCTCACCATTATCTTTATTCTTCCATGGATTGTTTCTCAAATGCCTCGTGGCATCATTGGTAAGGAACTACCGTTCTTGGTGACATCCTTCTTTGGAGGCACCAGCTTGCTGATTCTTGTTGGTGTGTTACTCGATATGATGCGTCAGGTCGAAACTCACCTTCTGCAGCGCCATTATGATGGGTTCCTCCGTAAAGGCAAAATCAAGGGGCGTTATGATCGCCTTAAAAATACAGGTGAGCGCGCCTCTGGCGGCACCATTATTTATCTGTGGGCATTCATTGCTGCACTTATTGTGGCTGCTGTTTCTTACTGGATTTATCAAGGGAACTAACCTGGCTATTTTACATTGTTTTTTTAAAGCCCGGGGTAGCATCAAGCACCTCGGGTTTTTTGTTTCTGTAGCTATCAATTTGAGCTGTTCTGCCTACTTATTCCATACATTAATGAGCTCGTGAATTCACCAGACCAAGACCGATTATTTGAAGAGATACTTGCTGCGCGTGAGCGAGTCTATGCTCTTGGAGATGTGACGCCACTGCAGCCGCTAGTATTACCCGGTTCTAGGTATGATGTATGGGTAAAGCGTGAGGATCTCGGTCCTATAAAAGCCTACAAATGGCGTGGAGCCTATAATGCGATGGCTGCACTTACTGAGGAACAGCGGAGCCGAGGTATTATTACGGCTTCTGCCGGCAACCATGCTCAAGGTGTTGCGCTGGCAGCTAAGGCATTGAATTGTAAAGCGATCATTTATATGCCTCGTGCGACACCTGAGGTGAAGCGTAGTGAAGTACAGCGCATAGGTGCAGAAATGGTCGAAATTAGGCTGGTCGGAGACACTTATGATGAGGCTGGTAAAGCTGCACGAGCTTTTTGTGAGCAATGTGATGGCGTCTATGTCCACCCTTATGATGATGTTATGGTCATGGGCGGGCAGGGGACCTTGGCTGATGAGGTCGTGATGAGCGGTCATGGGCCATTTGAGCGCGTATATGTTGCCATAGGCGGTGGTGGTCTCGCTGCGGCGCTGAGTTGCTGGCTGAAGAAATACTGGCCTGAGGTCAAGATTTATGGCGTTGAGGGTGTTGAACAAGCTTCTATGGCTGCGGCCATGAAGGCTGGGCATCCGGTGAGTCTAGATTATGTCGATGTTTTTTGTGATGGGACTGCTGTGAGAAAAGCTGGCACACTGACTTACGAATACTGTTCAAAACTACTTGATGGCATGGTTACGGTGACTAACGATGAGGTGTGCCACTCGATACGAACTCTCTGGGAGAGCGCTCGTATTATCCCCGAACCAAGTGGAGCTATGGCCTTGGCCGGTTTTCAGAAGCACTGTGACGAGGGTCAGGTTGAGCCTGGAGCAAAGGTCCTGTGTATTGTCAGCGGAGCAAATATGGACTTTGCTCAGTTGGGGGCGATAGCACATCGAGCAGGAATAGGCCCTAAACACCGTAGATTTCTGCGAGTTCCCATTCCAGAGGGCAGGGGTACGCTTGTGGATTTCCTTACTCAGCTTCCCAGCGAGACGAGTATCATCGATTTGCAATACGGCAGGATCGATTCTGCTGTGCAATACCCCGTATTGGGCTTGATCGGATCAGATCAGGAATACGTTGATCTCGACGCGGTTCTTCAACAGCGAGGTGTCTCAGCCAGTGATGTATCGAGGGATGAAGATGTCGACTATCGCATCATTAATTATGCGGCAGAGCTTTTTTCCTTCCCTCTGTTTATTAATATTGAGTTCCCAGAGCGTGCAGGAGCATTACTTCAGTTTATGAGGGAGGTTAAAGATCTGGCGAGCCTCTGCTATTTTAATTATGCCTATTCTGGAGAACGTGTTGGCCGCGCTCTTGTTGGCATGGAGTTCGAAACAGAAGCAGCGCAAAATTTCTGCTTAGAACAAATCATGGCGATGCCTACTAGCAATACAGGTTGTATTCGTGCGGCGCGTGAAGTGAGTGATGAGACATTCTTGCGTTTAACCGGTAAAAAGCGAGCTACGTTGAGTAGCTGAATGCTTATTCCCTTCATTTAGGGCTTGCTTGCTTTCCTTGGAGACGTTAATTCCCCAGCACATCAATCACTTCCCATGGGTAAGCAACATAACAAAATCATCAAGCGTAGCCGTCGCAAAGAGTATTTGAAGCGTAAGAAAGATCAGGTGAAAGCCACTATCGCGCTGAAAAAATCTACGCCAGCTAAGAAGACTGCCAAAAAAGCCGCTAAGAAAGCAGCCGTAAAGAAGACAGCTGCAAAGAAGACAGCAGTAAAAAAGACGGCAGCGAAGAAGGCAGTTAAGAAAACTGCAGCTAAAAAGACGGCTAAAAAAGCGGCCAAGAAGGCGGCACCTAAGAAGGAAGATTAATCACCGCAGAAACGCATCTCTTATTGAGGCGTTTAAAAATTTCGAAGCTGGCTGCGTGTATGCAGTCAGCTTTTTTTGTATCAAGCTCGAAGCTAGCCCCAGGTGAGCTAAGCCTTTAGCTTTAATTACCTGCTTTCCTTACTCCAGCCAGTGACTTCATCTTTGACGAATTCGACTGAGGCTCCATGACGGGGCACATAATGAACGGTGGGTTGAAAGCTGAGGCCATGGTAGTGAGCGCGGCGTCCATAGCGTCCATAGCCATATCCATAGTAGGGGGCTAAATCGTAACTATAAATTGGGACCATTGTATTGTAGTGCCAGCGTTCAAAACTCTTGCCATGCTGGATGCCTGAGGTTTTTTGATCGGGGTTACCCATAGCTAGAAAAACAGCAGGTTTACTCATACCCCGCGCAATTCTTCCTGTGCGCACCAATTTTTGCTCATTGGCGGTAAGTTTCTGAAATAGCTCGGGGTTATGCTCGATGCGCTTTTCAGGGGTATTGCTGCAGCTCGCAAGTGCCACAGATAGAGGAAGAAGAAGGCAGATAAACAATCGCATAATGAGTGAGCTTAGAGACAAAACTGGCGGTTTGCAAATAGCCATTACTATAAAAAACCAAAAAATATGAAGAAACATGCTTGCCAAATCAATGCAACAGCGGACAAAGTTGAACAGGCCAAATTGGCTTAATTGCGATACCACTATATTCCATGTCTGAAGAAATAATTCCAGCCGACGAACTAGATGAAGCCCTCAAACGCTGCCCTGAGTGGGAAGCTGAAGGCGAAGCTATCACCCGCACCATCGAATTTGAAGAATACATGGAGGGGATTGATTTTGTAAATGATCTCGCCGAGATTGCAAATGAAGCTCAACACTTCCCTGAAATCGATATTCGTGATCTCACGGTCACTATTCGTCTTAAAACTGCAGATATAGGTGGTGTGACTGAAATTGATGTAGAGCTGGCCTCTCGCATCGACAATCTCGTCGATTAATTTCTGATTAGCTGCATTGAGTATCCCAAAAAAATACAGCGTATATAACCTTTAACTGACCGGTAGCCTCCATTGTGAGACTATCGGTTTTTGCATTCAGAGTGGTGGTCCTGTAAAGGGTGTTTAGCTCTTAACGGGCCAGCAAAATTTGATCGTTTTGCATGCCTGTGATTTTCTTCAGGCTAGAAACGAAGCGCCACATAATAACCATGAGAATAATAAGCATGGGTAGGCCGATTACAGCAAAACCCCAGCCGGTTAGTTTGGCGACACCGTCATTAAAGTCCTCCTGCGAGCCAGTATTTTCTGTAAGGAAGTGAAGCGCCAAAAAGTAGTTCATCACCATGCTGATAAAAAAAGAGCCTGCGAGCAGCAGAGTGCCTGAGAAGATGAGCTTCTTGTAATCAGATTCAGCAGATTTTTCTTTGATGCGTTTTTCTATGGATGGAATATCAAAGAAGTCGGGATTGTAGAGAAAGACTCTGATGAGAGGTGTTTTCGTCCAATGGGATACAAAGATGGTTACGCCAAAAACAAAAGGGATAGCAGCTTCCTTCAGGGCAAACCACAGAGGGGCAGCGGTGTCTACTGTGCCATTGTCCTTGTATGCCATTATCGCAATACCGCCTGTAAGCAATATACTCACAATGCCGAGGATGGAAAAGAAGTTGGGCTTCCGAGTTTTGATGAGATGGTGAACTCCATAGATTACGGGCAGGGAGACGGCAACAAGCATTCCAGCCACTGGTCCAATGTGCCAGATCTTGTCACCATTTTTACCTAAAAAGCTAAGAGCTACGATCGGAATGAGCACGTTCCACATGATGTTGGCTAGTGGATGGTCTTGTTGTTTATTAGTCATGTTTCTCGTAGCTTGGTAAGCTTAGCTGAAGGCCCACTTTAACTGGGCCAAACATTGTTGCTTAGTTGCAACATGTATAAGACAAAACAACGGCAAGCCCCGCTGTGACAGGAATTGCCGTTGAATCTAAAGTGTGTATCAATTAAATTTTGCCGTAGATCGAGTTGCCAGTGGAGAGTAGATCATCGCAGCATTCTTTCAGGCGATCGCAAAGGCTTTGCTCGGCTTTTTTGAGGTAGCCACGTGGATCATAGGTTTTTTTATTGCCTACTTCACCATCAATTTTAAGCACGCCTTCGATGTTTTCGCAGATGTGTTTAACAATAGGTCGAGTAAATGCATACTGAGTATCCGTATCGATGTTCATCTTAATGACACCATAGCCGAGGGTCTCGCGAATATCAGAAAGTTCTGATCCCGAACCACCATGGAAGACGAGATCCATTTCAGCGTCTTTACCATATTTTTCCATGACGGCATTTTGGCCATCACGTAGGATGGTGGGTTTCAGTTTTACTGAGCCGGGTTTGTAGGCGCCATGAACATTGCCAAAGGTGGCAGCAAACATGAAGCGGCCGATACCATTGAGAGTTTCGTATACCTGGACCATGTCTTCGGTACTTGTGTATAATTTCTCAGCAGGGAGGCCAGAAGTGTCATGACCGTCCTCTTCTCCACCAACACATCCAGCTTCAATTTCTAGAATGATGTTGAGCTCGGCACATTCTGCGAGCAATTCTTTGGATATGGCTAGGTTTTCATCGAGATCGACGACGGAGCCGTCAAACATGTGAGAGTTGAATAAGGGACCCTTGCCCTCTGCAATGCGCTTACGGGAAGCGTCAAGAAGCGGCCGCAGGAAGCTGTCCACCTTCTCTGGGTGGCAGTGGTCGGTATGTAAGGCGACAAGCACGTCGTACTTCTCAGCGAGCAAGTGGGTTGCTTCGGCTAGCACTAAAGCTCCAAAGGCGTCATCTGCCACGGCGGTGCCAGAGGCAAAGCCGCCACCGCCAGTGGAGACTTGGATGATGCCATCAGAGCCGGCTTCTGAAAATGCTTTCAGGGCACCATTGATAGTGGTGATAGAGGTGACGTTGATGGCGGGATATGCATAGCCGCCGTTTTGGGCAGCATCTAGCATGGCGACGTATTCTTGAGGAGTAGCAACTGGCATGAGATTGAATTATCACAGACTTATCTGACATGCAAGCTAAGCGAGCTACCGCTGAGCTATAAATCCTCTATAACATCCACGCAGCAGCGCGTCCAAGTCTCGAGCCTATCATAGAGGGGGCCGCGCAGGTCGTCGAGTGAGCAAAGAGCCAGATTGGCGATGGCATCCTCGTTTGCGCGGACATCATCTGTTTCCAAATCGATCATATGAACAACCCCGAGGTGAACCTTCCCGACTTCATTAGAATCGTCGTTGAGTAGCGCAACAATTTTGTTGGTGTGCCCACCCGTGATGTTGAGCTCTTCGTCAATTTCACGTTCAACTCCGGCCATGTAAGTATCCATGCCTAAATGGTCTTCGCGTTGATCCACGGGGTTGATATGGCCACCAATGCCAATAGATACCTGTGCGTGAAGGCGGGACTCGCCACCTGATTTACCACGGGTGTAATGAAGGTATCGATCGCCTTGCTCATCCTTGACTCTAAAAATACAATAAGGGATGAGCTGTTTATGGGAGGGGTCACCTTCTGCCGCACCGCGATCCATGAAAAAATTATTCTCTGGATTGAGTAGAGAGGGTAGGTAGCGCGCAACGTCCGTGTTGATGCCTTGAAAATCACTGAGGTTGTCAAAAAGTTGACGGGTGACAACGAGGATTTGTTCTCCTTGGTAATCTTTCATAATGATAATTTTTTGGTTAGTTTTTGGGTGATTTGGAGCAGACGTAATCAATGATATGTTGATCATCATCCCCTGATGCCCACACATGACGAAGGAAATCGGCTGGGTGGATGTTGCCGTGGTCTCGCAGGAATTTGCGATCACCGCCACAGCCATACATAATGTCAGGATCGAGTTCGCCACGCAGTTTGGCGCGGGCCTTGGTCAGAATGCGGGGGAAGTAGTTTCTACCGTCTAGTGTATCACCAAAAGTAGGAAGATCACTTGTGCCGATCTCATGCTCGCTGAGAATGCCTTTTTGCACGGTGAGAAAATAATCACGCCTTACGGCGGCTACAAGGAGCGCTGTAGATTCACTTGGGGTGCCTTCGTCGACAAGGTCCTCTACGAAGTCGAAAATCTCTCGGGGTTTGCACCCGATAGACTTTAAGAAGGAGATATCATCAGGCCCGTAATAGGAGCGATAATCATGATTGCCACTACGATACTTTTCCACGCAGTTGCGGAACAGATTAAGAAATTGATCATTCCATGTCATGCTGAGCCAAAGGTATGAAGATGTGCTGAGGGCGGATACAAAAACAGCGATCCGTTTGGTAAAAAAAGATCGCTGCTTGGATTCAAAGGTGAATGACTAGTTGGCTCGTCCTGAGTAAGACGACTCCGCAGTATTGATTTTTAGCTTATCGCCGATTTTCACAAAGAGAGGCACTTGAACCACAAGGCCCGTTACTAGGGTCGCGGGTTTAGTGGGGTTGTTGGCGGTGTCACCTTTAATGCCATCAGAAGTATCTGTGACATCAAGTTCGACAACGGCAGGAACGTCGACGGTGACGGGGTTTCCTTCGATGAAGAGAATCTCGGCAGTCATGCCTTCTACAAGAAAGTTTTTGTTATCACCGATGAGTTCTGCGTCGAGGGTTACTGTTTCATAGGTGCTCATGTCCATGAAGTGAAAGCCTTGTGGGTCTGAGTAGGAAAACTCGAGTTTCTGGCGATCGGTTTCTACGATTTCTACTTTGTCGCTGGAAGCGAAGCGGATGCTTTTAGTTTTTCCCGTCTGGAATGATCGAATAGTTGCGGCAATCAGGGCATTGCCTTTACCCGGTGTGCGGTGGTCGAGGTTAAGAACGATGCCGGTTTCGCCTTCATATTTGATACATTGGCCACGTTTGACGTGGGTTGCTACGATAGATGCCATAAGATTATTGAGTTTGAGTTTTTGGGTTGATTGAGGGGGGACGAAAATTGAACGGCAGTGTGCTTAGAGATATCCAAGTTGCAAGGTTGAAGTGCTGTGAATATGAGCTAAATCAAGGCCAAGATAGATACACTTTGGTAGCTTCAATGCTGCTGCGTAGTTCATCGTAGCGTGACGGAGCGTGTAGCCTCACCCTCATCTCTAGCTGCTCACCCGGCTCCAGTGATATAGGCATGATAGGCGCTTGGTAGCTGCGGGTTATTTTTTCTATTGGGATTTTGAGCGGGCGCGGCTCAGTCAGTGTGAGGCCTTCAAGTGGGCGCTTGCCAAGCATCAGCGGGTTGCTTTCCTTGTCCTTTAGGTTGACTTCAATGAGGTCATCGATCTCGTTATATAAGCAGGGAAAGGCGATGATTGCTCCAGCTTGATTATCGACCGTGTAATTCAATTTTAGGAAGTAATCAGAATCATTCTTTTTGATGATTACTGCATCACTAACTTGAATAGTCACCATGTTGAGATCGACCTGAGCTCCAACAGGGGTGATCTTCACTGGTGTCACAGAGGTTTTCTGGTTGCCACAGGAAGCCAGCGCTAATGAGAAGATGGTGAGAAAACGAAGATGTTGTCTCATGGGATTGTTCATCAGATAAGTTTAAGGCGTGCGAAGTCCTGAGTGTCGATGAGGCCGATGGGTTTTTGGTCATGGTCCAAAACGACAATGTCATCAATGCGATGCGAGCCGATGGTGGTGATCGCTTCAGCGGCGAGTGAATCGGAAAATAAGGTGACGGGGTCGCATGTCATAAACTGGCTGACAGGCAGATTTCCAATCTCGTTGTTTTCCTGATAAGACCTTGCGAAGTCGCCGTGGGTAAATATGCCAGCCATCGATCCGTCATCATGGGTGATGATGCATGCACCACTTCGAGCCTGGCTCATTTGTGTCAGTGCATCTTGGATGGTGTTGGAAGGCTTGATGATTGCTAGGGACTCCCCACTGCGCATGATATCACGTACCTTGGTCAACAGAGCCCTGCCTAGAGACCCACCAGGGTGAAACTTTGAAAAGTCTTCCTCAGTGAAGCCTCTTGACTCAAGTAAAACCATGGCAAGGGCATCTCCCATGACGAGCATGGCGGTAGAGGAGGACGTCGGAGCTAGATTAAGC
>Ga0206125_10002698_pt1 | contig 18164 bp, 10 predicted proteins | sample Helgoland_Spring_4_FD_148598 | JGI IMG/M metagenome (GOLD analysis project Ga0206125, IMG submission 148598) | Pelagic subsurface seawater microbial communities from Kabeltonne, Helgoland, North Sea - Helgoland_Spring_Bloom_20160331_1 | ecosystem: Environmental > Aquatic > Marine > Epipelagic ... | reverse complement strand
CACTCATTGCATACAGAGTTTCTTGAGTAAATATTTGAAAGGCAGGTATGTTTTCTGCAACTCTAATTTCATCTCTTAACTCACGTAACTTTATGGCTAAAATTGGGTCGCGTTTAGAAGCTACTGCTTTCTTTTTACTAGGTGTGGTTTTTTGTAAAACGGCTTTTGCTCTTACTTGTAAATATTCTTCTACTTTAAAACCGTTTGTCATTTTTTGGAGTGCAAAAAGTTTTTCCATTAATTTTTCTTGTATGGAGTCAAACTGTTTTGAGAAGTCTTTTTTGACTGTTTTGTTATCCGTAGAAAATGAAATTGTATTTAATGGTTTTAGAATATTTCCTTTTGTTTGTGAAACAAAATAGTCGACTGCTTTTGTAAAACGTTCTTGAATTGAAGAATTGTTTTCAGGTAAAATATTATCTTCAGAAATCTGTACCAACTGATTTTTAAACCCGTTAGCAACTTTCATTAAAGCAACAACTCCATCGTCTTTTATGGTTTGTAAATGATTTATAACATCTCCTTTTATACTTGTTTGATTTTTATAAAAAATATCAATCATTCTTGATATTGGGTACAAAAAGGGTTGATAATCTAAAAGCTCAGAAATTAAATTCAACTGAAAATGTTTTTCAGATTCATTCAAAATCTTTTCATCAGGATGATTCTCTTCTACACTTTCATTAAAAACACTTACGGTTTTGTCATTTATAATTGCGCTACTTGTAATTTGTGTTTTTAAAACCAAACCTTCTAAAGAAGTACATCTACTTAAGGCTACGTATGTTTGTCCGTGGGCAAAAGAAGCTTCTGCATCTATAATAGCTCTTTCAAAAGTTAAACCCTGACTTTTATGGATTGTAATTGCCCAAGCCAATCGCAATGGAATTTGAACAAAAGAACCTGTAATGTCTTCTTTTATTTCTTTTGTTTCATCATTAATGGAATAATTAATATTACTCCAAGTTTCTCTTTCTGTTACAATTTCATTTATTTCGTCAGGGCATTGAACAGTAACGCTTTCTTTTGAAATATCTGTTACAATTCCTATTTTTCCGTTGTAATACCTTTTATCTGGAGAAGAATCATTTTTAATAAACATTACTTGCGCTCCAATCTTTAATTCAAGTTTTTCTGAATTCGGATAAGCGTTTTCATTGAATTTCCCAGAAACTTCAGCCTCAAAAAAAGTACTTTTCGTTTTGAGTTTGTTTAGTTCAGAGTTGTTAATTAAATTGGCTCTATTATTATGAGTTGTTAAGGTAATATAACCATCATCTTTAGTAGGAGAGAAGGTTGGCGCATAACGACTATTTAATATTTTTGCAGATTTTTCTGATAAATTATCATTTCTAATTTCATTTAAAATAGTAATGAAGTCTTCATTTTTCTGACGATAAATATGTTTTAATTCTATAGAAACAACGCTCGCTTCTTGATATGCTTTTGAACTAAAAAAGTAAACGGTATTGTAATGTTGTTGTAATAAACTCCACTCATTTGGTCTAACAACTGGCGCTAATTGTTGTAAATCTCCAATCATTAAAACTTGTGCGCCACCAAAAACTTTATTTCGGTTTTTATAACGACGCATTACCTGATCTATGCCATCTAATAAATCTGCTCTAACCATAGATATTTCATCAATAATTATTAAATCTAAAGATTTTATAATATCAATCTTCGTCTTGTTAAATTTACGTTGCGCATTAGATGTATTTGCAATTTGGTTTGGTAAAATAGGGCCAAATGGCATTTGAAAAAAGGAATGAATGGTGACTCCTTTTGCATTAATTGCTGCAACACCTGTTGGCGCCACAATAACCATTCTTTTTAAAGATTCTCTTTTAATTTGGTGTAAAAAAGTGGTTTTACCTGTACCTGCTTTTCCTGTGACAAAGATATTTCTATCTGTCTTGTCAATAAATTGTAAGGCAAGTTCTAATTCAGGGTTTTTTGGCATTGTAGCTTTTTATTACAAATTAATCAATCAAGTATTATTTTATTAAAAAATTATATTTTTAATGCTTTTTCAATTTCATATGACATTCTTTCTATAATATCGTTTTTATACCCCGTCTCATACATTTTTATAATTCCTTTTTGATCGATAACAATATTTGTAGGGTAACTCGGGATATCAAATTTATCTTTATAATAACGGCCTTCGGGTATAATATCATAATTAAATTTATTTTCTTTTAAAAAAGCAGCAATTTTATAGGCAGGATCTAATGCTATGGCTATAAAATTGACTTTTTGTTTGTTATATTTTTCTTTAAGTTTATTTAGTTGAGGAATCTCTTTCTTGCATGGTCCACATGTTGTAAACCAAAAATTTAATACAATAATTTCACCAAGCATTTCTTTGCTTAATATTTTGTTTCCTTTAATAGACTTTGCTCTAAACTTAGGAGCCTTTTCCTCAAGTTTTGATATTTTTGCTTCGTGAATTTTTTCTTTAGCATTGTTTTTAAGAGCTGTATATTCTTGTGATGAAATAATATTATAACCATTTAAAGAAAAAAACGAGGGCGCCATATTGTGGTATAATATTTTTTTAGCAACTACTTTATAATGACCTAATTTTTTATTGTAGTCCGAATACTCTAATAAAAAGCCGTCAATATTATATTTTTTACAATATTTTATTCCTAGCTTTTTTGTGAAGAAAATTTCTTTTGAAATTCCTTTGATGGAAACGGTGGCTTTATTACAGGTTAAACCAACGATGTTTTTTGTTTCATTTGTATTAATTTCCGCATTCTTTTTAGGTTCTCTAAAATTACTTTGTAAGGCAACTTTACCTCCATTTGAAGAAACAGTGCAGTAAAAGGCTTTTTCTCTTTTGTAATCTAAGTGAGCAAAACGATTAGTTTGAGCACTAGCGTAAAATTTCTTTTCAATTAATATACCTTTCTTATTAAATGTAACTGAGATATCCCTAACATACTCTTTAGATTTTCTTTCTTGTTTGGTAAGGTTTCTCTCGTAAATTACATCGTAAGATATTGTAACATCTGTTTTTAATTGATTTAATTCAGAATAAGTCCATTGAGCTTTTATAGGATTTATACTCGTTAAAATTAGTACAACCAATATAACTATTGGTTTAAGGGTGTCCTGTTTCATAGTATTTTTATAGCATTGAAAAATGATTTTTAAAGATAAAAAAAAACCAAGCTTTTGCTTGGTTTTTTTTTATCTATTTTATTGTTTAGAAAATTACATTTCTAATGCTTTTGTTGGGTTGTTATCCATCAATAATTCTACTGGATTTTCTAAAGCCTCTTTAACAGCTACTAGGAAACCAACAGATTCTCTTCCATCTACAATTCTATGGTCGTAAGATAAAGCAACATACATGATTGGCTGAATTACAACTTGGCCATTTACAGCCATTGGTCTGTTTACAATGTTGTGCATTCCTAAAATTCCACTTTGAGGAGGATTTAAAATAGGCGTAGATAACATAGAGCCAAATACACCACCGTTTGTAATTGTAAAAGTTCCACCAGTCATTTCATCAATTGTTATTTGACCATCTCTAGCTCTAATTGCTAAACGTTTTACTTCAGATTCTACACCTCTAAAAGATAAATCTTCAGCATTTCTAATGACAGGAACCATTAAACCTTTTGGCCCAGAAACGGCAATAGAAATATCTTGAAAATCATTCTTGATTTGGTAATCTCCATCAATCATAGAATTGACATCAGGATATAATTTTAGAGCTCTAACAACGGCTAATGTAAAGAATGACATAAACCCTAAACCAACGCCATGCTTTGCTTTAAAGTCTTCTTTAAAATCTTTACGTAAGTCAAAAATGGGCTGCATGTTTACCTCGTTAAAAGTAGTTAACATCGCTGTTTCGCTTTTTACAGCAACTAAACGTTCTGCAACTTTTCTACGTAGCATAGACATTTTCTTGCGAGAGGTTCCTCTAGAGCCATTTGCAGGTTGCGTTCCCATAGACGGTACTGCTTTTACAGCGTCATCTTTAGTAATTCTACCGTCTTTTCCAGTTCCTTTTATGTTAGAAGCATCCATTCCTTTTTCAGCTAATACTTTTTTAGCAGCAGGAGAAGCTGTTCCGGTTGCGTAAGTTGCCGCTTTTGGAGCCGCTTTAACTTCAACTTTCTTTTCTTCTTTTGGCGCTTCTGTTGGTAAAGCAGCACCATCTGGTTTTGCAGCACTTGTATCTATTAAACAAACAACTGCACCAACAGCAACTGCATCACCTTCTTCTGCTTTTAAAGTAACAATTCCAGCTTCTTCAGCAGGCAATTCTAATGTTGCCTTATCAGAATCTACTTCTGCAATAGCTTGATCTTTTTCTACATAATCTCCATCTTCAACTAACCACGTTGCAATTTCTACTTCTGTAATCGATTCTCCCGGAGAAGGAACTTTCATTTCTAAAATCATCAGTTCTTATTTTACTTTTTGCTGAATTTATTTACAGCTTTAAATTTAATATCTTTTTTTTTAATGCTTCCGGCGATAAAGAAAAGGATGTCGTTTCAATCCTTAACGAACTTTATTCATTGCTAAAAACACTGTCTATAACAGCTTTATGACGTTTTTTAAATCTTGTGCTAGAGCCAGCTGCTGGTACGGCGTAATATTTACGTGAACACACATTTAATCGCACTAATTCTAGACGTTCTAGCATAAAACTCCAAGCACCCATATTTCTAGGTTCTTCTTGCGCCCAAATGTATTCTGTAGCATTTGGATATCGATCTATTACTTTTTGAATCTTCTCTAAATGTAGAGGAAATAATTGCTCAATTCTTACCAAAGCAATATCATCTCTTTCTAAGTTTTCTCTTTCTTCTAGTAAATCGTAATAGAATTTACCCATACAGAAAACAAGTTTCTTTACATTTTTAGGGTCTAATGTATCGTCTATAACTTCCTGAAATTCTCCAGTTGCTAATTCCTCAATTGTATTCACCACTTTTGGATGACGTAATAAACTTTTAGGTGTAAAAACAATTAATGGTTTTCTATATTTACGTTTCATTTGTCTACGTAACAAATGATAAAAGTTTGCAGGTGTTGTACAATTGGCAACAGTCATATTGTCTACGGCGCATAATTGTAAATAGCGTTCTATTCTTGCAGATGAATGTTCAGAACCTTGTCCTTCGTAACCATGAGGTAGTAAGACTACAATTCCGTTTTGCATTTTCCATTTATCTTCTGCAGCAGCAATGTATTGGTCAAACATTATTTGAGCACCGTTAGAGAAATCTCCAAACTGTGCTTCCCAAATAGTTAAGGTGTCTGGGTTTGCCATGGCGTAACCGTAATCAAAACCAAGAACACCGTATTCAGACAACAACGAATTGTAAATCGTCATTTGTCCTTTGTTATTTGCGTTTGTGTTTAGTAAGTTAATTCTTTCTTCAGTAATTTCATCACGCAAAATGGCATGTCTGTGTGAAAAAGTTCCTCTTTCTACATCTTGTCCTGATATGCGAACATTATAGCCTTCCTCCATTAAAGATCCATAAGCAAGGTTTTCTGCCATTCCCCAATCTAGTTGATTGGTTTCGAAAGCCATTTTTTTCCTTCCATTTAAAATTCGTTCAGCTTTGCGAACAAATTTTACGTTTTCTGGAACGGTGGAAACCACTTTTGCAATATTTTTTAATTTCTCAACATCATATTTTGTGTCATCATCAAGTAGCATTGCATCTAATTTCTGACGACTGTAATTTTTCCAAGTAGATTGCATGAACTCTCTAACCTTAGATGTTTTTACTTTCTTGGCTTCATCAAATTCTTTTTCAAGCATTTGTTTGAACTCGTTCGTAATCTCATTTAAATATGATGTATCAATAGCCCCCTCTTTAATAAGTTGTTCAGCATAAATATCTTTTGGGTTCTGATGCTTAGAAATTGCCTTGTATAATTTTGGTTGGGTAAAACGAGGCTCATCACCTTCATTATGACCGTACTTTCTGTATCCTAATAAATCTATAAATACATCTGATTTAAATCGCATTCTAAATTCTAATGCCATTTCCATTGCATGACAAACAGCTTCAGTATCATCTGCATTTACGTGCAAAACAGGAGATAAAGTAACTTTAGCCACATCTGTACAATACGTACTTGATCGTGCGTCTAGATAGTTAGTGGTAAAACCTATTTGGTTATTTATAACAATGTGAATTGATCCACCAGTCTTATAGCCATTTAATTTTGCCATTTGAACGATTTCATAAGCAATTCCTTGACCAGCAATTGCTGCATCACCATGAATAATTATTGGTAATATTTTACTAGCATCACCATTGTATTTTCTATCTATTTTTGCTCTTGTAATTCCTTCTGCTACAGATGCAACAGTTTCTAAGTGAGATGGATTTGGAACTAAGTTCATTTTAATCTCATTACCATCTCTGTAGGTTTTGCTTAATGTTAAACCTAAATGATACTTTACGTCTCCATCAATATTTTGATCCTCAAAATCTTTTCCTTCAAACTCACTAAATAGGTCTCTTACAGGTTTTTTAAAGATATTTACTAATGTGTTTAAGCGCCCTCTATGTGCCATTCCTAGTACACACTCTTTCACACCAAACTTCTCAGCAGCATCTCTTAATATTACACTAATACCTGGAATTAAAGCTTCACCTCCTTCTAGAGAAAAACGTTTTTGACCAACATATTTTGTTTGTAAAAAGCTTTCAAACGCAACAGCTTGATTTAACTTGCCTAAAATATATTTTTTCGCTTCACCTGCATATGTGGGATGATTATCATTTTTATTAATGCGGTCTTGCCACCACCTTAATTTTTCAGGATTACGCAAGTACATATATTCTACACCAATAGAATCGCAATAAATGCGTTGTAGTTTTGTGATTATTTTAGAAAGCGTCGTTTTACCTAAACCTATAATTTCACCTGCAGAAAATTCAATTTCTAAATCACTTTGTGATAAACCAAAGTTTTCGATATTTAAATTAGGTTGATATTGCCTTCTTTCTCTTACTGGATTTGTTTCTGTAAATAAGTGACCACGTGTTCTATATCCATTAATTAAATCTACAACCAAAAATTCTTTATGAACTTCCTCAGGGATTTCTAAAGAATCAACATCTTTTAAGGAGTAATTTTCATTTGCCAAATCATATCCTTGAAAAAAGGATCTCCAACTTGGTTCAACTGAATCTGGGTTTATTAAGTATTTGTCATATAAATCAGCTATGAAGCCTGTGTGTGCTGCGTTTAAAAACGAAAATTTATCCATGTTATTATTCCTGCTTTTTTTTTAAGCGATAAGGAGGAACAAAAATACAATTTTTGTCATAACTACTTATTTTTTTTAATGAAAATTAAGTAATAATTTTTTTTCATTTTATTTTGAAATTATTTTCGGAAACAAGAAAAAAATGTATATTTGCATCCGCTAATCGCAATTTGTGCGAGGCAAACTCCTTCTTAGCTCAGTTGGTTAGAGCATCTGACTGTTAATCAGAGGGTCCTAGGTTCGAGTCCTAGAGAGGGAGCAAAAGCACTTACGAAAGTAAGTGCTTTTTTTATACTTTATTTTTAAAGTTTATTTCGTGAAATTTTGTTTGTCAATAATTATTTACCATTAAATATTTAAATAACTATTTTTTTGAGACACTTTTTAGGAGTGTGAAATACATTTTTAAATATTATTTGCTAGAATCATAAAAAGATATATATTTGCACTCGCTAATCACAATTTTAGTGAAGCAAACTCCTTCTTAGCTCAGTTGGTTAGAGCATCTGACTGTTAATCAGAGGGTCCTAGGTTCGAGTCCTAGAGAGGGAGCTACTGACAATGGTAAGACGGTTACACTTTTATAGTGTAGCCGTTTTTTAGTACAAATTAGTTTGTATTATTTAATTCTAATTTACTTTCTCCTTAAATCGTCTTAATTAACTTTTAATCAGAAAACAAGATTTACTTTTTTTATAAAATTTGAAATACGAAACTTTATTTTTGTTGTTTTATTTCAGAATTAACATAAAAAAAACTCCAGAAATTAAATTCTAAAGTTTTTTATGATTTAAAAAAGAGTTTCTTACAACTTAAAAGCTTCTTTTATTTTATCTACGTAATCTAATTTTTCCCAAGTAAAAGTTTCTACTTCTTCAGAAACAGTTTCACCCATAGGATTTGTGAATGTAACTACTTTTAATTCAGAAGTTTTTCCCATATGGCCATAAGCAGCAGTTTCAGAATAAATAGGGCTTCTTAATTTTAATCGTTTTTCTATAAAATAAGGACGCATATCAAAAATAGATTCTACGATTTTACTAATCTCTCCATCGGTTAAATCGACCTTAGCTGTTCCGTAAGTTTCAATATTAATACTTGTTGGTTTTGCCACTCCAATTGCATAAGAAACTTGAACCAAAACTTCTTTACATATTCCTGCAGCAACTAGGTTTTTAGCAATATGTCTTGTTGCATATGCTCCAGATCTATCTACTTTTGAAGGGTCTTTTCCAGAAAAAGCTCCTCCACCATGAGCACCTTTACCACCATAAGTATCAACAATAATTTTTCTTCCTGTTAAGCCAGTGTCTCCATGAGGACCTCCAATTACAAAAACACCTGTTGGATTTATATGATACTTAATATTACTTGTAAATAAATTTTGAATGTGAATTGGTAATTTAGCAATAACTCTAGGTATTAAAATTTCCTTAATATCTTTTTTAATTTTTGTTAACATTACTTCATCAGACTTGTCAAAATCATCATGCTGAGTGCTAATTACAATCGCATCAATTTTTTGGGGTACATTATCGTCAGAATATTCAATAGTCACTTGGCTTTTAGCATCTGGTCTTAAGTAATTAATGTCATCATTCTCTCTTCTTAAAGCAGCTAGTTCAATCAATAACCTGTGAGACAGTTCTAAAGCCAAAGGCATGTAGTTTTCAGTTTCATCTGTGGCGTATCCAAACATCATTCCTTGATCCCCTGCACCTTGATCTTCTGGTTTTTCTCTATCAACTCCTTGGTTAATGTCAGGAGACTGTTCATGAATTGCTGATAAAACCCCACAAGAATTTCCATCAAACATATATTCACTTTTTGTGTATCCGATTTTATTAATTACATCTCTAGCAATTTTTTGAACATCTAAATAAGTTTTAGATTTTACTTCTCCTGCTAAAAATACTTGACCAGTTGTAACTAGGGTTTCGCAAGCAACTTTACTTGTTTTATCGAAAGCTAAAAAATTATCAATTAAAGCATCAGAAATTTGATCTGCAACTTTGTCTGGGTGTCCTTCAGAAACACTTTCTGAGGTAAATAAATATGACATATAAATTTTCTTTTAATATTAAAAATTGAGACCTAAATGTAAACATCGAGGAACTTTTAAACTTGTTGATCCTGTATAAGGAGCATAAAGAAAAATCAAAATAGATTGCGTTGGTAGCTAAAAGTAGTAGGAAATTACTGCTTTAGCATTTTTTGTTTCGGCTGATAAATCAGCGTCAGAGGTTGCAATCAGTTCAAATTTTTCCTCTAAAATTCTTTGCAAATCTACATTATAAATCTAAATAATATAACTTTTAGTAATAATATTTTATTATGGTATCATCAATAAAATAAAGTTGGCTATTTGTAATTTAAGTAATAAATATAAAAGATGTGGTTTTAATGCGATATTACTATTTCTTGAAAAAAATATTTATTTTTACTTGGATATTAAGTTTTTATGAACATATATTTGCACTCAGAAAGTTCAATAACTTATTGAAATGTTATCAAGAAAGGTGGAGGGATTAGACCCGCTGAAGCCTTAGCAACCCTTTTCGTGAGGAAAAGAAGGTGCTAAATTCTACTTAATTCCGGATTCATTTATCGGGAATTGGATAGATAACCAAAAACAATTACACTTCGTGTATTTGTAAAATTCTTTATAACGTTTTTCTATTAAGTACATCAATTAAGTTGATGCATTAAACTTTTGTTTTAATCATTTATTAACTCAAAAAAAATAACAGAAAAATGGCTACACAAAATTTAGCAACAAGCGCATTACATGCAGGGCATGACGTAACACAAAACGGAGGTACAAGAGCAGTTCCTATTTATCAAACATCATCGTATGTTTTTAATGATTCAGAACATGCAGCAAACCTATTCTCATTAAAAGAATTAGGTTTTATTTATACGCGTTTAAACAACCCGACAAATCAAATATTGCAAGATCGTTTAGCTGCAATAGAAGGGGGAATAGGAGCTGTAGTTTTTGCTTCTGGAACAGCAGCAATTTCAACAGGTCTGTTAACGTTATTAAAAGCAGGAGATCATATCGTGGCTTCCAGCAGTTTATACGGTGGTACTTACAATTTATTAAGTGTTACTTTGCCAAGATTCGGAATTACAACTACGTTTGTAGATGCATCAGATCCTAATAATTTTTCAGCTGCAGTGAAGGAAAATACAAGGGCATTTTTTGTAGAATCTCTCGGGAACCCGAAATTAGATGTTTTAGATTTAGAGGCTATATCAGAGCATTCCAAGGAAGCAGGTGTTCCTTTTATTGTTGATAACACTGTTGCAACACCGGTTTTATTGAATCCGATAAAACATGGAGCAGATATTGTAATACATTCATTAACTAAATATATTGGAGGACAAGGAACTTCTTTAGGTGGTGCCATTGTTGATGCTGGAACTTTTAACTGGGCAAACGGAAAATTCCCTGAATTTACAGAGCCCTCTGCAGGTTACCATGGTTTACAATATCATGATGCGTTGGGTGCAGCAGCGTTTACATTTAAATTAATTTTAGAAGGATTAAGAGATTTTGGTGGTGCTTTGAGTCCAACCAATGCGTTTAACATTATTCAAGGTTTAGAGACTTTACCCGTAAGAATTAAAAAACATTCTGAAAATGCTCTAGCGTTAGCGACTTGGCTAGAAGCTCAAGAGGAAGTAGTTTGGGTAAATTATCCTGGTTTAAATAGTAGTAAATACAATGCTTTAGCAAAAAAATATTTACCTAAAGGACAAAGTGGATTGATAACTTTCGGAGTGAAGGGTGGTTTTGAAGCAGCAAAAGTAATTGCAAATACAACAAAAATATTTTCTTTATTAGCAAATATTGGTGATACAAAGTCATTAATCATTCATCCAGCAAGTACAACGCATCAGCAGTTAGATGAGCAAGAACAAGCAAGTGCAGGGGTGACTCAAGATTTAATTAGATTATCTGTTGGTATTGAAGATTTAGAAGATTTAAAAGCAGATTTAAAAGTTGCTTTTTCAGAAATTTAATAAGTTGAAAACGGTCTAATTTGTTAGACTCAAGAGTTTTTTTTATGAAAAACTCTTAGCATTATTCTATCATACCGATAAAAATAAAAGTTGAAAGATTTGTTAAGACACATCAAGATAAAAGATTTCACAACAGAAGCTAGTATTTTAATTTCTGAAATTAATTTGAGTTATCAAGTTTTTGGAAAAAAATTAGGTACAGCTCCTGTTGTTTTAATCAATCATGCTTTAACCGGAAATAGTAATGTTGCCGGTAAAGAAGGTTGGTGGCAAGATGTTGTTGGAGATAAAAAAGCCATAAATACTGAGGTTTATACTATTTTATCATTCAATATTCCTGGAAATGGTTTTGATGGTTTTTTAATCGATAATTACAAAGATTTTATTGCAAGAGACGTAGCAAGAATATTTTTAAAAGGTTTATCGGTATTAAAAATAGATAAAGTATTTGCTTTAATTGGAGGTTCTTTAGGTGGAGGAATAGCCTGGGAGATGGTCGTTTTAAATAATAAAATTACAAAACACTTTTTACCAATTGCAACCGACTGGAAATCGACAGATTGGTTAATTGCTAATTGTCAAATTCAAGAACAATTTTTGGTAAATTCGAACAATCCAGTTCATGATGCTCGCATGCACGCTATGTTGTGTTATAGAACGCCAGAATCTTTTAAAGAGCGTTTTCATCGTTCTAAAAAAGATGATTCAGATATTTTTGATGTTGAAAGTTGGTTGTTGCATCACGGAAAATCTTTGCAAGAACGCTATCAATTATCGTCTTACAAATTAATGAACCAATTATTAAAAACGATTGATGTTACTGTTGGTGGTAGAAAGAATATTCAAAATTTAGATAAAATTGAAGCTAATATTCACATTATTGGTGTTGATTCTGATTTGTTTTTTACTGCAGAGGAAAATAGAGAAACCCATAAAAAGTTGGCCTTAACAAAAGATAATGTGACTTATTATGAAATAAATTCGGTTCATGGTCATGACGCTTTTTTGATGGAATATGATCAATTACAGAAAATTATCGAACCTATTTTTAATAAAGATTACAAAGAAAATAAGATGAAAGTTTTAAAGTTTGGAGGGAAATCTTTATCCAATGGAATAGGATTGGAAAATGCGATTGAAATTATTGCAGGCAAATATAAAGACGGTGAAGAAATTACAGTTGTTACATCTGCAAGAGGAGATGCAACAAACGAACTAGAAGCTATTTTAGAAAAAGCAGTATCAAAAAAGGACTATAGTTTAGCATTTGAAAAGTTTAAAGAATATCAATTAAAACCTGAGTGTGTAGTAGATTTTTCTGAGGAGATCTCTAAGTTAGAATCTATTTTTGAAGGTGTTTCTTTATTAGGTGATTATAGTAAAAAAATAAAAGACGAAGTTTTGGCTCAAGGTGAGTTGATGTCTATAAAAATAGTCGTAAGTTTATTAAAGAAAAGAAATATTACAGCAAATTCGGTAGATTCTCGATTTTTAATTATCACGGATGAAAATTTTGGAAATGCACAACCTATAACAGCTATTTCAAGAGAAAATATAATTAATTTTTTTAAGAAAAGTAAAAATACTATTCATATCGTTTCTGGTTTTATTGCATCAAATAAAAAAGGAATAACAACTACTTTAGGTAGAAATGGTAGTAATTATACAGCTGCTTTATTAGCTAATTATTTAGATGCTGATGAGTTGCAGAATTACACGCATGTCAGTGGTATTTTTACTGCAAACCCAGATTTAGTTGCTGATGCTAAAAAGATTGAACAATTATCATTTTCAGAGGCGAATGAATTAGCCAATTTTGGAGCGACAATTTTACATGCAAAAACAATTATACCCTTATTAGAGAAAAATATAAATCTTCGAATTTTAAACACATTTAATAAAGAAGATAAAGGAACTTTAATAACAGCAGAGTCATCAACAAAAGGAATTAAATCTATTTCTACGATTGATAACGTTGCGTTATTAAATTTTGAGGGTAGAGGTTTGTTAGGTAAAGTTGGTATTGATGCTCGTATTTTTAAAACTTTAAGTGATCGAAATATTAGTATTAGTATTATATCTCAAGGTTCTTCAGAGAGAGGAATTGGATTAATTATTGATGCAGATAAAGCCCAAGAAGCAGTTGCTGCTCTTGAAAAAGAATTTGAAAATGATTTTTATTCACAAGATGTTAATCAGATTTCAATCGTAAATAATGTTTCTATTATTTCTATCATCGGTCAAGATTTGAGTGAGTTTCATCATCCATATAATGCACTGATTGAAAACCAAATTGTACCTGTTTTATTCAATAATACTGTTACTGGAAGAAATGTGAGTTTGGTGGTTAAAAAAGACCAATTGCACAAGGCTGTAAATGTAATTCATGGACAAGTTTTTGGAGTTACTAAAAAAATAAATATTGCCATTTTTGGTAAAGGATTAGTCGGCGGAGCTTTAATTGATCAAATAATAGAAAATACACCATCAGTTTTAAAAAGAAGAAAGCTTCAATTAAATGTTTTTGCTGTAGCAAATTCAAAAAAAGTATTACTAAATAAAGATGGAGTTTCTAGAGACTGGAAAACAAACCTTTTAGAAAATGGAGATGAGAATACTTCTGTTGATGATATTATTGCATTTGCAAAAGAGCATCATTTTGAAAATTTAATTGCTGTTGATAACACGGCAAGTGTCAATTTTGTATGTAATTACATCCCTTTTATAGAGGCAGGTTTCGATTTAGTTTCTTGTAATAAAATAGCAAATACTTTATCGTTTGATTTTTACAAAGAAGTAAGGTTAAAGTTAAAAGAATACAAAAAGCAATATCTTTATGAAACAAATGTGGGTGCAGGATTGCCTTTAATTGACACTATTCGTCTGTTGCATGAGTCTGGAGAAAATATCACTAAAATTAGAGGTGTTTTTTCAGGGAGTTTAAGTTATCTTTTTAATACTTTTTCTACTGAAAATGTTTCTTTTTCAAAAATATTACAAGAAGCTATTGATAAAGGTTTTACTGAACCAGACCCGAGAGAAGATTTAGGAGGAAATGATGTTGCTAGAAAACTCTTAATTTTAGCAAGAGAGTTAGATTTAGAAAATGAATTGTCAGAAGTTGAAATCAAAAATTTAATTCCAGAAAATTTAAGAAATGTTTCGTCGGATGAATTTCTGAATAATTTAAGTTTATTAAATGACGAATATCAAACCTTAAAAGAGATTCAAAAACCAAATCACGTTTTGAGATATATTGGTGAGTTAGGTGGAGATTTATCAAAAAATAAAGGGAAATTAGAAGTTAAATTAGTTTCTACACCAGAAAGTACGCCATTAGGTTCTTTAAAAGGATCTGATGCAATATTTGAAATTTACACAGAATCCTATGGAGAGCAACCAATTGTAATTCAAGGAGCAGGAGCGGGGGCAAGTGTTACTGCAAGAGGAGTTTTTGGAGATATTTTAAGATTAGCAAAACATAACAACTAAACAATAAAGGTTATTAGTAATTGCACTCCGGTGTAAACTAATACCAAAATTTATGATATGAGTAAACACTTCGAAACTGAAGCAATTAGAAATCAAACGGAACGTTCTCAATTTTCTGAACATTCGACACCGTTATATTTAACATCGAGTTTTGTTTTTGATGATGCAGAAGAGATGCGTTTATCCTTTGCAGAGGAAAAAGAGCGTAATCTTTATAGTCGATTTACAAACCCAAATACAACAGAATTTGTAGATAAAATTGTTGCCATGGAAGGTGCAGAAGCTGGTTATGCTTTTGCAACCGGAATGGCGGCTATTTTTTCATCATTTGCAGCGTTGTTAAATGCTGGAGATCATATTGTTTCATGCAGATCAGTATTTGGCTCAACACACGGGATGTTTAGTAATTATTTACCAAAATGGAATATTGAGACTTCTTATTTTAAGGTGAATGAAGTAGATTTAATAGAGGGTTTAATCAAAGAAAATACAAAGATTCTTTATATTGAAACGCCAACAAACCCCGGTTTAGATATTTTAGATTTAGAATTGATTGGAAATATTGCAAAAAAACATAATCTTATTTTTATTGTTGATAATTGTTTTGCAACTCCCTATATACAGCAGCCAATAAAATTTGGTGCAGATTTAGTAATTCACTCGGCTACAAAATTAATTGACGGACAGGGTAGGGTTTTAGGTGGAGTTACTGTCGGTAACAAAAAATTATTAAGAGAAATCTATTTGTTTGCAAGAAATACAGGTCCAGCAATGTCTCCATTTAATGCATGGGTGTTGTCTAAAAGTTTAGAAACCTTATCTATAAGAGTAGAAAAACATTGTGAAAATGCTTTAAAGGTTGCAAATTTTTTAGAGGGAAATAAAAATGTAAAATTTGTAAAATACCCATTTTTAAAAACGCATCCACAATATGAAGTTGCTAAGACTCAGATGAAATTAGGTGGAAATATCGTTGCTTTCGAAATAAAAGGAGGACTTGAAGCAGGAGTCGCTTTTTTGGATAAAATTAAAATGTGTTCATTATCGGCAAATCTCGGAGATACCAGAACAATTGTATCTCACCCTTCATCTACAACCCATGGCCGATTGTCTATAGAGGATCGCTTAGAAGTTGGTATTACAGATGGTTTGGTTAGAATATCTGTTGGATTAGAGCATGCAGAAGATATTATCGCTGACATTCAGCAAGCTTTAGAGTGGTGATAAAATTAGTCAAAACATAATGCCATAATTATAGATTTTCTAGTTCTGTAATTTTTTTATTTTCATTAAAAAAGTTTATCGAACTGTTTTATAATAGTAATTTCATTAAAATGTGTAATTTAGTGCTATGCTTTCAAAGAAGACAAAATACGGTATTAAAGCACTTACATATTTAGCAAGGCAAGAGAATAAAGCTCCTGTTTCTATTGCGACAATATCTGAAAGTGAAAATATATCTTTAAAATTTTTAGAGAGTATTTTATTAACACTTCGTAAAAATGGTTTATTAGGATCAAAAAAAGGAAAAGGTGGTGGTTACTATCTAATAAAAGAACCTAATCAAATTCAAATGACTGTAGTGATGAGAATTTTAGAAGGTCCAATTTCGATGGTTCCTTGTGTGAGTTTAAACTTTTATGAAAAATGTGATGATTGTCCTAATGAGAATGCTTGCGCTGTTCATAAATTAATGGTTCAATTAAGAGATAGTTCCTTAAAAATTTTTAGAAATACTAGTTTGTCTGATTTGTGTAATTGCTAAAAATTTAACTAATAATCTTATTATTAATTTTCACAACTAAATCCTTGTAGTAGTTCAATATTCTTATTTTTTTACCTTATTTTTATTAATCTATTAAATCTATAGGGTTTATTTAATTTATACTTTTTTATTCTACTTATTTATTTTTAAATACATTATGTTTGTATACCCTACCATAGTAGTAGGATAATTGTTTGAATTAATTTTTTATGATTTTAGACCAAGTAATTTTCAATAAAAAAGTACAGAGTAAAGGATTTGAAAGTGATAAGAGTTCTGAGAGACCTTTGCGAAGTGTAATGAAAGCTTTAAGCTGGAGAGTTGTTGGGACAATAGATACTTTATTAGTTTCTTATTACGCAACAGGTAAATTTACACTAGCAGCATCCATTGCTACAGTAGATTTTTTAACAAAATTAGTTTTATATTTTTTTCATGAGAGAATATGGAACAGAATAAAATGGGGAAAGTAATGAGCTTAAACTTAGAACAAATAAACAAGGATTTACAACGTAAAAGTCCATTAGAGATTATCAATTGGGCTATTAGTCTTGCGAACAACCCAGTAATTACAACCAATTTTAGGCCTTACGAAGTGGCAATTTTAAGAGCGGTTACTGATGTTCAAAAAGATATTAAAGTAATCTGGTGCGATACGGGATACAACACTGTTCAAACATATAAACACGCAGAGGATATAATTAAAAAACTGAATTTAAATATTCATCTATACACACCGAAACAAACAGCTGCTCACAGAAATGTGGTTTTAGGAATTCCCTCTTTAGAAAATCCTGAACACGTACTTTTTACAGAACAAGTGAAGTTAGAACCATTTGCAAGAGCGATGAAAGAGCATCAACCAGATGTTTGGTTTACAAACTTAAGAAAAGGTCAGACCGCATTTAGAAATAGTATTGGAATAGTTTCTCAGAGCAAAGATGGAATTATAAAGGTAAGTCCATTTTATAACTGGACAGATGAAGAGTTAGATACTTATTTAATAGAAAGAAAATTACCAAATGAGTTTTCATATTTCGACCCAACAAAAGTAGAAAGTAACCGCGAATGTGGATTACATATCTAAAAGAATTATAATTAATTATGAGTCAAAAAATAGTACAAGTAGACGCTTTAGAAAGTGAAGCAATTTATATTTTTAGAGAAGTATTGGCACAATTTGAAAAGCCTGTGTTATTGTTTTCAGGAGGAAAAGACAGTATAACTCTAGTGCGTTTGGCACAGAAAGCATTTTATCCTGCAAAAATTCCTTTTCCATTAATGCATATTGATACTGGCCATAATTTTCCTGAAACGATTGAATTTAGAGATCGTTTAGCGAAAGATTTAGGTGTGGAGTTAATAGTAAGAAATGTACAAGACAATATTGATAGCGGCCGAGTAAAAGAGGAAACTGGCAGATATGCAAGTAGAAATATGCTGCAAACAGAAACTTTATTAGATGCTATTGAAGAGTTTGGTTTTGATGCTTGTATTGGGGGAGCTAGAAGAGATGAAGAAAAAGCGAGAGCTAAAGAAAGAATTTTCTCAGTAAGAGATGATTTTGGTCAATGGGATGAAAAAAACCAGCGTCCAGAAGTTTTT
>Ga0206125_10002697_pt1 | contig 18166 bp, 17 predicted proteins | sample Helgoland_Spring_4_FD_148598 | JGI IMG/M metagenome (GOLD analysis project Ga0206125, IMG submission 148598) | Pelagic subsurface seawater microbial communities from Kabeltonne, Helgoland, North Sea - Helgoland_Spring_Bloom_20160331_1 | ecosystem: Environmental > Aquatic > Marine > Epipelagic ... | reverse complement strand
TTGTTCTTCTCCTGGTACTCTTTGTTCTTCTCCTGGTACTTGTTGTTCTTCATGTCCTTGTCCTGGTACTCTTTGTTCTTCTCCTGGTACTTGTTCTTGTTCTCCTTCTTCTCCTGGTCCTGGTTCTTGTTCTTCTTCTTCTTCTTCTTGTTCTTGTTCTTCTTCTTTTGTTGTTGGTCCTTTAGGTTGTAAATTTACATTTTTTTCATTTGAAGAATTTCCGGTAATATAATTAGTAGCTTGGTTAATTAATGATTTTTTTACCTTGGTTAAACTCCCAGATGATAAATTACTATTATTTGAATTTTTTAATGTATAATCACCTTCATTTGAAATAGTAAGTTTTAATGCAGCACTAGGATAACTAGCAATTTCATAAAATAATGTTAAATAAGCATCATCTGTTTCATATTTAGTTCTAATATTCATTAATTTTTTTAATTTACTTTTATAATTTTGATTAGCAGAAAAATTTATATTACTCATATATAAATTTTAATTAGAAAAAAAAATATAAATTTAAATTCTATTTATTTTCATTATATGGATTTAATATATTTAAAAATGTTTGAGTATTGTATGAAGAAATTGATTCTCTTAACAAAAATTTATTTAAAATTATATAATTAATAAATTTATTATTAATTTGTTTTATTTTCTTGACTCGAATAAAATTTTTATTATATTCAATATTTTTGTAAGAAATAAAATTAATTAATCTTAAAAACTTCAAAATATTATCTATATCATTTACCCAATTATTTCCCATTGTAATCAATATCAATTCTCTAATATTTTCATAAGTAATTTTGTTTAAATATTCTATAACTTTAATCAATTGATTAAATTTAATTAATATATTATCATTTCTATTTAGTTTTAATAAAAATGCTAGTTCCCATGATGTTTCATTAATATTCATATAATAATTCTTAATTTCACTTTGTAAATAAATCTTATTTATTTTGGAATCATCTGTATATAATTTAAAATAGAATCCATTTTTATTTTTATTATACAAAGAATGTAACAAACAATTATAATAATTTTCATTTTCAAAATATTTAATTTTCAATTTTAATTTATCTTCAATTAATTTTATATATTTATTATTAATTTTAGAAGTATAGCCATATTTCATAATATCTCTAAGTTGATTTATCCATATTTTATTTTCATACACATAAGATGTAGTAGTTGTTTTCATCGAATTTTCTATGAGTAAAAACAAAAACATCATTAAACTTATTATTTTCGAACTATCAAAATTATCAAAAATTCTAATTTCTATTCCGTTTGGTTTTTTCATCGGATACCCTGATACACGCTCACCTTTTTCATTATCACCAAATGTTCTTAGGTCACTGCCATAAGATGTTATACCTCCTTCTTTTTTAGCATAAGGCGATGGTTTTATGCATGGTTTCAATTTATCTTTACCATCGAAATTAAATTTTTCTCTCCAATATAATTTAGTTTTTGCATATCTCCCAATACCTTCATCAAATAATCTTATATCAGAACCAGCAATATTACCCCAACCCATATTCATTATTCGAAAACTTCCTCTAATTTTTTCTTTGATAGAACCAGGTGCACTTTCATCTCCTGAAAAAAATCCTAATAACAATAATGGCTCAACCCATTGTAATTGATTACAAAAATTTTTATGCATTTTAATAAATTCTTGATTAGTCATTTTTTCTGTATAAGGTAATGTTAAAGTTACATGATAACTACCTGTATAATCGGAATATAATTTATCTTTTTTAGTAATTTTATCTTTTATAAATTCATATTTATTATTTTTGATTTTTCCATATTTAATGTATCTGCACATTCCATAAGGATATTCATCTATATCTCCATATTCTTTGATTAATTCTTTTGTAATATCATCTTTTTTTAATAGTTTAATTAACTTTTTTTTATATTCGTTTATATCATCTAACGCTTCTTTTACTCTTTTTTTGTCGACAGAGCAAAAAGGATAAGATGTAATTAATTCCGGCATTTTAATTGGTATTTTATCAATTACTTTTTTTCCATTACATGTTCTTCCACTTAATTCAAATGGAATAGATTTTAAAAATTGAATATCAGATTTAGATAGTTTTAATTTATTTTTTTTTACATTATGAAAAATTCTATTAACCGCACTATCTGCGTCAAAAACAGTTATATCAGCAATTTTATTATTTATATTTTTAGGTATATGAAATAAATGCATTTCATGTTCTATTCCTATTCCCCATGTATATTGTTTTTTATTCATTAATAATAATAAATATTTTTTTATTATATTTTAAAAAATAATACAATAATACTAGAATATTATAAATAAATTTAATTTAAAATATACGAATTATAAAATAAAATATTATATTATTTTATAAATGAGCACAAACGAAGAAAAACAATATACTTTAATCGCAACACTATGGTATTCCGGAAAAACCAAAAACTCTGAAGGTATTTTTGAAAGCAATGCACAATACATTAATGTAACAACTACACCTGCAACTGAAAATTACCATGATATTAGAGCAATGAATACTAGCCCTGATACTGGTTATGAAAGCTTAGGTGATTCATCTACTATTTCCTACACTGGTTGTAGAACCATATTAGAAAATAAAAATTCTGATATAACAACACCAACTTTTAAGGAAGATTTTGTTATTTCTACACCAGGTAGTTTATTAACAGGTACATCTGTTTATCCTGATTCTGGTTTTGGTGAAATTACTACAACTGATAAAACCATTTGGGCAATAACAGGTGGTACTGGTATATTTCAAGATGCTAATTTAGCAAGGATTGATTATGACAATAAAGGATTTAAATTCGGAATAGAATATTCTAGAAGAGTTAGAGTATTTAAAGTTGAATAAATCTAATATTAATTTTTTTTAATTTTATATTTTATTTCTATATTATAATGGATAAATTATTTAATAATAAATATTATATTATACGTGTTGGTGATTTTGCAACAAATGGAAATAGGAAAATACTTTATTTTCTATTTTCTTTATTATTATGTTTTGAAGAATATTTCACTATTCAATCATTAAATTGTTTTAAAATTATGTTTGGTTCAAGTATTATTTGGTCATTTATTGAATTATTATTACATTTAAGTAATACAAGAATTATAAAACCAATGTATATTGGATTTGGTGAAAATAAAAGAATAATAAATAATTATTTGGGAATTTGTCTTCAAGGATTACAGGAAGGAGGGTTTGTAACAACTTTTGGTCTTTATTTTGCGGATAGATTATTTCAAATTAAATATTTTATATTGTTACATTTATTTATTACATTTATCGTATTTAATATATATTTTAGAGAAAACAATGAAAAATTATCAAAAAGACAAATAAATACTCCTAATTCTATATTTTTAATGTTATCTTGTACATTATATAATCTAAAAATGATTTATCAATATCCTGAACATAATATGCGTCAATTTAAAATGTGTTTTATTATGATTTATATTTCTTCTATTTGGACATTTTTAGTTTGGTTAAGAGGTTTTAGAAAAGTAGAAATATTATTAAAAAATAATAATAATTATAAAGAAAAAGAAATAACTTATTTTGATTCATTTTATATTTTAGGATATGATATAGTATTTGAAATAGCAATTGCTTATTTAACATTTTATAATTTATTTTTAATTTAATTTACTTTCTATGAATCCACTCAAAACTAAATATATATTTTAAACTTTCTTTAAAATTTGTATAATAACTTTTTTTATTTTTATCCATTTCAATAGCATTTAAATATATTGTTAATTCTGAATCATTGATACATATTGAACAGTATGGGTTATTTTTTATTTTTTTTTGATGTTTAATACATATATTTCTTTTACAAATATTACATTCATATAAGCCATGTGAAATATTACAAATTTGACATTCAATTGATAAAGGATGTACTCTTACTAACTTATTTACAAATATAGCTTCACGCCTTTCAGACATTAATTATACAATATTAATCAATACTTTAAGTAAAATCAATTTTTGTTATTTGATTCATTTTTTGCTTTTGAAGTAACAAAAGCAATATTAACATAATCATTATCAATGATAAAATTTTTTTCTAATAAAGTTTTAGTATTATTTTTTTGTTTGAATCCTAACCATTTCCAAACATTGTCTAAATCAACAACAAAATCTTTATTTTTATCATAATTTAAATAACAATAAAAACTACTTACAAATAATTTTTGTTGTTCTTCATTAAATTTTTCTTTAATTTTGTTCAATAACTTATTATTATAATTATTTGATAATTTAGTTATTGGGTTTTTTTCGATTAATTCTACTATATTTAATTCTGTTATCTATATTACTTATAATAAATTTGTATTTAAACTTTTTTGTTTTTTAAAACTAAAAGCAATTATAATTTTTTTACCCTAATATTTACTTTATTCTTTTTCTTAAACAATTCAGAAATATCACCATCATCATCTGATTCATCTTCATTATAATTAGCATCACTGAATTGCCATGCTTCTGGACAACAAATACGAAAGTCCTCATGATTATCAGCTTTGTACCAAAATACTTGGTCTTCTAATTTATTTGATTTAGCACCATTATGAATGACTAAACATTCAAAATTTTCTGTGCACGCGTCCATAGTTTGACAAAACATTTCAAAATTATGAAACATTCCTGCATAATTTTCATATAATTTTTTACGGTTCTGATAATTATTTTCTCTCAAAAGAAAAACCCAATCAATGTTTGACCGTAGATTTGGAGGAATACCTATTGCATATTGCATTGAGAGAATAAACATGATGCCCCAATGACGACCATTCATAAATATTTCTCTAATAACTTTATCTTTTTTCCAATCATTATCATATAAACAATCATCCATAATTAAAAAAGCTCTATTATCAATATCGGTTTCACCACCCATTGTAATTCTTTTTTTAAGTTGTTTTTGTCTTCTAATAAATTCATTTGTAATTTTTGGTTCATATTCATCATGTATAAATATGGGAGGAACAATATCTCCATAAAATTTATTAGCATTTTCTGTAGGAGAAATAACAGTACCAGCAGGTAGGTCTTGTTTATAATATAACATATCTTTTGTTAAATATGATTTACCAGTATTACGTTTTCCAATTAAAACAACAACTGAATCATCTTTAATCATATTCATATTAAATTTCTTTAATTGAAGACTCATATATCTAATTATAAAATTAATTTTAAATCAATAACGAATTAAAAATAATTAAATTATTTTAATTTAATATAACCACTCATCGTTTTTAAATTATAATCAATCTTTTTATATATTCCATTATATTTTAATAAAAAATCATGTAATGCTTTTTTCACTGGTCCATGTAATACATCATCTATAACTAATAATCCATCTTTTTTTAATAAATTATGACATCCTTCTAAATCAATCATTGTACCTTTATAAGAATGGTCACCATCAATGAAACATAGATCATAATTATTATTTTTTTTACTAAAAAAACGATGTGAATAAAGTGGTTCCCATTTATGATTATTTTTTGTTAATTTATTTTCTTTTATAATTTCACTTACTACATTTAATCCAAAACTATCCCATTGATATTTTTGAAATGGATCAACACTAGTTAATTTAGCTTTTTTATCCATTGATACTAACATAAATGATGCTGAAATTCCACATGCTAATCCAATTTCTAATAATTTTTTTGGATTGTATTTTTTAATTAAATAAAATAAAAACAATCCTTCATTAATAGATATATTTGAATTTAAATGATAAATTTGGTTTTTATATTCAAAATTTCGAAATAAAAGTAAATCTTTTAATATTTTTGACTTTATTGATTTATTAAAATTTTTGTAAAAACTATCATATCTTGACTTAATACTATTTTTTGTTATTTTAATTGATTTCTTATCAATCATCAATAATTCATCATAATTTGTACTTCGTAATCCAACTAATATATCTAAATTATATCTTTGTAAATCTCTATTGGTTTCAATTCTATTATATGTATCATCCAATATTATCCAATTTGAAGGATAATCTTGTTTTCTATATGGATAATTTATGGTATTGTGAGAATTAATAATAGTAATACTGTGATTTTTGGAATATAAATAAGATGGTATTTGAATAAAATGTCTTGGACCAATATAATGATCTACTTTTGACATAATTAATAATTTTTCTATTTGAAGTGATTTAACATTTTTACTTAAGTCATTAATTATTATGCCATATTTTTTAAAAACTTCTAAATATTTATAAAGTAAATTTGAATTCAATCTTAAATTATTGTAAAATATTATTTTCAATGGTTTATTTGTTTTACTTTTTAATATTTTAAGAGCTTTATCATACCATTCAGGTTTTAATATAAATTTATTCATAAGTGTATTATTATTTATCCAAATCATTAAATCAGCAATTTCTAAATATATTACAACATATTCGAAACTTTCATCATACCAATCAAAACCAACTTCATTCATAAATGTTTTGTAGTATTTAAATTTAGTAATATCTTGTAACCATTTTTTAACTAATGGAGCACCTTTATTTTGAAAACCTTGTATCCAAGTATTTTTAATGATACCTGAATCTATAATAGGATATTGATTATATTCTATACCAAATTTTTTAATATTTAATTTTTCATTTTTTGATACTTTTTCACTAAATTCTGTTAAATGCTCAGATATTAGTAAATTACTTAGTATATAAGATTCTATTTTTAGATTTTTTTTTTCATATTTATATGATACATTCGTAAAATTTAATTCAGGTAACTCATCCATAAAATCAGTTTTATTGTTATCAAAAATTAAATCATTAAATGTATAAGAATAAATTAATTCAATTTTCTTTTTTGTTCTTAATTGTAAATCAATAGCACCCATTAGAGAAATTAATTTGTTTGCAAAATCTCCATTTGGAAAAATAATAATATCTTTATCCATATATTATTATTACATATAAAAAATAAATAATTAATTTTCTAAAATACTTACATCAACATCATCATCTACAACAGTTAATCTTTCCATAATTTTTTCTCTTTTTTTGATAACTTCCTCTATATTTTGTTGCGATGATTCTTCGTTGTTAGAAGATGCTTTAGCACCACCAGCCATTAAAGCAGTAGCTGTAAATTCAAATGATAAATACTTATATGAATAATATATTATCATTATTATTATATAACTAATTAACAATGCGACAATAGATTTAGTCATTAAACTTGTATCATTTGTTATTTCTTCATCATCATCTACAATTTTATTCCTTTCATTAAAATAATAGACTATACTAATTAATAGTGCTACAATAAATGAAAATATGTATGGCTCATAAATAATATTTAAATTCATATTTTTTAATAATATTTTAAAATATTATATTAAACTAATTCAATAGGATTACTATCTTCATCATCTGATGAATTGTAATCTACATTAATATTATTTTTTGAAATATTTTTATTATCATCATCATCTAAATAACTTTCGCTAGTGTAATTATAATTAGCTAAATTCTCATCATATTTTTTCTGATAAAATGAATTATTTATTTTATTAGTACCTAATAATCTTTTTTTTATAAAATTTCTTTGATTTATTTTTCTAATATTTGAATTTACATTTATTAAATTACTTGAATCATTTGTTGAAATTGGATTTGTAAAATCTTCAATATCTCTTTCAACTGGTGATGAAATATTCATTTTTTCAATTTTTTCAACATTATCAATTTTTTTTACAATATGATTCTTATTTAAATTAATTTCCTTTAAATTACTTTGATTATTCAATCCCCCAAATAATTTTGGTTGAAGGTCATCATTATTATTTTCAATATTTATAATATTACTTTGTTGATTTTCAATATTTGTTAAATTATTTTCATCTACTAAATTAATTTCACTTTCATCCAATTTAATAATTTTAGTTTCTTCATTATTTAAATTTATTTCTTCTTGATTATTTTCAGTTTCTACTTCATTATTTTCGTTTTCATTATATTCTTCACTATTATCATTGTCTTCTTCATCATTTTTGTATTCTTGTTCTTCTTCACTATCATCTTGTGCCACTTCATCAATATTGTTTTCTTCACTTTCTTGCTCAAAATCTTGTGTTTCTTCTTCTTCTTCGTTATTAATAATTTGTTTTGATTCTTGAATTACTTGAGGGGGTGAAGTTTCATTTAATAATCCTTGTTTTAAAATATCACGTATTGGTAATAGATCACGTATAGCATTTGAAATTGAATGATTAATAATACTTAAGGATTCTCTTAAATTAGAATGTTTTTCTTTTGGAGTCAAATTTTTACTCATATCAAATATGTATGGGTTTTTATATATTTCTTTAGAACATTCAATATAACATTTATGTATAAAATGTTGTGGTTGAGGTACATTTATTTTAATACTTAGTGATTCATTGCTATTAATTTGGACAGATGTTAATATTTTTGTATTTGTAATAAAAACAGCTTCAATTAAATTTTCAATATAATCACAATTACTTATTTTTTCAATTCTATTATATTCATTTTTAATCATTTCATTATTCCATAAAGGAATATCTTTTATACTCTTTTGAAATAATTTAGTAACACTTGAACTTTGATGGTTCCCTTCAATCATTTCATCGCTTAAAACTTTTAAAATATCATTATATATTGATTTAAAACCTTCGTATAAACGTGGTGATACAATTTGCTGTAATTGATTTGTATATTCTTTTTTAGCCTCAACTAATACAGGTATGGAATTCATTATTTAATTAAAATAAAAATAAATTATTTTTATTACGCATTTTTCTATTATTATAATATAATGGTGAATAATAAAAACAATAATTCAAATAATAATTCAAATAATAATAATTTAAATAATAATTTAAATAACAATTCAAATAATTCAAATAATTCAAATAATTCAAATAATTCAAATAATTCAAATAATTCAAATAATTCAAATAATTCAAATAATTCAAACAATAACAATAATTCAAACAATAACAATAATTCAAACAATAATTCAAATAATAACAATAGTTCGAATAATAATTCAAACAATAATTCAAATAATAACAATAGTTCGAATAATAATTCAAACAATAATTCAAACAATAGTTCAAATAATACAGTAAATTTTAACAATCCATCGAATAATAATATTGAAAAATGTAAAAAAGTAATGTCAAAAGCACCACCGCCATTGAAAATGTTTGACATAAAAACTATTATTGCAGGTGCTGCTGTAATGTATGTACCATGGGTAGTAATATTAATAATTGTATTTATAATTACAATTATTTAAATAAAAAAATAAAAATATTAGATTATTTTAGAATAATGGAAATGGAAAAAGATATTACACAACAAAATGTTTATAATTATGTAAATTATAATTATATTTTATTATTATTATTTTTTATTTTATTAACGATTTATTTTATAATGGTTTTAAAAAAAGCTAACTAAAAAAATATAATGAATCAATTAAATAATTGTGTTAATAATTTATTTAATAATGAAGATTTTAAATCAAAAATAAAAAAAAAAGATATAATAAATCATAATAATTCTGAAAATGCTTGGATATTATTAAATAATAATGTATATTCAATAAAAAATGATGATATTAAATTATTAAATATATTTAAGGATTATTATGCAAAAGATGTAAAAGAATATTTATTAAATAATTTTTCAAATAAAGAAAGAATAATAATATTAGATGACTTAAAAAAAAGAAAAATTGGTATGTTAAAATAATTCTTTCAATTTGGATTTTTTTTCTAATGTAATATTATAAATGGAAAATCAAAAATTAATGAAAATAGTAGCTGTATCAGTTTTATTTTTTATAATTGCATCTCCGTGCACTTATTGTCTAGTTAATTCTTTAACCGGACTTGTTTTAGATAAAAAAGGTTGTCCCACTTACTTAGGTGTTTTAATTCATTCTGTAGTTTTTGGATTATTATTATATGCTATGTGCTCTTTAATGGAAAATAAAGAACATTTTCTTGGTGAGTGTGCATGCCCTGATGGAAAATCAAAAAGCACAGAGTGTTGTCGTGATAATGGTTTTTGATTAAAAATTGTTATCTTCTTTTAATTTTTTTAAATTAATATATTTAGTATCTATTTCATCTGGAAGTAACTCTAGAAAATATTCAAACATAGATAATACTTCATTTTTTTTACTATATAAAATACCTATTCTTATAAAAATTTTTATAAAATTATTTATATCTTCATTTGTTATTTTTATTTCACTATAATATTTAATTGCTTTTTCATAACTCCATATTTCTTTATTATTATTTTTATTAATTTCATTATGTAAATCAATTGTCCATTCAAATATTTTACCATTTTTTAAATTATTTTGCATAATTTTAGTAGGAAAATTAAATCTTCTAATATAATGTATTTTACAATTATTACATGGTATTACATGTTTAAATGATTGAAAAAAATTAATATATTTTTTTGGTTTATTATTATTATTCATTGTTAATTTATGAAAAAATAACCATGTTAATATATTCCATTCATTTATCATATATATATATCAAATAAATTTTTAATTAATTAGTGAATTATAAAATTTTACTAACTTAGGATTCGCTTTTATTTTTGAATAATCAATATCAATTAGACTTAATCCTTCAAGTGTTTTAATTCTTGATAATACTACATAAGCTTGTCCATATTCAAAAATAGATTTACCAATATCTGTTTGTATATATTCCAATGACATTCCTTGTGCTTTATGAATAGTTATTGCCCAAGCATGAATTAATGGTATTTGTTTTTTTGTGACATTATCCTTGTTTTCTTCAAGTTTATAATCTTTTTTTTTAATTTCTAATATTTTACCATTTAGAAACTGTACAATAGGATTATTTGATTCACTAAAGTCAATAATAATTCCTCGAGAACCATTAGCCAGTCCTTCATCAATATTATTAATATTTAACATAACTTGAGAATATTTGGTTAAAATAATTTCATCTTCGACATTATACTGATTATTTATTAATTTAATATAATCATCTTTTACTAAATCATTTATTTTAGAACTAAATACATATTCTGATTTATATTTGACAGTTTTATTTCCATCATTAATCAATTTATTTAGATTTTTATCATTGTATTCTTTTACCATATCTTTTTTGGAAAATAATAATGTTGGAATAATACCATCTTTATTATCTAATTTTCTATTTCTACAACTTTCTAATACATTTTTAACATCATTATCAATTACTCCAATTCTTATTTTATTCAATACATTTTGAAACTCTTCATTCCTTTGTCTAATGATTTTATCAAAGTAAAATATTTTATCTATAGTAATATCCCATGTAAATGATTCAAAACAAAAATCTGTAGATTTTACTGGTGGCAACTGTAGAAAATCACCACTGCATATTATTTGAATACCACCAAAAGGTTTTTTATTTTTTCTTAATCTTTGTGCTATTATATCTAATTTTTGAAATAAATTAGAATTAATCATAGATATTTCATCAATAATTAATACACTTGTATTTTTCCATCTTTCTCTGACTATCTTCTTTTTTTGAATATTTTTTACATAATATTCTATATTTTTTTCTCCTGTACCAATACCAGAATATTGATGTATTGTTGTTCCATTAATTAATAGAGAAGATAAACCAGTACTACTTGTTACATATAATTTATTTTCTTCATTTTCTATATTCTCTTTATAATAATTTACAAATGAATTTATAACATGAGATTTACCAGAACCACCTGGTCCAGTTATAAAAATATTTTTTTTATCTATCATAGCTTTAAATGCATCATTTTGTTTATCATTTAATGAGTTCATTATTCATCATATAACATTATTAGTAAAGACTTAAATCATTTTATTTTTTTTTTTTTAAACTTTTTTTTACTTTTTTGTCACCTATATTATTTATTTCACTTAAATCAATGATTCTATTCATATAAGGTAAAATTTCTTTGTCATGAGTAATAATTATTAAAGTTTTATCAGAACATTTATCATTAATTAATTTAATAACTTTTTTTCTAGTACTAGAATCTAAACCAGCTAATGGTTCATCAAAAATAATAATAAGTGAATTGGCTTCTTCAGATTTTAATATAGTTCTTAAAATAATAACTAACTTCTGCATTCCTCCTGATAATTCATTACCTTGTACTCCAGCATTACCATAAATACCATCTTTTATACCAGAAAATATTTCTAATAATTCATAGTCAGTTAATAATTTTAAAATATATTCACTTTCAGTATTATTACCATATTTAATATTATCCATAACACTTATATCATATAAAATTGTTTTTTGATTAGCATATAATAATTTATTACGTAAATATTTAGTATTGATTTGTTTAATATTTTTATTATCAATATAAATTTCACCATCATATTTATGAAATTTAAGTAATAATTTGGATAATGATGATTTTCCGGAACCACTTCTTCCAATAATAGCAACTTTTTCTTTATTTTTTATGATTAAGTTAATATTTTTTAAAATAATATTATTTTTTTTATACCCAAAATTTAGATTTTTTAATTCAATATTTCCATATAATATTTCTTTTTCTGAATTATTTTGATTTATATTTAGAATATATTTTATGTAATTATTAGATTCAATTGCTATACTATATTGGTATAACCACATAGGAATTATTTTTGTTAAATGAATAAAACTATTAATTAAATATATTAATAAAATAATTTTTATAATTTTATCTTCTTTATTATCACCTTTCATACAAATAAAATATAATGATAATATTGATAAAATGATTGTTATTAAATATAATATATTATTCATAAAATTTTGTTGTATATGAATCTCTTTAATTCCCACATTATAAATATTTTGAAGATTTTTAATTCTTTCTTTTTCTTTTACTTCGTTATTATTTAAATATGTATTCATCAAAGAACTGAATATATCATTTAATTCATTATCAATTTTATAATAATAGTTAGTAATGTATTTTATTTTATTGTAAATATTATTTTTTAATATTAGTACAGTAATTAAAAATAATGTTAGTGCGAATAATATAAATAATCCAATATTTATGTTTAAGTATAAAAATACTATTGATAAAGATATAATAATAACTATATGAGGTAATATATCAACAATAAAATGTAAAATACATTCTCTAAATACATAAGATACTAAATTGATTCTTGATATTGTACTTCCCATTTTTAGTAACTTAAAATTTTCACTATATTTATCTATTAATGATGAAAAAAACAATGTTCTAGGATTGGTAAGTAAATCTGGAATTAAATTTGATTCTAATTTTTGTTTAAAGTGATTAAATATATAAATTATTATATATAAAAACACAATACATTGTAAATAAAACATAGGACTATTTATATTGTTGATTAATTTACCAAAAAAATATGGCATTATAACTGATTCTAATATTACATATATTACAGTTATGGAAATGAATGATAAAATAAATAATTTATTTTTTTTATAATAATTATTCATATAAAGATTAAATAATTCTATCATACTAATTCATTATATTTTTTTTTAAAAAATATTTATAATTTTTTAAAAATGCACTTAAAAATGTCTTATGATTATTTATATGTAAAAATGTTAATACATGAATATTTAGATCAACAAATTGATTTTGAAAAAAAATATGGTAATAATACGTTAGTTTTAATGCAGGTAGGTTCATTTTTTGAATTTTATGGTGTAAATAATACACAAGAAAAAATAGGCAATCCAGAAGAAGTTGCAGAATTATTAAATATACAATTAACAAGAAGAAATAAATCTATATTGGAAAATTCAAGAAATAATTGTTTAATGGCAGGATTCCCATGTCATGCTTTAAAAAGATTTATTAATATATTAGTAGATAGTAATTATACAGTTATATTAATTGAACAAGTAACACCACCACCAAATCCCAAAAGAGAAATTACTCAAATATTTAGTCCTGGAACATATATTGATGAAATATCAAATTATAATCCTAATAATATTATTTCACTTTATTTAAATGAAGAAGTATGTTATAAAACACATAAAATTTTATTTGTGTTTGGTATTTCATCAATTGATTTATCAACAGGTAAAAATTATATATATGAAGAGAGTTTTGGTTATTATGATAAAAATGCGTATTATGAAGAAATATATAGATTTATTGAAATATTTAATCCGAAAGAAATAATAATAACATTTGAAAATTTTAATGAAAAAGGTATTAAGGAAATAAAAAACAAAATTAACACAGAAAATAGATTAACTCATTTTTTAAAATGTGAAACTAAATATAAAAAGAATCAGTATCAAAATAATTTTTTAAAAAAGGTATTTCAAAATGATGGTAAATTATCATGCGTTGAATTTTTAGAATTAGAACGAAAACCAAATGTATTAATAAGTTATTTAATATTACTTGAATTTTCTTATGAACATAATGAGAACATTATTCATAAAATAAAAAAACCTGAATTATGGATTTATGATAAACATTTAATTTTATATCATAATGCTTTATATCAATTAAATATTATTAGCTTAAATAACCATGAAAATCATAGATATAAATCATTATTTCACATTATTGATAAAACATCAACACCTTTAGGAAAAAGATATTTAAAATATTTATTACATAATCCATCTACGGAAATAAATATAATCAATAAAAGATATGAATTAATTGATGAATTTATAGAGAAAGATGGAATAAATAAGACGGAGAAATTATTAAATGAAATAATTGATATTGAAAGAATGCATCGTAAAATGTCGATAGAAAAACTACATCCATATGAATTTTTAAATTTACATTATAGTTATGAAAACATAAATAATATTATTATTGAAATTAAAGATGAAATAAAATTAGAAAATTATTATTTTAGTGAAATGAAATATGAAAAAATGAAAATATATATGAATTATTACAATTCGAATTTAGATATAAATGAATGTGGTAAATACAGTCTTCAAAATATATATGGTTCATTTTTTAAAAAGGGAGTTTATAATGATTTAGATATTATTCAAAATAATATTGATGAAATTTATGATTTTTTTCAACAAAAAATGAAAGAGTTATCAAATTTTATTGAAAAAAATAGTGATTTTGTAAAAATGGAAAATAATGATAGAGATGGATATTTTTTATATACAACACAAAAGAGAAGTAAAATATTATTTGAAAATTTAAATAAAGATAAATCAACAAAAAATGTTTATGAAACAAAGAAATATACTAGTACAAATATAAAAATCATGAGTGAAGAACTTCAAAAAAAGAGTCAATCTTTGGTGTATTACAAAGAAAAAATAAAAAATTTAACAAAAGAAAAGTATTTAGATTTTATAAATAATACATATAAGCAATATAATGAGTTATTTGATGATTTATCTAAATTTGTTATGAATCTTGATTTTATAAAATGTGGAGCAAAATGTGCTTTATTATATAATTATTGTAAGCCAACTATTAATAATAAATATAACAATAAAAGTTATTTTGAAAGTAATAAAATGAGACATCCAATCATTGAAATTATTCAAGAAGATTATGAATATATAACAAATGATATAACAATAAACCCAATTGATAATAAGGGAATTTTATTATATGGTGTTAATGGTGTAGGTAAAAGTAGTTTAAGTAAAGCCATAGGATGTAATTTAATTTTAGCACAGTTAGGATTTTATGTTTCGTGTGAATCATTTGAATATTTTCCCTATAAAAAAATATTTACACGAATAAATGGAGATGATAATATATTTAAGGGTATGTCATCATTTGTGGTAGAAATGGATGAATTGCGTTCAATATTGAAGTATAGTGATAATAATTCGATTGTATTGGGCGATGAAATATGTAAAGGTACAGAAGAAACATCTGCATTATCAATTGTAAGTTCATCAATATTGAGATTTTATAAAAATGATGTAAGTTTTATTATGGCAACACATTTTCATAAATTAATTGAGTTAGAAGAAATTAATAATTTACATGGTATTCATTTTAAGCATTTAAGTATTAGTTATGAAGATGATAAAATAATATATGGACGAAAATTATTAGATGGACCTGGAAATAATAATTATGGAATTGAAATAGCTAATTTTGTGATTGATGATAATGAATTTATTAAAGATGCAAAAAATATAAGAAATAAAATATTAAACTTGGAAAATAAAATATTGGAAAATAAAACATCTAATTATAATAATAAGTTATATGTGGAAAAATGTAGTATTTGTGGAAAAAATGAAAATAATTTGGATACTCATCATATAATTGAACAAAAAGATTTTGATGATAATAATAAATTTAGAAATAAATTATCAAATTTAGTAGTATTATGTAAAACCCATCACGATGAGGTACATCATGGAACATTAAGAATACATGGATATAAAGAAAGTAGTCATGGTAAAATATTAGATTATGAATATGTTGAGAAGAAAAGTAATAAGAAAAAAAAATATGATGATTCTCAAATAAAGATGATTAAACAGTTATATGAGGAGTTAAAAGAACATAAAAATCAAATGTCAATAACAATCAAGGAATTGAAAAAAAATGATATAAATATAAGTAATCAAACATTGAAGAAAATAATAGAAAATAAATATTAATTTTTTTTATTAGTATAATTTAATGAATGAAATAATTAAATATTTTTTAAGAACTCATATTTCTGGAAATAATAAATATAAATTAATTGGGTTAATGTTTTTATCTTCATTTTATTATATATTTGAAACATTTGGATTAATTTTTGTTTTTAGATATTTCATGATTTTAACCAAAAAAAATATTAAAAGCTTTTTAATTATATTATTAAGCTTTTTTATACTTTTTCCAATTATAAATTATACTAAAAATAAGTTAGAATTAAATATTCAAACAGAAAACTTATCAAGTAATAGAATATATTATATAAATTCACTATATGATTATATTGGTGAAAATTTTAAGAATATTAAAATTGGATCTACAATTACTAGAATATTTATGATAACATCACAATGGAATGAGGTATTTATAATATTTTTTAATATTGTATTTCCGATATTTATTATATTATTAACATTATGTTGTATAATGTTTTATATAAATATTAATTATGGATTAATTTTACTTTTATGTTTAATTGTCACAACCATTATAATATATTTTATGTCTAATAATATAATTAAATCAACAATTATTCAAAATGAAGTATATTATGATAATTACGACAAGATAAATAATCAATTAAATAATTTATTAAATACATTAATAAATAATGAACAGAAAAAAGAACAAAATATTAATTATTTTAATTGGACAAATTATAAGGGGAAAGATATAAAAAATAAATCTCATATTATTAATTTGAAGCTATATTTAATTATAAATATGTCTATATTTATTGTATTATTAATATATTTTATTTTAAAAGAGAATAATTTTGATATTAGTAAATTAGAGAATAAGACATTATTAATATTAACAATTTTATATTTTACATCTACATATTTAAAAATTAGTTTTTCTATTGGTGACTTTTTAAGATATATAGGAAAATGTAAAAATAGTATACCATTTTTAAAAAAAATTACAGTAAAAAATAATAAAAAAAATATTAAAAATTTGAAAAAACATGATATAAAAATAAAAAATCTAAATTTTGGTTATAATAATCATTTAATTTTAAAAAATATTAATTTAAATATTAATCATAATTCTAAAACAGCAATAATTGGTAGGTCTGGATATGGTAAATCAACAATATGTAAATTATTATTAAAACTACATAAATACAGTGGAAATATATATATTAATAATATTGATATCCAACATATAAATACTAATTATTTAAGAAGTAAAATAATATATATTAATCAAAAAACAGATATGATTGATACTAATATTTTAGATAATATGAATTATGGTAATAATATAGATGAAAAATATATTATTCAATTATTAAAAAAATATGAATTAGATATAATATTTTCAGGATTAAAAAAAGGTATTTATGAGAATGTAGAATTTAATGGTTCAAATT
>Ga0206125_10002696_pt1 | contig 18172 bp, 10 predicted proteins | sample Helgoland_Spring_4_FD_148598 | JGI IMG/M metagenome (GOLD analysis project Ga0206125, IMG submission 148598) | Pelagic subsurface seawater microbial communities from Kabeltonne, Helgoland, North Sea - Helgoland_Spring_Bloom_20160331_1 | ecosystem: Environmental > Aquatic > Marine > Epipelagic ... | reverse complement strand
ACGATATCACCGAGGAGAAGGCCGAACAAATCAAGGCCGAATTGGCCGAGAAGCGAAAAGCAGTCCAAGGCTAAACCAACATCAAATCCAGAAAGAATAGGATATGTCGTACAGAAAAGAGAAGGTACTATCGTTGACTGGAACGGAAGTCAATGGACTGGACCGCAGTGCCTTGCAGGAGCAGTGTGCCTTGCACTTGAATGAAAAAATGCACGGTGTCTGCTTCAGCCCTTATGAAGGAGACCAAGAACCGGGCGATCCCATTTCAGAGGAGCAGGTGCGCAGAAAACTTGCGCTCCTTCAACCGCACACCAATTGGATCCGTGTCTTTTCGTGCACCGAAGGGAATGACATCATCCCGCAGCTGGCACGCGAGTACGGTTTGAAGACATTGGTCGGCGCCTGGGTGGGCGATGATGAAGAGAAAAACGAGGAAGAGATCGAGCGGTTGATTGAACTGGCTCGTGCGGGGTTTGTGGACATCGCAGCCGTTGGAAATGAGGTCATGTACCGGAAGGAGTTGGAGGAGTCCGAGCTGATCGCCTACATCAATCGGGTCAAGGAAGCCATACCGGAAGTTCCCGTGGGTTATGTCGACGCCTATTACGAATTCACCAATCGCCCTAAAATCACCGAAGCGTGCGATGTGATTTTGGCCAATTGCTACCCGTACTGGGAAGGATGCCACAGCGATTATTCCTTGCTGTACATGAAGCAAATGTATTACCAAGCAAAACAAGCGGCACCGAACAAAAAAGTCATCATCACCGAGACCGGATGGCCGAGCGCAGGAGATTCGTTGGGTGCTGCCGAACCCGGCTACGAAAATGCCCTCAAGTATTTCATCAACGCGCAGAGTTGGTCGCAAAAAGAAGAGATCGAGATGTTCTACTTTTCTGCTTTTGACGAAGCCTGGAAGGTGGGAGCTGAAGGCAGTGTTGGGGCGTTTTGGGGCCTCTGGGACCACACTGGAAAACGCAAGTTCTAAGCAGCCAGCCAAGTAATCTGCCAGAGGTGACAAGTCGGGCAAGCAAGAATAGGAAACAGTTTAGAGGGCGCCCAATTAACAAACTCATCAATAGAGTTGTTAACGAAAGCGCAAAACGACGAAAAGAACGCCAACGACAACGCGGCAAAAACAGATAAAAAAAGGGGCTCGCGCCCCTTTTTTATTGTACAAAGTAGTAGTAGTGATCTGGGTGTCCCACTTTAAGGACCTTGTGACGTCCGTTGACATACTTGTCGTCAACGTGCAGGAAAGAAGCCTTGAGCTCAACGCCTTCACGAAAGCATTGGATGGCGTACACTCCGTTTGACTCAAACACCACTTTAGCTTTATTGTCTTGAGAAACGCTTACAACATCTCCCGCTGCTTCTTCATGCTTGTATGTTTTGAGGGCTCGGAAGATGCGCAGCTTGTTTGTATACACATCGTCTGACACCTTGTAGACTACAATAGAGTCTGTTCGTGAATCATACGCATCAAAGATCTGAGTTCTAGGAAGACCCTGGCTAAATGTTACGCCTGTAAACAACAGGCAAAGGATTAAGATTGAATTTTTCATAGCAAATAACTGTTTTAAATTGTTTCGTAAATTCGGTTTGCTGATCTCAAGGTACTGTACATGAAGCAGATGTATTACCAAGCAAAACAAGCGGCACCGAACAAAAAAGTCATCATCACCGAGACCGGATCCTCTCGGACCATACAGAAAAGAGCAAGTTCTGAGCGGAGCAACTCGATCATCAAGCGTTCGAAAGATTTTCGCTTGTGATTCCGGCTGCGTATTCGCTCACGCTGGTTTCCAACCCCGCTTTACGTTCTCCTTCAATTCCTCTTCGAATATTGCTATGATTTCCTTTTCGGAAGAAGCGATAGAGAGCGATTTCTTCAATGATTCTTTCCGCGTCGGACTGAAATCCGTTAAAGAAAAGACGAATGCAGGCCATTCCCCGGTGTCCTCCTTGTTGGTTTTCCAAGCTAAAAATTTTCGCACCGCCCGAATACCTTTGGTCTCCTTGACATACACCTCGCGACGCAACACCTTACTCGATTCTGTTTTGACCATCACGGGGCTCTTGGACTTCGCATCCAGCCAGCGGTTGACTTGGTTTAATCCCGCATCTTTTGAGTTCGCTGATTTATCCCCGCGTAAGCCTTCAATCACTGGAGCCACAAGGCTCACAGAATGTGCCTTTCCGAGGTGTTCAAACCCTTTACCATTCCATTTCAATTGAGCCTTCCGGATCAATCCTTTGGAGGTCTCCGCTAAAATGTCCAGGCACTTCACTTGAACGACATGTTTCGGAGGAATCATGGTGAACACCACATTGTTTCCCGAAACTTCCATGTACTCCGAATCCACGGGTGCTTGTTCGAGTGTTTTGAGCATGGCTTTTCGCTCTTGGAGCGTGAGGCCATTCCCTACTTGCCCTACAATTTGATAAGCGTCCTTTTCAAGCGCCAACCCCACCAAAAGTTCCCTCAAACAATCCTGTTCATCTCCAAAACCTGCACAATAGCCGAGGACCACCAAGTCCACATCCATTATTGGTTTGATCTTGTAAGTGGGACCGAGTTCATGGCGCACCACGACGCCTTCGGCTTCCCCATTCATGACAGCCTGGTTGAAAAACGGTCCGATATCCGCACGGGTTGAACTCTGTTGCTGTGGAATCAAGTGCACCATGCCGTCCGTTCCCAACCAGTTTTCCAACGTCTTGAATCTCCACTCCCATGTGGGTGCTTCGGCCATCTCCTTATTTTCGACGATATCAAACGCCCCAAAACTGAGCAAGTTTGGAGACTTCGATAGCGCTGAAGGAACTTCAAAACCATAAGAACGACCATCAGACTTCACGTACATCTCCCCAGCAATGATGCAACTGACCCCGTTCAATTTTTTCGCCGCTTCATCCAACAGCGGTAAATCATCCCAGCGCCTGCCTCCAGCGTTTTCGAGGTAACATGACTTTCCATTTGAAACCAAAAAAGCGAGGTGCCCGTCTATTTTGACCGAGAGGTACATCGCATCACTTTGGAGCATTTTCAAGCCCACTCTGCTGACCTCCAGTGGAATGTAACGGGAGGCGACCTTATTCTTGTAGTGTTCCTTCGCTTTCATCAAGACTTGTTTTCTTTGGGTGCTTTCAATTCCTGATCCGTCAAGTGCATAAGGAGGCAGTAAGCTTCTCCGCGCACTCGGCCCTCAAGAAATGCACGGTAAGGTTTGCCCCCATCACTCATCACCAGCGGCTGATTTCCTTTTGAACCCGTGCCGACAGGCATGAGCGCTTGTTTTTCATCCAACGTCTTCGCTAAGTCATATAAAAAACTGAATGTCAAACCATTGATGTGTTTGACTTGGTATTTTTTCGTGAAGAGTACTTGTTTGGCCAAGTCCTTTTTGGGGATCATCTTGCCACTCCACCGGACCATATCTGTCTCGGAGATGTTGGCCAAAAAAACCTTCGGCGTGCGTTCCTCCACCAGCTCACCCTGAGCATCAAATATTTGTTCTCGTTGCTTCAGGTGAAACACCGGCTTCGATTCCTGATCCACAAAGACTCTTGCGGAGTCTGAGATGAATTTCCCGTGCAATTCCAGGTCCACCTCAGGATCCCCCTTGATCAAGTGATCCGCCAACTCGATTTCTCGCATCAAATCCGCAGCGTCTTTTTTCGGTTTAGCCGGACCGACCAGCCGGTCACAAAGCGCCTCCACCGCTGTGTCAGCGGTTCCTTTGATGACCCGGAAATTAACGGGTTCAGAGCCGTTGGGCAACACCAACCGCACTTTTGGTTTGGGGTTCAATGATGTGAACGTGACTTCCGCGTCCCGTTGTTGGTCGTCAACAAAGTGAATAAATCGTGCCATTCAGTTCAATTAAAACATGGAGAAATCCATCAAATCATCCTCTTCGCTCACATCCGGTCCGTCATCTGCAGGTGATTCCATCTGATGTTGGTAGAGGTATTCCAAATCTGCAATTTGACCCGTGACAATGAAGCTGTGCGTGCCATTCCCCAATAGAAATGCATCATCTGATTCATAATCCTCCCGGTAGTTGAATCGGAATTGCAACACCTTGCCTTTATCCAAGTCCGCACCAAAAGGATTCGCATCCTCCGACTCAAGAACGTAGACAGCCTTAACGCCCATGGCCAAATAATCATCCAGATCTCCTTCCCTCAAATGCACCGGACCACTATAAACACTGGGTTCTTTGGGAACCATTTCACCTTCCTCGTTCATCCCTACCAGTTCCGAGTTGCTGACCATCTTGCCTTTCGAATTGAGCTTCAACAAGGAGGTTGACCCCGAGGGCAAAACGTGCCTCCCATCCACCAGCGTCGCCATAGTGCAGCGATGTCCCTTGCGGTCAAAACTCTCCACGTCTGATCTTCCGTAAAGGTCCTCGCGCTCCAATTTGGAAAACCCCGCGCTCCACTTCTTTCCTCCAAAATGAAATTCTGCTGTTCTCATTCGTTTTTCTTTAAGTACGATTTACCGAATTGAATCCGGAAGGAAGTAACAAAAAAATCGCTAGATTCATGGGGCTCAAGCGGATTTTATTTTAGGAAAATTCCCCGTGGGAAAATATCTTGCAGCGATCTCCGAGCCATGATCACCTATGCAATGGACGTCAATCCGTACCAAGAATTATTTATTCAACAAGATCTGGCGCTTGGTACTTCCATCAACAACATCCTTCACGGTCGGGCGTCTTTTCCTTCGATTGGAATTGACAGGTTGCAAAGCGCCGTTGTTGTGGTTCTCAACAATTCCTATTGGCCTTTCCTCAAGTTAGACGAACAATTCAAGTGCTGGGAATTGGCCGATTGCTGGCAAGGTACACTCGCATCACATCCCCCGGAAATTTTGGAGGTTTCGCTGAAGAAGCCATGGCGGTGTTTCATTCATGAATTAGATGGACAGACGACCTTGGACGTCGCCATTCATCATGCTTGGGCTGATGGCCACAGTTTCCAGTTGTTCTGGACTGATTTGACTGCGCATTTGGCCGGAAATCCTCTGAGCATGCCCTCTATGCCGTCGTTGCATAAACTGAAAGCAATCCCTGCACCGGATTTGGGGGTCATCAAAGTCATTGAAGATGTCGGCTTGGGAAGCGTAGAACGGATCACATTATCTATTCCATCCCGCCGCAAGGAACAATTGGAACATGCTGCAAAAGGAACGGGCATCACGTTGTCAACTGCTTTGCTAGGATGCCTTCAGCAGGTTCTGAACCGCTGCGAGAGTCACCTTGAAATCCCCCTCCAGCTCGGCATGGCGCTCCGAAACCGAGGGAGTCGGCAGGCCAAGGCAGACTTTTCCAGCCAGGTGAATTTCCTTCCGCTGGCGCATGCAAAACCAGGCGAATGGAATGATGTGGAACGGCGCGTTCGTCATTTATTCAGGCACCAGTCTTTCCCATTGCTAGAATGGATGAGGCAACATGAGCGAAATGGCGCGTTCAATGTGCTCTTCTCCTACCAAAAAGAATCCTACCAAATCGATTCTGAATTCCCGACCTCCCAAGTTCAGTTCCTGCCAACAGCAGCAGACGAGACGGTCCTTGGTGTGCACATCCTTGAATTTGGACAAGAACACCTCCAGATATCCTTTGATGTTCGAACGGACTTGGCAGATGTGTGCTTTTGGCGTGCTGTAATCGTTCATTTTTTGCAAACCCTGCGCGAATTTCCTTTACGCCCCTCTTCTTGCTTGGAAGCCGCTCAACTGCGTGGAGAAGTCCACGGCTACCCTTTTTGGTCCAGATTCGATAACGCTGCGGACAATAAAGCAGCCTTGATTGTAGATGGAACACGTATCACATATGGTGCCTTGCGGGAGCAGCTGAAGGCGCAAGCGTCCGAAGAGCAGCCGTATGTCTCGCTCAACCCTGATCGTTCTGTCAAAAGCATCATCCGCATGCTGAGCGCGTGGAAAATGAACCTTCCGGTGAGCTTTACGTCCAGCCAACTGACCAAATGTCCCCAAGGTGATTGGTTGTATTTAGCGGAGACCTCGGGGAGTACCGGAACGCCGAAACCCCTGCTGATCGAAAAATCTGGGATTGAGAGTTTATTGCCGGCATGGGAATCTCGCCTGGGAATTTCCAAGGAATCCGTTCACCTGTGTCTTGCTGACCAACGGTTCGATGTATTCTTTGGGGATGTGTTTCGAAGTTTGATGTTGGGAGGAACCCTTGTTCTCGCCACCGAATCGGAGCGACTCGCCCCAGAACAAATCCTGCGTCTGATTCAATCACATGGTGTCACGCACCTTGAATCCACCCCCTCCTTTTTGAATTTGGTGCTGCCTTCTCTTCGAACCGCCCCCACACTGCAATGCCTCATTTGTGGATCCGAGGCCATGAGTCCAAAGCTGCACAAAAACCTCATCGATTTGGGCGCTTCAGGCGTGCGCATAGTTAATAGTTATGGATTAACAGAGGTCAGCATCGACTCGGCATTGACCAATCTTTGTGAGCATGCGGGAACATATCCGTTGGGGTTTCCCCTGGGCAATCAGCATTTTACCGTCATCAATTCGCAAGGGGAATCGGTGCCTTTTGGAGTTTGGGGTGAATTGGAAATAACCGGGCCTTGCGTTGCGCACTCCTTAAGAGAAAACCCGCGTTTTCAGGTAGATTCATCGGGGCAACGTCGTTACCGAACAGGCGATAGAGCGATGGTGCATCCTAAATTTGGACTCATCGTCCGAGGTCGAATGCGCGACGACTTCATCAAAGTTAACGGCCGCCGAATCCCCGCAAAAGCTATCGAGCAGTTCGTTGAATCTAACCCCCGAGTTCATCGAGCGCTTCTGATAGCGAAGGGAGGTGTTGCCATTTTACTGCATGATTCAGAACTGAATGAAGAAGCCTTACAACAGTGGCTGCGGCCGGTTTTTGCCCGGCATCATCTACCGGATGTGATTCTCTCGCATCACCACTGGCCCGTGAACCAGAATGGGAAAATGGACCATGAAGGGGTGTTGGAATCCGTTAAACTCGACACCTTTGCCAGTGAGCCTTGGGAAGCGAGCGACAGCGAAATCGAATTGGCGCTTCAGAAATTATTGATCGAATTCGGAAAGCCTTACCATGGTGGAAATGATTTACTCATTTTCGCTGGGTGGAACAGCATCGATTTTCTCTCCTTTTGCAACCTATGGAATATCAACGGGTACATTCTGTCCCCTCGCAAATGGCTAGAACGCCCTACCTTGAATCACTTGTTGGAGCATAGCGTACCCGCATCTACACAACCCCTTGAACCCAAATCACCAGCAAATGACGTTGAAGACGGTGATTGGGGAGAATTTTTGGATGCATTAAATCAAGCATAGAGAGCGGTAAGGCAGATGAAATTTGTCAAATCAGATATTGAGCGGGTTACGAAAACCAACCCCATTGAAGACAGCTTGCTCGTCTTTCAAGCAGATGGGGCAACATCGAGCTATGTAGAGTACGCTGTCATCAAAATTGAAGGCGAGCGCATAGAAGTTGAGGACATTGAACGCTGGATCGATGCTGTGCCTCGGTTTAGGGATTGTTATGTGTACCAGAACGATCAGCCAGTTCGGATTCGATTCAAAAAGGCTTTCTACCCGATCGAAGTAATCAATCTGCAAGGCGAGCAGGATACCAAAACAGCAATGGCCGGGCTCGTCTCCCGAGTGCCGACGATTGATGTCCAAAGCCCTCCGTTGTTTCGCGTGATTGCTTTCACGCATGGAACCGACACGTACTTGGGTGTGGCCTATCACCACTTGTTGTTCGATGGAATTTCGGTCCAGATGGTGCTGAGCATGCTGGATGTCAATCGGCGTTTCCCAGTGCAAAATTGGCAGCCCAATCCCTCGGCCGGGCCAAGTTTCCTTGAAACGGTGCCGACTTTTACAATTGAACCACTGCTGCCTCCGGCCGCCCAAAAGTCTTCCGGTTTTCTCAGGCTAACCTGCCAATACGGGGGTCGCAACTACGAGGAAGTGATGTTAAAGTGGGTGGAATTCATCCAGCAGGCATCGGGAAGCGACGAAGTTGTCATCGGAGAGGTCCTGTCTGCGCGTGACAACTCGGTTGAAGCGCAACAAGCGCTTGGTTACTTTGTACAAACGTGGCCATTAGCTTTTCACGGGGCCACAGATCTGGCACAACTCAAAGCAGTGCGGAATGCACGAATTGCCAAAGCAGACGAATGGGTCAACCGGCACGTACCTTCGCAATGTTTTGACCATGTATGGGTCGTGGAGCCCTCCCTCCAATCAGAACACGAGTCACTTTTTTGGTCGACTCCACACTACCCCCTAACACTGGTCATTCAGCCTGCACAAAACCACGTGGATTTGGTGTTCTGCTGGAATTTGGGGAAAGTAGATGCCCAAGCAGCACAGCAGATTTTCGAATCGTTCAGAGCGTTTCTGCACAATCCAAGCCCGGCGCAGCGGTTACCTGAATTTCAATCGCCCGACCCTGGCAACTTGATGGATCGTTGGGCGGCCAGTGTTTCCAATTTTGGAGCCCTCCCGGCAGTGAAGGACGGGAATGGAAATGAATGGACCTATGAAGGATTGGACGACCGTGCGGAGGCCTTGGCAGCGCGGCTCGACATCCGTCCAGGGGACCGAGTTGGGGTACATGTTACATATTCTACCGCCATCCCATTGGCGTTTCTTGCCATTCTGAAACGGGGAGGGATTTACGTTCCTCTCGATCCGACGGTCACCCGGGAGCGCTGGGAATATATTCTTGCGGATGCAGGCATCGAATGCGTCATATCGGATTTACCCGAATTGCCCGTTCAACAAGTGGTTCATCCAACCGATACCGCTCAACACGTGGCGGCTGATTTCGAAGTGCATCGTCCAAAGCCGACGGAAACGGTCAACTTAATTTACACCTCGGGAACAACAGGCCAACCCAAAGGGTGCGCCGTCAACCACGAGAATCTCGCGAATCTTTTTGAAGGCACCCAGCCGATCTTTGAATTCGCACCCAGCGATCGCTGGGTGATGGCGCACAGTTATGGGTTCGATTTTTCGACCTGGGAAATTTGGGGCTGTCTGTTATCAGGAGGACAGCTCTACATCCCTGCTCGTGAGACCATTCAGGACACCTTCGCCTTTTACGATATGCTCTCGGAGCATGGAATCACGGTCTTGAACCAAACGCCGAAGGCCTTTGATAATTTGATGCTCGTCGACGAAACGGGAACTGGACTTTATAAGGTTCGGCACGTGATTTTCGGCGGCGATAAATTGCATGCGGAGCGCCTCGTTCCGTGGAAGAACCGGTACCCGGAATGCAGCCTGACGAACATGTACGGAATCACCGAAACTACCGTTCATGTCACTGCAAAATCCGTAGCTCAAGAACCCCAAAGCAACATTGGAAGGACCATACCCGGCTATGTTTTGCAATGTGTAAATGAGGCTAGCAAGCCCGTTCCGAAAGGGTTCATTGGCGAAATGCACGTTTTCGGTTTAGGGGTATGCAACGGGTATCATGGAAAGCCCGAATTGACCCGTGAGAAATTCGGTGCCGCCCACACAACGCGATTTTATCGAACGGGAGATTTAGGTTGGCAGATTGGTGAAGAAACCTATTACTTAGGCCGCAAGGATCGGCAAGTAAAAATCAGAGGCTACCGAATCGAATTGGGAGAAATTGAATTCCAATTGCAGCAAGCAGCTCCCGCTTGTCAATTCATCGCCGCGCTTCATCACGACCAACTCGTTGCCTTTTACAAAGGAGCATCGGATGGATTCGATCCAATATTCTTCAAGGGAAGGCTTGCCGACTATGCAATTCCCCAGCGGTTTTATGCGGTCGATGCCTTTCCGCTCAACGCCAGCGGAAAAATCGATGAAAACGCGCTCCTTCGTCAGTTGACCGAGTCATCCGCTCCAGGAGCGATGACTTCAAGAGATCCTGCTATTCTCGAAGCCATGCGAGAAATTCTCGGCAACAACATTTTAACTGAGCGGTCCTTCATCCAGAATGGCGGTGACAGCATCACGGCCATTCGCTTGGTAAATAAACTTCGGAAAGCCCAGCGGACCATCGCTATCGGGGACCTGTTCGAAACGACGGCTATCTCCATGCTTCAGACGGCCAAACTGCAAGAGGATGCTAAGCTTCAACATTCAGCGATTGCGGCATTCAACCAGAAATTGGGGTTTGCTCATACAGCGGACAAATTCTGGATACCGCTGATGGAGGCTCAAGAAGGCATCTTGTTTGACTGCTTGCGGTCTGATAATTCCTCGTTGTACGCGGAGCAATTGACCTACGAGCTGCCAGCATCGTATGATTTCGAACAAATCCGTGATGCGTACGAGCAGGTTTGCCGTCACAACCCTTTATTGTCGGCACGTATCGACCGTCAAGCCGGTGAATACCTGCTAAGCATTGATCGAAACGCCCCGGTGATTTGCACAGAAATCAGCGGCCAGAACTGGGACGCTTACCTACAACAGGATTTTGCACGCGGCTTTGATTTGAAGGAAGGCTTGACGCGCATTGCGGTGCTGCCTGGAGAAGAACATCACCGATTGGTTTGGACCCACCATCATCTGATTTTAGATGGATGGTCCCTTGGCGTTTTTAGCAAGGAGATCCTCAAGGCGCTGAACAAGGAAACGCTCACCGAGCAGGATGCATTTATGCAGCTCGCGTGTGCCACGCACCTGCACTCAGAACAGGGGAGTTATTGGGCGAGCAAGTATATCCCGGCTGAGTCGAGTGCCTTGCCTCCGCCTCTGCCTTCGCGCGAGGCCTCGTCCGATGCGGGCTACTTGAAGCGCACCCTCTTTGTCCCGATGTCGGATTTTGAACGTGTTCAAGAGGCAGGCGCATCGTTGCACGCATTTTGCTTCACTTTGTGGGCGTCATTTTTATGCGCGCTATATGATAGCTCAACAGTGGTCATTGGGAACGTGGTTTCTCTGCGGTCAGATGCACACATCGATGCGTTGGGGATGTACGTCCGCACCCTCCCTTTTCTCTTTGAATTCACCGAAAGCGAAACGATGGATCAACGGTTGCGCTGGACAACCCAGCGCCTTAGAGAAGACGAACGGCATAAGGAGGAGCTACTGGGCGCATCCACCAGCGCCCTCTCCAACGACCATTTATTTGTCTTCGAAAATTACCCCGTAGACCATGAAGCACTCGAGGCCATGGGGGTGCGAATTGGGGGTTTTCGAGAGCAAACCGGTGCACCATGGACCACCTTGGTTAACCCCGTATCCGGCGGATTTGATTGGCATGTGATGCACCACAGCGCACACCACAACAGCAGTCAAGTTGATACGGTTTTGGCCCAATTCTCCCACTGGGTAGCAGCTTTGAATTGGCATGAGCCCCTGTCTAACATGGCAGCCAGATTTCCGAAAGAGCCTCCATTGATCGGACCTGTTCGTTCCCTGTCTGGGCAACACATTCTCGCCCTATTGAAACGCAATTCGAACCATCCTGTCATTCAAGGAACCGACTTCCATGTGACCTACACCGAATTGTGGGCAGCAGCGGAACAATTGGCGAGCAGGTTGCAAGAAGCGGGATTCACAGACAAAGAAGCCGTAGGCATTGATGTCGAGTCCACCCGCCATTTCGCAAGCTGCATCTTGGGCGTATGGCTTGCCGGTGGCGTGCCAACTCCCGTCGACAAACGGTATCCAGAACAGCGGAAGGAATTCGTGTATCAAGCCGTATCAGCTCGTTTCATCCTCCGAACCGATGCCGATGGTGTTGCTTTGGTCACCACAAAATACCCGAAGCACACATTTCCCAATTCCGCGGGTTTTATTCTAAGTACCTCTGGATCAACGGGTGTGCCGAAGGTCGTAGTGCAAACCCTCGACTGCTTGATTAACTTAATTCAATGGAATCGTGCGTCGTTTGGCATGAGTGAAAAGGATGTGATTCTGCAGTTGTCTTCGTTTGGTTTCGACGCTTCATTTCACGAAGTGCTATTGGCCATAAGTTTGGGGGCTAGTCTGGTCGAAGTGCCACTTGCATCAAGACTCGACATACAACTCATTAGAGGTGCCATCGAAAAACACGCTGCGACACAAGCGTGGATTCCGGCAAGACTATTGAATGCGGTATTGGATGTTGACCCGACCTACTTTGATGAGTGCGACTCCCTTCAGCGCATTGTCACGACAGGAGAGGCGCTGATTTTGAGCGCCAACCTCAAAAACTATGTGCAGCGTTCTAAGGTTTCATTGCTCAATTATTACGGCCCTACAGAGACCCATGTAGTGACCGCGCTGGAAGTCACGGGCGCCAACTTGAGCACCCAACCGCCCATTGGAAGGGTTTTGGATAATTGCACCATTCGACTCATGGATTCTGAAAGGAATCCGACCCGAGAAGGCCTCCCGGGAGAAATTTGGGTCGCTGATGCTCCCGTTGCAATCGGTTACCACAATGCACCTGAATTGAATGCAGAAGCATTCGCCCACTGGGACGGAAAACGATGGTACAAAACGGGAGATTGGGCGTACATCGGGCCGAACGGATTGCTGGAATTCATTGGCCGCAAGGACAGTCAATTGAAGATTCGAGGGTTCCGCGTTGAACCGCTGGAAGTTGAGCGCACGCTTTCGGAAATAACAGAAATGAGACAATGTTGCGTTCTGGCAAAAGACGAGGCATTGCACGGATTTGTGGTCACCGAATTGTCAACAGATCTGCTCGTAGAAGAAAGTCGACGGCGTTTGCCTGATTACATGGTTCCTGAGCATTGGCATCGCCTGGACGAAATGCCCATCAACCAGAATGGAAAGGCTGATCGCAAGACACTTTTGCGATTGGCATCATCGAGCGGACGAACAGAGGTCAAAAGCAATGCGCAATGGAAATCGACCCGAGCATGGGTGCAAGCGCTCGGACACGATCAGTTCAAGGCCAACTCATCATTCGAGTCGGTGGGTGGAAACTCCGTCTTGTTGATGAAAATGCAGGCATGGATCGAAAAAGAACTCGACCTATTCGTCTCCATTCGTGACCTATTGCTTCACAACACTCCGGAGTCCATGGAGTCGCTTTTGGAAAACCTGCCGGAGTCCAATCAAGTCCTACCTCAACGTTTCCCCGTTCACGATTTGCAGCGGGGCATTCTGATCCTCGAAGCCGGTCAGAATTTGGATGGTCACTCGCCATTCTGGCTCGGTTTCAAAGCCACCTTGTCAGAACGCCTATCGAAAAAACAATGGGAGGATGCCGTCAGGTTGCTGCTCGACCAGTACCCTCATTTGAACGCAATGCTGGAAGAAACAAGAGATCTAGCGCATGCTTTTTGGGTTCGGACCAACGACCTGTCACCCTTTCTCCAACCCATATCACCGAACACATCAACCTACGGTAGCGCTCTTGTTCGTTTTATTCAACATAACGAGACCACCATTGAAGTCCAGTGGCATCACGTGCTCCTCGATGGACTGGGAGTTGAAGTCTTGCTGAGAAACCTCAAAGCAGTTTTCGAAGACCGTTTTCAACAACGGAGTCTTCCTCTGAACTCCATACTGCACCCTACCTTCAATGCTCAAGCGACCAATGTCCGCACTTCCGGAGAAGCTGCGCAGGTACTGACCGCTTCTTTTGACCCAGGCAAGCTGCAAGCGGTCGTTGCACTTTGCGAACGCCATCGCCTGAGCCAGAGTGTTTTTTGGCAATTTCTGGCTGCTCACGCGCATCAGTCATCCCAAATCGCAGTGGCTGATGTCACCCGGCATCCTGGATTTCCGGGCATGTTCACGGAGCTGCGACCTGTGCAATTCAATCTCTCGGCCCAACTTCTTGAAGGATGGATAGCACGGGACACAGAATCGAACGAGGCTTTGGATGTCATAGCGAATTTCATGACCATGATGCCCGATGGCGATTGGGTGCAAAGGCTGGAAGTCAGCCAACCGACGCACTTAAAATACCCTCATGAATGGCAGTTCATCGTTAGCGGGACGACGTTGACCGCATCTTATTACACCGCTCAAACCAATGCCACCGCCAAGGATACGTTCGAGAAATTCTTGGTTTCGGTCGATCGGGTGCTGGCAGGCGAAGCTTTGGAATCCAAAGACGCCCCTGCCGCTTCTGAAGTGTTTGACGAATTTGATTTCTGATGGATGGGTACTTGAAAAACATTGTGGAAAGATTGGCGGTTCCCGGACTGCGCAATGCTTCTGGCAGCCGGTGGGTGGAGACGATGGAGACGATTCAACAAATGATTCAATCAACGGGTTTTGACCCGGAAATTCAGGAGTGGACCGGTGAAGACGGTATGGTGTACCGAAATTTCATCGTGCGAATTGCGGGCGCGCGTTCGGAAAACATCATCCTCGGAGCACACTATGACACGTTCGAAGAAACCCCCGGTGCAGATGACAATGCCAGCGCCATTGCTGTGCTGCTCGGCTTTTTAAACGACCACAAGGGTGAGGAGTTCCCTTACAACCTGGAGGTCATTTTCTACGCCTGCGAGGAGCCTCCGTTTTTCGGAACAAACGGAATGGGCAGCTTCGTGCACGCGGCTTCTTGTGATCCTGAAAAAATCAGGTTCATGGTTTGCTTGGAGATGGTCGGGTATTTCTCAGATCGTGAAGGAAGCCAGGATTTTCCCTTGGGATTTTTGCGGTGGGTCTATGGAAATACCGGGGATTTCCTCATGGGTGTAGGCAATTGGAAATCGATGCACAGAGCTGGTCCTTTGTTGCAAGCGTTGCAGGCGCATCGCCCGAAATTTTACAGGAAATTTTGGATCCCCTTTGCCTTTTCTGGGATGGATTGGTCCGATCATCGCAGTTACTGGAGCCGCGGTATTCCTGCCATCATGATCACCGATACCGCCATGTTCCGAAATGCCAATTACCATGGTGCTGATGACACCGCTGCATCCTTAAATTACGGCCACATGGCCAATCTCACCGCTGATCTTAAGACCGCTCTTCTGGGCCTTAAATGAGCCTTCTTTCACCGTGAAATCACTCCTTTTCAAAGTCGGCTCATACACAACTCATCAATGAATCGCATTCACTTTCTCAATCGGCTCGCCGAAACAGACGCCCCCTTCAATTTAGGAGCGGGTGTACCCCCATTGGATTTGTATCCTGCCCTTGACATCAATCGGTTGGTTCGAAAGTTTGAAGCGGAACATCCTCAAACATCCCTTTTGAACTACCATGCCACGGAAGGGTTGATTCGATCCCTCGCTGTAGAGGCATTTGCAACCAACGAAGGGCACCGAAGCAGCGTAGATCACGTGATGATCACCAACGGGGTGCAAGAAGCTATTTCTCTTGCCGCGCTGCACTTTCAAGGCCAGCCCATTGCGTGCAGAGACCCGTACTATCCCGGTCTGGTTGACGCCGTTCACATGACAGGAAATCGCATCGAATGGCTGAATGGCAAACATTGGCTGGACCAGGTGGCCCTCTTGCCGGAACGCTCCCTGCTCTATTTGTCTGCCGACTTTGCGAATCCAACCGGCGAACAAATCAACTTGGAGGAACGGCATCGACTGATCGAGTTGGCCGAGAAGCGGGATTTATACATCTTCGACGACGCCACCTACCGAGAGTTTCACCTCGATGAACGACTCCCCGCCCTTTTCACCTTGCAGCCGGAACGGGTTATTCACGCCATGTCTTTTTCCAAAATCCTTGCGCCAGGATTGCGGACGGCAATGGTTCACTTGCCGCTCAGCATCGCTGCCGATTTTGGCAAGCTCAAGGCCAATATGAGCCTGAACAATTCCGGATTGACCCAAGCAGTCGTCGGCGGATGGTTGCACGAACAAAAATTCCTGTTGGGTTCACACCTCGGGCTCCTCAAAGATCGACTTCGCGAAAACAGTGCGGTTCTGCGGGCATCTGGAGGCGTTTTTTCCGGTGGATTTTTTGCCCAGCTCGACCTGGGTCAGCCCGTAGCCGATTTCGATTGGTGCGCTCGCCTTTTAGAAGAAAAGGGGGTAGCTGTCTGTCCCATGAGTCTATTTAGTGAAGATCCCGACGTACGAAACCAAGTCCGACTAGCTGTCGCTAAGATTTCTTCTGCTGATTTACAGCGGGCTTTGGACATAATCCTTAGATTCGTTCAGTGATGAAAATAGAACAAAATTCTGGCTACTACTTTGTGGAATTGTACGTGGGTATGGCCAAGATGGTCGCCTGGTGGCACGAGCAGGTGCTGGGGTTTGAAATTGCCGGCAAGCGCGAAAAAAAAGGCCTTCATGGCATGGAGGTTTCGTTTTGGTTGCGAAACGGCAAAGCCAATTTAATCATCACATCAGCGATGGAACCTGCAACGCAAGATGTCGTTTCATTCGTTGACCGGCATGGCAATTCAATCAAGCGCTTCGGTCTCCTTGTGGACGATATCGAAACCGCCTGGGAAAGCTTGCAAGAGCGCAAAGCAATTTTCCTGAGCCGCATCGAAAACGACGTGTGCAGGGATGAAAAGACCCGTCTGATTCGCTGCAAATTGTTCGACGACAATGAGGTTGTATTCGTTGAACGCTCATCCATGTATGGCCCTTTACCCGGTTTTCAACCCCTCAATGAAGCTAGCAAAGCTCCAGATGGACTGGTTTTGAGCATTGATCATCTGGCTTCGGTGGTCTGCGTGAATGAGTCTGACTTCTGGAAAGATTATTTGTGCCAAATCCTTTCATTGGATCATAACCAAACAATTGGCGAAGAATTTTTTCAATCCCTGAGTTCCGGCATGAAAATGCATTCATTGCATTCCCCTGAAATCAACCTTAACAAGGTCATCGTTGAGCCGCTGATGGAGAAGCCCAAATCCTCTCAGGTCGACGTATTCCTCCAGCATAACCTCGGTACCGGCATTCAACACATCGCCTTTGAGGTGGATGATTTGATTGCCGTGGTCCGAGAGTATCGTGAGCGAGGCGTGAAATTCATCTCAATCCCAGACCGGTATTACCAAAACTTACGCGCAGAATTCCCCGAACTCCCCATCCAGATGATGCAAGAAAACCAAATTCTATGTGAAAAAGACGGTGACAAGCTGCTGTTGCAGGTATTCACCGAACCCATTGGTGACCGGCCCACCTTATTTTATGAATTCATCCAACGCATAAACAATTACAAGGGGTTTGGTACGGACAACGTTCGTCAACTCTTCCGGTCCTTAGAAATTCAATCGGATGACCAACCCTAGCATAACGGATTGCTCTGGATTAACCGGAACGCCTCAATCGATCTTCCAACCCTGCAACGTAGGGGAACTGCAGGCGTACTTGCGAAGTCAGCCCAACCTTTCCCTGCGCATTGGCGGTGGACGAACTGGGGTCAGTGGAGGTGCGGTGCCCGACGCCCATGAGACCTACATCGACTTGAGTCGATGCAATGGGATTTCTTGGTACGATAAAGGCGGGGGAGTCATCATTGCAGAGGCAGGAGTTACAATGCAATCACTCCAAGATGAAGTGTCATCGGAAGGTTGGCAATTTCCTGTCATCCCCGGCAGCAAGGACAAAGCAACTGTTGGTGGGATGATTGCATGCAATGGCGGTGGACCGCTGTCCTTGAAATACGGCAAGATGGCGCAATGGGTCCTGGGAGTGGAGATCATGCAGCCCAATGGCGAGACCCATCAGTTGGGAAGCTATTGCACCAAAGTGTCCGAAGGTTGTGATTGGAAATCCCTCATCATAGGAGCTGAAGGGACTTTGGGCATCATCACACACGCCATCCTCAAATGTGCTCCTGCGCTCCCTGCGCTGCACTACCAGCGTTTCGCCAGCGACGATTTTTTCCAGCTTTTTGAGCTAATCCCGAACCTGGTCAAAGCAGATTCCTACCTCATTGAAATTGCTGAACAACAGGCACTGCAATTTTCGTCCAAGGTGAGCGAAAACGTCCTGTGGGCTGCCCTTCCTTCCGCTTGGTCAGGCTCTTTGCCCAAAGGTGTGCGAAGCACTGAGGCGAAAGTCAGCGACCTTGCCGAGCGATTTGACATTGGATACGGCCTTCAGGGTTACAAGGCATTCTTGGACCTGGATGTGTGCTTTCCACTGAAACATGCCGCCAGCGCATTGCACGAGTTACAGGATTGGTTGGATGGCAATGGATTTGAACACGTGATATTTGGTCACGCAGGAGATGGAAACTACCACATTCACTTGTTTT
>Ga0206125_10002687_pt1 | contig 18212 bp, 18 predicted proteins | sample Helgoland_Spring_4_FD_148598 | JGI IMG/M metagenome (GOLD analysis project Ga0206125, IMG submission 148598) | Pelagic subsurface seawater microbial communities from Kabeltonne, Helgoland, North Sea - Helgoland_Spring_Bloom_20160331_1 | ecosystem: Environmental > Aquatic > Marine > Epipelagic ... | reverse complement strand
CGAAGCCCCTCCCCCCCCCCCCCCCCCACTTTGGGTCCTCCCACAAGATGCAGCTGTACAAGGCACATCCGCACCTCTGCGTTTTTACGACAGTCAAAATCTAAACCTACTAGTTAAGATTAACAAAAGCGCATTTGTATATGGATAGTATTACGAAAACCTGGGTAGAATTATCGAAGCTATTAAATGTCGCACCACAGACTCTCTCGAAATGGAGACGGCAGGAGGAAAGCTGCCCACGGGATTCGAAAAGTTTAAGCGACTGGCAAGTTTGGATTAAAAACAAAAAAAGCATCGGTAAAGGCTCCGGTCGATTGCAGATGAGCGGTGAAAATTACAAGCTTGAAGACATCCAAGACCTTAAAGCTAAACTCATCCAAGCTCAGGAGCGAAAAGAACAGGCGATCGCTCAAATGCGAGAGCTTGAATTAAGCCAAAAAAAAGAGAGTTGATACCCGCAACAGAAGCAACCGAAGCTGTGCTCAAAACACTTACTCCGCTTAGAAGGCTCCTTGACGCGTTGCCTAAGCTGGTGGCTCCTCATGCCAACCCGAATAATTCGCATGTAGCGGAACGAGCCATTCGACAAGTTTTAGACGAACATGTATTCGGCGAAATGCAGAAGATCTTGAGCGAACAGAAAACAACGAATGTTTTGTGAACGATTAAGTTAATGCAACTTCGAGAGCCTAAAAACTTTCAGGCTTGATTTGGTTGCTCCGGATTGCCCAGCTTCTTTAGCAGGTTCGCGCTGTAACCAAAGCTGTGCTTACTATCTGTGCCCAAGGGCTTGAAGCCTGACTTCTGAACACCAGCTATGCCCAGCTCCTGCATTAGACGCAGCGTGCGATCACGACCACAGCCCAGTTGCTCATCTTTGAGATGCTCGTGGATCGGGCGATGTCCGTAGCGACCTTTGGCCTGACGATGCAGCTCGCTGACCCGATCTTTATAGACCTCATCCTCAAGGGCGCGTGCGCTGGGTTTACGTCCACTCCAAGAGTAGTAGCCACTGCGACTGAGCCCGAAGCAATCGCACATCTCATCGACACGGTAGGATGACTGGTTGTTTTGTATGAACTGATACTGCATCAGGTGTCCTCGCTGAAGTAGCCGACAGTTTTTTTTAGAATCTCAGTCATGCGCTTTTGCTTCGCCAGTTGCTTACGCAGCTCAGCGATCTCAGCGGCCATGGCCTTCGGACTCTGGGCACCTACCGGGCTATTTGCCTCCAGTTCATCTAGGTGCTTTTGACGCCAGCTGTATAAGACTCCCTCCGGGACTACGAGTTGCTGTGAAGCTTCTTTTACAGTCACTCCGTCGATTATTAACATTTTGAACGCCTCTTGTTTGAACTCAGCGGTGTAGCGTTGCTTTTTCATTCGTTGATCCTCTTTCTAAGAGAATCGCGTGTCCAGTTTTCTCAGGACACATCAACTGGATGCGCTCCCTCGCTTGGTAGCGGCTTGTGCAAACCCACAGAATCCAATGGTCGCGGAATTGGCGATAAGGAATGGGCTGGATGAGCGAGTCTTCGCTGAAATCCAAAATATCTTGCTGGAACAGGATTGAGTTATGAGCAGCGGATTTCCCGTCCAAACTAACTTTTCGGGTGGACAAATTTGCGGCACCTCGAGCACGGAACGCATAAGCATGCTTTCAAAGGCACGAATTTTAGCTGGAATTTATTATTGCTGATCTTATTGAAGAGCTTACTGAAGATTCTAGGGGACAAAGCTCTTGAAGCGGACCTATTACGTCCTTCAAAATATTACTTAGTCGTAAACATTTGTTTGATACCTAGTTATTGATACCTCCACTCACTTATTTCAGCTTTGACAAAGAATGGCTAGACAGACACCAAATCTACACATGAAAACAATAAAAGTAACCAATAAAATAAAATGAGCCAAGATTCACTAGCTAAAGTAAAAGGAGTATGCGATATCGTATTTTTGCTGGATATCTCTGGAAGTATGCAACCCTGCCTCGACGGCTTGGTCGACAATATCGCACGTTTTGTGATGACTTTAAGAGATGGCGCCGATACCAATACTCAATCCGTAATCTCCGACTGGCGCATTAAGATTTGCGGCTACCGTGATGCCGAAGAAGATGGTGACTATTGGTGGGAAGAATCGACATTCATCGCCAACGACGTGGCCAAAGTTACTGAGTGTTTAAAATCTCTGCAAGCCAAGGGCGGTGGCGATGAGCCGGAGTCCCTACTCGACGGTATTTTCAAGGTGGCCTCCCTACCGGTGACCGAAAAAGGCGCCCAACCTGAAGGTGACAAGTGGCGCCACCGGAACGAAGCGGCACGCATCGTCATTATTTTCACAGATGCGACCTACAAGCCAACGATGTGCATCCCTGAAGCAGTCGGAGGCACCCTGGACGACATCGTCAACAAGGTAACGGAAATGAAGCTAAAACTCTGCTGCTTCGTTCCGGAAGGCCAAGAATGCTACTACTCTTTGAGCGAGATTGACAAAACCGAATTGGAAGAAATTCCAGGCGTTTTAGGAGATCCCAAGATGATGGTCGAATATACCAAGGATAAAGCCCATTTTGAAAAAGTCATGGAGCAACTGGCAAAAACCGTCTCCAAATCCACCGCGCAGGATGCTGTCGCCCTCTAATTTTAACCGAAAACTACCCTGTGCCAATAAAACTAAAAGAAGGCGAGCAGCGCGCAGGACTTAGATACAAGGTGCTTCGCCGTCTGAGCGATGGTGCCATGGCCAAGTCGTACGAAGCGGAAGTCATGGCCGGCTCCCGAACCGGGGAGAGCGTCTTCCTGAAGCAGTATATTTCCCCCAGCGTCAAAGTCCCGTGGTTCGATGCCTATGTGAGCTACCAGAAAGAGCTCAAAAAACGGATCGAATCGGACGGCGACTTAAAGGCCCGCTGCTATGAAATGTTCGAGTTCATCGTCAACAAAGGCGGTAAGGATTCTAGCGGTGTCTTCTATCAGGTCTTTGAATTCGTCAAAGACGGCATTCCGCTAACCAAATATATCGAGGATTTCCGGGAAGATCCGACTTCGGTCGAGTGGAAGCATCGCGTAATTTTCGCGAGAATTATGATGTTTGCCCTCGATTACCTGCATCGTGCGAAAATAGTCCATACCGACCTAAAGCCGGACAATTTTTTCATGATTCCGGGAGAGAATAAGGCCGGGTTCAAGCTCAAGCTCATTGATCTGGATTTCGCCATATTGACGGATCAACAGAGTCCTTGGCACGGCGAAAGTGGATACGTGGGCACGCCCGGATATCATTCCCCCGAGCATTTGCGAGGCGAGGTTCCACAAGGCGCCTCCGATATTTACACCTGCGGCCTAATTCTTAGCGAGTTGTTGGGCGAGGGCCATCCGTTGCGGGGCTTTGACAATATCGAGCAAGCGACACTGAACGGTGAATATGTGCCCGTCAAAATAGCTGAGCCGATACAGAGAGTCGAAAACCTCGGCTTCTTGGAGGGGGTGATCAACGCCTGCTTCCAGCCAGATCCCGCAAAACGACCGAATGCCAGACAGCTCCTTGAAGCACTACAGGGAAAAACCTTCGACTTTGAATTCCCCGAGGTGAAATCCCCCGCTCCAGAGGATATCGAACCCGAGCGGGAAGTACCCGAACCGACGCTCCACACCGACCCCACGCCGACTGAAGAACAGCCAAAAAAGGTGCCCAAGGTCGAACTCTACTACGAAGACAACAAAGTTGCGGGCTGCAGCATTGATACGGTCTTCGGTCACAATCACTTCCGAGCCGTAAGTGATGATGCCAAGTTTATTGGAAAAAAACAGTTTACCATTTATAAAGACCGCAGCTCCGGAACTTGGGCAATTTCGCACATCCAGGAAGCGACCAACGAAACAGTGGTCAACGGTGCCTCTCTCAAAAGTCCTGTCTTCCTTCAGGACGGAATGACAATCTCGGTCGGCAATACCAGCAAAGGGGTCGAAAAATTCCCGATGACGATCCGTTTCCAAAACGCTTAAATGTATGGACTTACTGGCAACCGCATCTGAACAGCTGGATTGGATCCACCGGAACATGCAGGCCCTCCATAAAGAATTCTTGGAGGGTAGAGACTGGGACGCTAACGCGGGCAAGGAGGAGAACTGGCCCTTCCTGTATGACTCTGGAATGCAGGGCATTTGGAAAATGGACTCAGAAACAGCCGGAAACATGGAGCGCTGGTATTTCGTCGGCGATATCCACGGGGACTTTTTCGCTCTGTTCAATTTGGTCAAAGAGATATTCGACCGGGAAGAAAACTGGCGCATTTGCCTGCTGGGCGACATCATGGACCGTGGGATGCACTCGCTGGAGTGCTTTATCTTTATACTGATGCTGGCGGATAGCTACGGGGAGCGCATTATCTGGATCGCCGGCAATCATGATGTCGGGCTATCCTTCAACCCGGATACCCGTCAATTTGATTCCGAGGTCAGCCCGAGCGAGTTTCAAGAATTTCTCAACAAAGAGGACTGTATGCGTAGCTACCGCCAGTCCTGGGGAGAGCTTTTCATTCAGCTCTCTGAACGCCTACCTCGGGCCGTCCTTTTCCCAAACGGCTTGTTGGCCACACACGGAGGCATTCCTCACGATGATATACAAAACGAAATCGAGGGTCTCAGCACTGTCGAGGGAAAATGGGAACGGCTGAAACAAGCGGACTGCCTTCAGGACTTCACTTGGACACGCATCCACCGAAACCCGAAAAAGCGCCCCAATCGTAACTCAAAGGGCTGTGAGTTCGGATTTTTGAATTTTCAACGCTTTTGCGAAGTGACTAAGGAGTGCTTCCCCGTGACTTGCATGATCAACGGCCATGAGCACCCCCGCGCCGGCTTTGACCTCCAGGAAAAATACAAGGTCAACCCTGCCCTCACTCTGAGAGGCTTTGGATTTGATACGCTTCTGTCAGGATTCGACGCCTACCAGCGCTATCTGCCCGAACTCTACATGGGTAGAGGTCAGCCGGAAGGCCTCCCGGAGCTGGTCATTGTGCCCTACAACGAATCGGAACTGAGCGACTTTTATCCAGACACGAAAGAGCACTTCGTTCGTATTTTTCCGGAATTGGCGTCGCCTGAAGAGCCACCGATCCTCGATAAACCCGCCGACGAAGTGAATCAAGAAACCACCTTTAAGACGGAGGAAAGCCAGCAGGAAGGCATACCAGAGGTGGTCATTGTGCCCTACAACGAATCGGAAAAGAGCGATTTTTATCCAGAATTGGCATCGCCAGAGCAACCACCGATCCTAGATAAACCCGCCGACGAAGTGAATCAAGAAACCACCTTTAAGACGGAGGAAATCTAATTATGGCCACACCTAATGTTGATATCGTATTTGTCCTCGACGCCAGTCACAGCATGAAGCCCTGCTTCAGCGCACTGTGTCAGCACATGCGTTCAATTCTCGCACCGATGCAAGGCTACGTAAATCAGATCCGCTTTGGCCTCGTTATTCAAAGCGCAGTCAAGGATGAGCAAGGGATAGTCTTTATTCATAGTTCTTTGCCAGCTATTGGTGGCGATCTGCTTAACGCGCTCTATTCGGACAACGGAAACCAGTCGCCCTTACAGCCGAATTTAGAAGCCTTCTTTACCATCGATGCTGCCAAATTGACGGAAGCGCTAGATGCCGTTGAGGTGCGTGGCGACGAGGAAATGCTCCTCGCACTGGATGTCGCCCTCGACTTTCCTTTCGGCGAATTGAGCAACACCAAGCGAGTTGTCGCCCTATTCTCCGACGAAAAGCTTGAGGACGGCATCACGAAGGGAGCCTACAGCGAAAAAATCCCGGAACTGATCGAGAAAATTCACCAGCGAAAAATCAAGCTCTTTGCAGCCCTACCGGGTAGCGAAAGCGCCTGGCGCCTCGCGGAGGCGGATCAGTCCGAGATCGAAGAAGTCGAGGACGGCGGTGGCTTGCAAAATGTGGACTTTGCTAAACTGCTAAGCCAGATGGGCAAAAGTATCAGCGGGTCGAGCCTGCAAGCGGTGCGGGAGCCCGAGTTCCAAAGAGCGATCTTTGATCAAGATAAATGGGACAACCGCAACTTCGAATTCAACAGCGAGAATATAAAAGACAATCGGTAGCCAGTCGCATGCTCTACTTCAATTTGCATGGAGAAAAAGAAAAGACTTCTTCGCGAGGGCAAATTGCAGAAGCGCTGCGAAGAGCAGTTGCTTTTTACATGCAACTTTTGCGGCGAGCGATTGAGCCAGGCTGATTGGCAACTGGAAAATGGCATCTGCCCCGTCTGTATGGAAGGTAGCCCTACAGGCTGCGCCTTCTGCGCCACATGCAAGGCGCCTCTCGAGCAACTGAGCTACGATTTACAGGCCCCCATCGAAACGAAGCCACGCAGCTGTCACTCTGTCGCAGTATTTGAAAAGACGGGCAAGGTGGTTTTTGATCCCTCCGGCGAAAGTGACGGACATGAAATTATACCAAAATCAAAGCCAGCGCCTACGTCCCCCGAAAAAGAGAGTCCGCCAAGACCACTAACGAGTCCGAAACCTACCGCATCGCCCCATGAGCCACTTTGTATCGATATCGTCCTGACCTGTATCGGAGCTTCAGTCTATTTATTTTTTGCCGCCTTTGGAGTTCCCGAAGATTGGCTTCATTATCGCTCACTTGCCTATACAGGTGGTATAGCTGCATTTACGGCAATCATTGCCCTCAAGCTATGTCGCAGTCGCTTGAAGACAAAGAGGACCAAACCAGGGCGGACTCTCCCCTGCCTCATCTTAGCAGCCTTGACCGCGATCACCACTTTTTATAGCCTTGAGCAAAGTTCAGGTCTAAACACAACGGAAGTATTTCTTTATACGACCTCCGTTTTCCTCTCAAGCTACAGCATTAGCCGCTTGGCTTTCCATCGTTTAAGTATCCTCCTGACCTTGGCGAGTGTTCTAACCGCGGGCTATTGTTATGAAACCACGCAATCCGGCCAAAAACTCGTCACCATCGATGGTGGCATCACCGTTGCGGAACCACTCTCGATTATCGGCAACGGTCCAAGGTACATCAATGATGACACCAGCGATGGCGTGCCCAATCCACCCGATCTCCAATACAAAATCCAGATAGCTCCGAAACTCTACCCCCTCATCAAACAACAGTACTACATCTTCCGAGACTATCAGGAGGCACTGGAACAGCTACTCAAAGCCCCGAAAAATGAAAAACTAGCCGACAATTATCGCAGCTTCCTCGCGTGGAAAAATGAGTATCAAGAATTCGAAAACACCATGACTCAGCTCGTCGATCAGAAATTTGAATCGCTCAGTCGCGGAGCCGGAGAGGACGAACAATTAGACTACAAAGCGATCGATCACGTCCTGAAATCCGGCCGAGCCTTACGCGTAAAAATCGACTACCTGATCAAAAAATACCAAGGCTCGTATCGGCATGATTTAGAAACAAATGAAACGGCATTTGAGCCCCACTTCCCATGGGACGAACTCAAGGCAGATTTCCAGAAAGAACTCGTAAGAATTCGAGATAATCTGAGGAAATTTCCATTGTCTTTACGCATCCGCAGATTGTAAATACACTCTCCGTTATGGTTCAAAGCACTCGAAAGGAGACCAACAGGCAAAGGCCAAGTATGACATGGATGCAAACTTAACCACAATTCCATGTAACGAGATGATCATTGCCACCTTTGATTTAACGAATTAAAAAGACTACACTCAGGCACTGCTCGAGGCGTTGATATTAACCCACTATTTATCAGAAAAAACCGATTTTCCATCCGCCAACAACGAGTTATAATTCGTCATAGCTACGGGCTATCATCAAGCACCTAATCATCATCCACCAACTCATCCCGCATCCTCTGTAGGGTAACACGTTGAAGTTCATGGAAGTCCCGGACCTTGGCGCAAGACTGCGCTCAGAGCCTCCAGCAACTTGGAGTCGGTTTCTGGACGCAGCTTATCGATTACTGATAGGAATTTCTTTTTAGCGGCATAAGCCGCCAGGGTGAGAGGTGAACTGAGTATCGCCAACGGGAGAAGAGATGAGTGACTGGGTGAAATGGCGACTTGTATCATGTAATATTGCTAATTCAAATACCCAGCAATCGTTCATTACGATTTTGAAAGTGGAAAATACCTTGCTTCAATCCTTATCAATTCTGATGTAGGGCGGTCTCAATGGCGCGCTTCACTTCCAGGGGTTGATCCATCCAATTTAATCGGACATCACTCACGCCGCGCCCTGTCACTACAATGGTGGCATAGCCCAGAAGACGGCCCCAGATCGATTGGCGAATTTCCACGGTCTCCACCGAACCTAGTCGCATCTCCTCGCTGTGCCGACTAATGATGCCCTTCTTGAAAACGACTCGTTGGTTTGTGACGGCCTGTTCAATACTCTTAAGTCTCAAATATTCATACCCCGCGACCAAGAGCGTCAGCCCAAAGGTGGGCAGTGCTAAGAGCATCCAGCCCACAAAGCGCAACCATGCCATCCAGTGCAGCTTAAATATTGAATGAATGGACTCCTCCGACGAGAGCGATTTTTTAATGTAGGACATAAGCCTAATAAAGATGAAAAAAATTCACACTATCCTAACGCTCGAAAAAAATTTATACTGTTCCAACCCCATGCACATGTTTTCCTGTAGGGCTATGGCTGCAAGAACCACCTGGTGGATTAGGACTTCCACAAAAGCTACACTTTCCCGCATTCAGCGCAATATGTTTACTTGTAGGACTATGGCTGCAAGAACCACCTGGTTGATTAGGACTTCCACAATAGCTACACTTTCCCATTTCCGGCGCAACGTGTTTTCCTGTAGGACTATAGGTGCAAGAACCACCTGGTTGATTAGGACTTCCACAATATAAACATGCCATAAATTCCTCCTTTGTTTTAACGTTAAAATACGTTATTTAGGATTAGGAAATGTAATTCTTAATGTCAAATAAATATACAGTTAACGTGAAAAGCCAAAAAGATAAATGTATATCAATTCGGGTAAACAGCAGTAAGTATTAAGAGTTCTCTTCTTGATAAGGATCCTCAGTTTCTTTTTTAGAGGAATTAATTCTCTTTAATTTTTCAATCGTGTCCCCATCGAGACCCAGTCTTAGTGCTGCTGATAGGAATATGCTTTTTAGCGGCGTCAGTCGCCGGGGTGAGGGTTGATTATCGATGCGCTAGAGGTGACTGAAGTCGTCCAGCACAGGCTCATTGTTCATAACTTGATTAATATTAACAACATGCGGCGCTGCTGGATTAGAATTATTAATCATGGAAATTACGCACCAGTCGGCTCTATCCTGTGCAGAAAGCGGTACGGTTTTTTTGTCTCCGTTATTTGTGGAAACGATGATACTCCCATCATAGTCGGAAAAAGAGCCGCCCTTAGAATAGATTTTTGTAGCAAATAGAACCACCTTAATTGGATTCAATGAGGAAATATAAAGGTTTTCCTCGTTTTGGCCTCCTTTATTACCGACTCCTGCATCATCATCCAAATTTACAGTGTTCCAACTCATCTCTGAGAAATTAACACGCTTAGTGTCGCCGCTCTCAGTTTGTATAAACGCATGCAAATCTAGATCCACAGCAGCCGTCCAGGTCAGCTTAACATTAATATCTGTGATAGGCTGGCTTGTATCCAATGTCGCAGATTCTCCTACCGCCAAGACTTGCTCGCGCACCGACGCGTCGACCATTCGCCCTTCTTCGCCCCACTTATCTTGCCCAAAGAGTGCTTTTTGATAGGCGGGTTCAGACGTCGCCTGCAAACTGGATCCGCTGATAGTCTTCCCCATCTGACCGAGGAGCTTGGCAAAATCGACGCCTGAAAGCCCATCGCCATCGGCCACATCTTCAACTTCTGACTGGTCGGCTTCAGCGAGTTGATATAGCCCATCACTACCCGGCATAGCAACAAACAGCTTAATTTTGCGCGCATGTAGCTTGTCGATAATATCAGTGATCTTGTGATTGTATTCCCCCTTCTCGAGCCCCTCTTCCATCTTCTCATCCGAAAACATGGCAACTACACGTTTAGTGTTGTGCAATGAGCCAAAGGGGAAATCGAGAGCTGTATCGAGAGCCACCAGCATCTCCTCATTTGCACCGAGGCGCACCTCACCAAGCTTTCGCGAGAATAAGCTACCGTCAGATGTAAAAAAGTCTGCATCGTTTGGACTGCCTTGCCCGTAAAGCTTCGGAAGCATTTCCGGACCCTGACCACCTAAAAAAGTGTGCTCGTACACAGCCTTGCCACAGTGCGGTGCTGCGAAGTGAGTCAGCAATCCGAAGCGCACGTTATTCACGTAACCCTGCATCGGCTCAAGGATCGCACTCAGATGTCGGCGGAGTGAATCAAAACATGGTTTCATGCTCTCGCTGGCATCGAGAACAAAGACGATATCTACATTGGGTGCTGGCATAGTTATTATTATAAAAATTATGGTTAAAGTGATCAGGGTGGGCACGACCGTAACTAGTCACCTGCGATATCACAAACCCAATTATACCTAAGCCTGCCAATAAGACGATCATCGCCACGAATCGACCGGCAGACGAAAGCGGCTGTACCTCACCGTAGCCGACTGTCGTCACTAAATGATCGTCATGTAGAGCGCGTCCAGCCACGTTCAGCCATCTTCAACCCACCAAAATGCGAATGAGCCACCGAAAATGACAGCAAAAAGACTAAAAATTAAAAGACACTGTTCTTTTTTGAGCATACAAATAAATTTTTCTTTCTCCTTTGGTCACCTTTTGTATTTTTAATTAGTCATCTTTTTGTGGGACCTAATCTTTAAACACAATTCTGGCACATAAAAGCGCAATTCACGGGCTTAAATCCTCAGGCTAGATTTGTAGATTCGCTTATAATTTAATAACTAAACGGAAAGAAATAAACTACCATGAAATCCACTTCTTCTAAACTCATCCTTACTTTCCTTGTCTTAGTGACTTGCGTGCTTGGCGTGATCGGATTTCAGCAGGCATTACCACAAAGTAGTCCATTTAGTCATGTCTATTTAGCGATTCAACTCTTCACACTTGAATCGGGGAGCGCCGTTGAAACCGACATTCCATGGACCCTGGAACTCGCCCGCTGGCTCGCTGCCTTTATTTCAATCACCGCCATACTGCTCACCCTTTGGATCTACCTCAAACGATCCGCGGGCATGCTGAAGCTCTCACGTTTAAGGAATCACAGTATTCTATTCGGGCACGGCACCGCCGTCCAAAGCTACTTAAATAATACTTACACCAACAAGCAAGTGAAGGCACTGGTGCTCATCGCGGCCAACAAAACCATGGTTGAGCACTGGGAAACGCGCGGCGGGTTGGCAATCCTCATGAATGATGCAGCTGAGTCTGCGGTAACTGAAATCGATCTGCAGAAAGCCGGTCTGGAATATGCACAAAACCTCGTGCTGCTAGATACCGATGACAATGCAAACCTGCGCGCGGCCTTACTCGCGCAGTCGATGAGCACCTGCAAAGGAACCAAAATCATTGTGCGCCAGGACAACCCTGCCACCCGCGACCTGATTCAGCGCAACGGACTTTTGAGCGGCGATAGCGACAACAGCCTGCGCATTATCAGCATTGAAATCACACGCGCTCGACACCTCTTGAAAGAAATACCGCTCGAATACTCAAAGAGTCACGGCCAGGTTGCCGAGGTGCACCTTGCAATCCCGGGGGCGGCGGCCTTCGAACAGGCAGTTGCGGTCCAGGCTGCACTGATCGGGCACTACCCACACGGCGGAAAAGTACACTTATGGCTCGATTCTAGAGAAGCCGAATCCCACTTACTGAGCAGCTATCCTGGCATCGTAAACTGCATCCACTTACACCGGGTCGGTGAGGATGGTGTCGCCTCCTTTGCAGACCTGACGCAAACTCTGCCCAACGGATCCGCACTCACCATACTGGCGACCGACACAACTCCCGAGGCCGGCTTCGTACGCGGGCTGCACTACCGCGAACGTTGGCAGGCACGACAATCCGAGATTGCACTCAAAGTCATTCTCAGTGGTCCCCTGGCCCACAATGCCGATCAGCATATCGAAATCCGTGCCGCACTAAACAATTGGTTGTACCACGTGCCGACAACCGACCGTCTCGCCTCGGCGAGTCACCTGCTGGATGACAGGCTCGATACGCTGGCTGCCCAAATCCATCAGACCTGGTATGACGGCAATCAGGCGAAGATAGCAGCCGCTCTTGCCGAGAACAGGCCAAAGGACGCTGCGGTTCTGCGCGCCAAACCGACTTTCAAAGCATGGGAGCAGCTCACCGAGCACCAGAAGGACAGCAACCGGACCGCCGCCGATCACGTAGAGGTCAAAATCCGTGCCGTCGGTCTTGACCCCGCCCAATCCGATCTGCTCGAGGCTTGGAGAAATCTCACCGCCGAACAGCTGGATATGCTCTCTCGAGTGGAGCATGAGCGCTGGTCTGCACCGCTCTGGATCAACGGTTACACCGCCGGTGAACGCAACGATGCCCTGCGCAAGCACCCCAACCTCATCCCCTATGATGAGCTGGATGCCGACACGCAGGCCTACGATACCGATCAGGTTAAAATAGCGGGCGTCTACTACACCGCCGCACTCGAAGCCTCCAGCTGAAGATTCAACCGCAGCGTTTACCCAATTGAATCACTCGGCCAAACTTCAGATTTTCGCTTGAACCATCAGGCGAAACGACCCAAATCATCCGACATGGCGGCCGCACCTTAGGTTCGGGTGCGTAGCCGTCAGTCAGGTAAATACAGCCGGTGTACCGCGATCGCTTGTGCGTGCGCATATATTCAAAAACAGGATCAAATGCAGTCCCGCCGCCCCCCGTAACCACTATTATTAATAACGCATAAAATAAAACCTTGCAAACATATCAAACCATAAAATAAATATGCAATATATTCAAATACAGCTGCTAATTCAAGACAGTGGCAAAGGTGTAATAACGACTTTTCTAACGATAGAAAACCGGCCTGCAGGCAGTAGGAAAAAATAAAATAAAACAGATGATAAAGCTAATCAAACGCATCCTCAGCAAAGCTCAAGCCCACGCTACCCTCGCAGACATCAAAGGTAATAAAAGTGGTGGAATACGCGACGTTAATAAAGTCGATTGGAGAACTAAAGAAGGCTATAGTTAGTTGCTTAATGACACGGCGCAATCAATAGCCATTGGTTGCGCCGTTTATTCAATAAGGCTTTATACAGAAAATCCGTCTTCATGCTAAAGCAAAAGCTCATTCACTTTCCTGTTTGCAACGGAAGTTCAGTGTTCCAAATCTGTGGGCTCACTGGCACGCTTATCTCTTCGAATGATCATCATTCCGGTCCTCGATCATATGGTAAATTCTTGCCGAAAATACAAAACGCTACAGATCGGTGCTCGAATCCCTATTTGCTATCGCCCGGACGGAATAAAACCGAAACAGGCCGTTCTCTTTTCTCATCATCAAAGACCGAAAAACTCGGATCCAAATTCCTGAAAAAACTGATAAGATTTAGTCGAAATCAATTTTTGCTCGCCCGCCTCTATGCCTCGTGGCGTGTACCGCTCTTTCCGACTGCCCGCGATGCGACTCTGTTCTTTCGCAAACACGCTAAGGGTGACCATGAAGAGCTTTGTCTTCCCCGCGCACTTTTTGCCGCCAAGACGTCTCTGCGCTTTTCCGAGGAGGGTGCCGTCGTAATTGGGGTATTTCTGCCTTCGCGCGCAATGCATGCATGGGTGATCGAGGGGGAGCAGATCGCAGATCCCAAGGATGGAATCTGGATCAATTATCAACCGGTTGCCATGCTCTCGTGACCTCAACTACTTTATCAAACTCTGGCCTTACCTCCCCATCGTCGGTAGGGCATGAAGGCTCGATCATCTGCTTCGGCGATATACATGGCCACCTACCCGCAGCTGAGGCGGCCATTTCGTTGGCGGAAGAGCTTAACGTTCCAGCGGTCTTTCTCGGTGATTACATAGATCGTGGCCCGGACAGTGTAGGCGTTCTTCGAGCGATGATCGAAGCCTCTCGCCGGCATCCTGATTGGGTGTTCCTGCTCGGTAATCACGACTGGATGCTGAAGGAGCTACTCGAAGGTCGGCGGCACCCAGAAGGCTTCGACGAGCGCACGTTTACAGAGACGCTGCCCTGCTTGCCTCCAGAGGAGCACGCTGCTGTGCTTGAATGGCTTCAATCACAACCTGCCTTCCTGCGTTGCGGTGCCTTCCTATTCATTCACGGGGGATTCTTAGACGCTGCAATTCCGATTGAGGAGGTGCCGGCAGAAGAACTGGTTTGGACCTACGGGATCCCCAAAGATTGGCAAGGCGAGACGGTAGTTCGCGGACATGCTCTTGTTGATCAAGTCGAGATTTTGCCGCTTGATATTAATATCAACACTCGTTGCGGCTTCGGCGGGCATCTCACAGGTTTGCTTCTCGATGTGTCGCGGGGACGTTGCGAAAGATCGTGGCAGATCAGTGAGGGAGGACAAACCATTGAGTCTACGGCCATTCTTGCTCCTCTTCCTTGAGCCTTTGCGCAATGTTAGAATCAACTAAACCCGGTCCTTCCGAAGAACTGCCCCACCCACGACTGCGCTTCATCAATCGCTATTCCGGAGAGATCGTCGATTCGATTTGGAACGTACTTCATGACGATAACCTTTGGCGTCACGCCGACTTTGTCGCCCACGAGGAAAATACCCTGAAAGGCGCTGGAGACCGGAGCGCTTGGCAGCCGATTTTTCGCGATTGGTTTCCCTTGGACTCCGGGCAGGTTTGGTGTGCGCATACAGGATGTGCGCTCGACTCAGTCCACATACCCGATGCGGAGGGAGACGCTACTCTAGAAGATTTTCTTGGCGCAGCAGAGGGCTTTTTCGCACGTTTCAATGGCAAGAAAATTGGGGTCCAATTGAGCGGGGGGTTCGACTCGAGTCTGATCATCGGTTTACTCCGCCATTTCAAAATACCGCACGGCCTAGTCGGGATGGAGTCGAACCGCTATGAATTTCGCACCGAGCGTATGATCCAACAGAAACTTGCGGAGCAGAATAGTGATGTTGTTTTGATCGATGAATCTACCTGTCTCCCCTGTTCCCGTCTGCGCGCCGTCCCCGCCCATCAGGTCCCGGACCTGCTCTCCCTAGATTACGCACAGGATTACGACATGGCGCAGGCCTGCAAAAGGCTCGGAATCGAAGTGCTTCTGAGTGGCGGCGGCGGTGACAACCTACTGGGACAAGAGGTCCCCGCAGACCCGAGCGCATCCACCTGGAGGCCTCAGACTTTTACCGATTCCTTTCCTGTCGAGCTCGCCTACCGACCCGAGGGAATAGAGTTCCTTTCCTTCTTCAGCGATCTCGGTATTGTCGATGCCTGCTTTCGCTTACGCCGCGGTCAGGACAACGACTATAGTAAACTCTGGGCGCGTAATTTCTTTCGCGATTTCGTGCCACTCGAACTAGCCAAATACACCTATTGCGCGGATTTCTGGGGCCGTTCGATCGACGGACTGCTATCTGCGCTGGAGCCAATTCGTGAACTCCACGCCGAGGCTCGGGAGCTCTCGGGAAATGATTATTTCGATTCTGCACATCTCGAACGCTTATTCGCGGAAGATCTATACCGGCCGCGCAAGGAACTCTACCAGCGGATCGAGGCTAGGATTTCCTCGGCAGTCTGGGTAGTGAGCTTAGCAGAATGGACTCGTAGTCGCGGGTCACTCGGAGCGTCGACCGTGGAGAGGTAACCTGATCTGCATTTACTACGCGAACATGAAGACCGCTATAAAAAATTTTGTGGATGAAAATGAATTCGGCTTTGCGGGGCCCCACGTCCTCCGCTTTTCGGAGACCGATTTGCGCATCGTAGCCGCCGCGGCGATCCCTCTTGCCCTTGGGGACTCCGCCTTTGAAATCCGCGATGCCGATGCCGCAGACATTTTCCAACGTGCTGTAGATCTAGGCTACCTCGTACCTGACGATCCTATGCAATGCGATCTACCCAAAAGCTACGATCGTCTACTTAAACAAGAAACTCCGCTACAGTAACTGAAAAATGCAAACTACCGAACAGGATTCCCAAGCCATTCCTTTTGAACTCATTTACGAATCACAAGATGGTGTCTCTCCCCATTGGCTCTACCAGCAGGAAGTCGAAACAATGCGCGCGGCTGGCCTAACCGTCGTCCTGAGTCCCAGCAAAGGCTCCAAAACACTGCTTCGTCGAGGACGTATCATAGACGAGGAGGATTTCCCCACTGACCCTCGCTATCTGCAGGACGGCAGGACATACAGTAACTACAACCGAATCGATCGCTGGTATCCCCGTATAGCCGATCTGACTATCCCAACTGTCTTTAGCGACTGCCTTGATGCAGGTGCGGCAGCAGCAGTGGAGGAACTCGGATGGTCACGGGCCTTTGTGAAAAACTCCGTGAAGTCGCTCGTAGAGGATGATCCGCTCGATTCAGTCTGGCCGGATGTCTGCTTTGACCGGATGTTGGAGAAGTTTTCCAAAAATCCAAGGAAAGGACCGTATGCGCTTAGGCAGTACCTAGCCCCAGAGCATTTTGAATCAGAGCATCGCTACTGGGTCATGGGAAACCAAATCCACCACAGCAGCGGACAGATCCCTGAGATCGTTAGGGAAGCCAAGGCGCGCCTCGACGTTTTCGGAGGCGTCTTCTACACGATTGATGCAACCGATTCTCTGATCGTGGAAATTAATGGGGGTGAAAGTTCTGACCGCAAAACTGACAATACAGCGGAGGATTTTGCTAGGTGGATTCGGGACGCATTTATGTCTCCGAAATCCGTGTAAGTATATGGTCGATCAACTTATTCCAATGCCATAGGCTCTAAAACTCGATAACTGACAAGTTTGACGCATTTAAGCAGGAATGATACCGCCTTCTGGATCAATGATGTCGATACTTAGCTTCTGTTCTAGGCAGGCAAATTTATCGCGGACGATTTCAATACTATTACAATCCTTACTTAAGTGAGCTAGATAAACTTTTTCTAGAGTCCCGGAAGTTGAGAGTGCTTCGACCAGTTCGAAGGCAGCATGGTTGGATAAATGCCCGTGCCGTCCTCGTATCCGTTGTTTCGTTGACCGAGGCCGGCGCTCGTCGCGTTCGAGTAAGTCTTCATCGTAATTCGCTTCGATGACCAGTGTCTGTACACCGCGGATATGCTCTTTAACGTACTCGGGCACGTAACCGAGGTCGGTCACCCATGCGAGGCTGCGTGGTGGTGAGAAAAGGTCCCCCTCCTCGCCCCAGGCGAAGGTGAAGCCGACGGTGTCGTATGCGTCGTGGGGGATGCAAAATGAGCGCACCTTGAGATCGCGGAAGATAAACTCCATTCCATTTTGAAAAATCTGCCAGCATACTTTTTTAGTTAGTTTAGTCTGAACGGCCTCGGCTGTGTTGCGATTGGCAAACACTGGTAAGTCCGCGCGCTTGGCGAGACCGCGAACACCCTGCGCATGGTCGCTATGATCGTGAGTTAAAAAGACGGCATCAATGGCGTCTAGTGACTCTCCAACCGCTTCGAGCAGCACGCCTATACGCTTTGCAGAGAAGCCGACATCAATGAGCACCTTAGTGTGACCCGTTTTTAACAGCGCACAGTTACCCCCACTACTTGAACCTAAAATATGGAATTCAACGGACATTGGATGGCAAAATATATGATCGGTGCGCCTGCGGCAAAAATGATAAAAATGGGCTTTGCAATCGGCTGGCAGCTTTTGAGGGTTAGGAGTGTATTCGTGTTAATTTCAAATTGCTTAATAATTATATTCGAAAGCGCTCTGATGCACTTCCACTCTCACCCGAACGAACTCATTCTTCAGGTAAAACTCACTCCCAGCTGGCACCCAAATCTCCGCGGCAGACCAGTAACCCGCTGAAATGTCCAGCATGCCGTCCTCGCCCACAGCAAAGGCATGCAGACTCGTGCCCCGCTCCCCGCTCGTGTAACATTGGCCCAACACGCGGACATCATATGCTGGGTGCACCTCTCCCCTCTGATAGGGCGAGGTCCAAGTCAATTGCCAGACTTCGCCTGCGGGCACTTTGTAATACTCGCTCTGATAAGGGATGTCGAACACTCGAACCGCTTGGGGCCGACTGACGCATCCAAACATCGCCAAGCAAGCAAAGGCAAG
>Ga0206125_10002681_pt1 | contig 18246 bp, 17 predicted proteins | sample Helgoland_Spring_4_FD_148598 | JGI IMG/M metagenome (GOLD analysis project Ga0206125, IMG submission 148598) | Pelagic subsurface seawater microbial communities from Kabeltonne, Helgoland, North Sea - Helgoland_Spring_Bloom_20160331_1 | ecosystem: Environmental > Aquatic > Marine > Epipelagic ... | reverse complement strand
ATATGTGTACTTTTTGCGTAGTACCTTTTACTAGAGGTCGCGAACGTAGTCGTGAGCCACAAAGCATTATGAAGGAAATTCAGGATCTATGGGACAAAGGTTTTAAAGAGATCACTCTTTTAGGTCAGAATGTAGATAGTTACTTATGGTACGGAGGTGGTTTGAAAAAAGATTTTGCGACAGCATCTGAAATGCAGAAAGCAACTGCTGTTGACTTTGATCAATTACTAGAAATGGTAGCGGTTGGTTTTCCGAAAATGAGAATTCGATTTTCTACCTCTAATCCGCAAGACATGCATGAAAGTGTATTACACGTAATTGCCAAACACAATAATATTTGTAAACATATTCATTTACCTGTTCAATCAGGAAGCAATAGAATCTTGAAAGAAATGAACCGTTTGCATACTCGTGAAGAATACATGACGTTGATTGATAAAATAAGATCGATTATACCAAACAGCTCTATCTCGCAAGATATGATTGCTGGTTTCCCAACAGAAACAGAGCAAGATCATCAAGACACGTTGAGCTTAATGGAATATGTAAAGTATAATTTTGGCTACATGTATTCTTATTCTGAACGCCCAGGAACACTGGCAGGAAGAAAAATGGAAGATGATGTTACTGATGAAACTAAAGCAAGACGTTTACAAGAAATTGTTGACTTGCAACAAAAACATGCTTGGTCGAGATCAGAGGAATTCATTGGTCAAACCGTAGAGGTTCTAGTCGAGAAAGTGTCTAAAAAATCGACTGAAGAGTTCTCAGGACGAAATTCCCAAAGCATCACCGTTGTTTTCCCAAAGGAACACTATAAAATAGGAGATTTTGTAAATGTAAAAATTAACTCTTGTACAAGCGGAACCCTAAAAGGAGAAGCAGTAGGACTGAGTGAAATGAATTAAGAATAGTATGTCAAAAAAACAAATAATAATAGCTTTAGTAACTTTTATTTTAGGGTTCGGAAGTACGTTCTACATCATTCGAACCTATTTTCCGAAACAAAAAACAGAAAAAAAAGTTGACACCTCGTACTCTGGTGACAATAAAGGTAACTAAGTCATAGCTATAGATAAGGAAAATTTTAAAACTGCCCTTTACACCGCATTGAAATATGGAAACAGTCCAAAATATAAAACAGCGTTTTGAAATCATTGGGAATGACCCAAAGCTAAATCGCGCCTTAGAGAAAGCGATTCAGGTAGCCCCTACTGATATTTCGGTATTAGTAATTGGAGAAAGTGGTGTAGGTAAAGAGAGTATTCCAAAGATCATACATTCTTTATCCCACAGAAAACATGGGAAATACATCGCTGTAAACTGTGGTGCAATTCCAGAAGGCACCATTGATAGTGAACTATTTGGTCACGAAAAAGGAGCATTTACAGGAGCAACAAGTACTCGTGAAGGCTATTTTGAAGTTGCTGATGGCGGGACCATCTTTCTTGACGAGGTAGGCGAATTACCCTTAACCACACAGGTTCGATTGTTACGTGTTTTAGAAAACGGAGAATTCATAAAAGTGGGTTCATCACAAGTTCAAAAAACAGATGTTCGTATCGTTGCAGCTACTAACGTGAACTTATTTGATGCTATCGAAAAAGGAAAGTTTCGTGAAGACTTGTATTATCGTTTGAGTACAGTCGATATTTTACTGCCACCTTTAAGAGATAGAAAAGATGATATTCATTTATTGTTTAGAAAATTCGCAGCGGATTTTGCTCACAAATACAAAATGCCACCTTTAAAATTAGACGATAGTGCAATACATGTTTTGCAGAAATTTCGCTGGAGCGGAAACATACGTCAACTGCGAAATGTAGCCGAACAATTATCGGTATTAGAGACGATTCGTGAGATCACTGGGGCTACACTACAATCCTACTTACCAGCTGAAGGTAGTAACCTGCCGTCTGTCATAAAAAATAAAAAAGAAGAAAGCGATTTTAGTACCGAGCGCGATATTTTGTACAAAGTACTGTTTGACATGAAAAGTGATTTAAATGACTTGAAAAAGTTGACACTAGAACTCATGAAAAATGGTGCTGCTAAAGCACAGGAAATTAATCCGAATTTGATTCAAAAAATCTACGGTTCAAAGGAAACCGATAGTGAAATTGATTTTGAAGAAGAGCCTACAACCGCCATGATGACAAGCTCTAAACATACTGACAACTATGTTGAAGACGATGATAATTACCTGTTTGCAGAAACAATAGAAGAAGAAGAGGTTTTGCGCTTGGAGCAAAAAGAAATCGAAATGATTAAAAAATCATTAGAAAAAAACAAAGGCAAACGCAAGGCCGCAGCAGATGAATTAGGAATTTCAGAACGAACTTTGTACCGTAAAATAAAACAATTTGATCTATAGAGACTATTATCTATAGCATCCTTTTTTTGTACATTTGATAATTAGAATTTAAGATTAGACAACCTTTACATGAGAAAAATATATTATTTAGTATTATTTGTAAGTTTATTTATTTTCAATAGCTGTGGGGTTTATAACTTTACAGGCACAGGAAAAATAGATGCTAAAACATTCCAAGTTAACTTCTTCCAGAATAATGCTGATTTAGTAGAACCCGGAATAGATAGAACTTTTACCTTACAGCTACAGGATTTGATTATAAACCAAACTAATCTAAATTTAGTAAAAAACGGAGGAGACTTAACTTATGAAGGCGAAATTGTAGATTACCGAATTAGTCCCATGACGGCTACTGCAGATCAACAAGCTTCTCAAAACCGATTGAAAATTCGCGTAAATGTTCGCTTTACTAATAAAAATAAAGAAACCGATAATTTCGAAAAAACCTTTGAATTTTTTTATGATTATCCAGCAGCGACTCAACTAAGTGGAGCATCATTAAATACTGCATTAAAGGAAATTTTTGATAGAATTACCCAAGATGTTTTTAATGAGTCACTCGCTAAATGGTAAAAAAACCATTTGTTTAAAACTATAATAATTTAATGGAAAAAGAATAAAGAGTAAAGTATTATGAATCTATCGGAATTCACTCAATTAATGAATAAACCCAATACTATTTCTGAAAAGCAAACTTTTGCGTTAGAAAAAGTATTGGATGAGTTTCCTTATTTTCAAAGTGCACGAGCTATAAGATTAAAAGGGCTTCACGACCAAAATAGTTTTAAATATAATTTTGCTTTAAAAGTTACTGCAGCACACACTACCGATAGAACTGTTTTATTTGACTTCATTACTTCTGAATCATTTGTCGCGATTCAAAAAACATTTTTTGAAAAAAAGAAATCCGAGTTGCTAAATATAGAAGTTGTTGATAGTCATGAAATCAATACAAATAAAGAGAGGCCAAGCAATAACAATGCAATTGAGCGATCGATATTGTCCTCTATTAAAGAAGCAACTACTATCGAACAAAAAGAGGAAAAAACCACTATTGAAGAAAAACTAGAAATTGGAACTCCTTTAGAATTTTCAGAAAACGAAAAACATTCATTTCAAGAATGGTTGCAGCTAGCCCGAATTCAACCCATTGTTAGGGAAGAGGAAACAATATTGCCCGCTAAAAGCAACTTAATCGTCGATATTAAAAAGAAAAAAGAAGCCTTAATCAATAGGTTTATTGAGACAAACCCAAAGATTGCACCTGTAAAAAACGGAACACCTTCACCTGCCTATTTTGACATTAACAAAGATGATAACTCATCACTCATGACAGAGACACTTGCCAAGGTATATTTAGAACAAAAAAAATATCAAAAAGCGATCCAAGCTTATGAAATATTAATTTTGAAATATCCAGAAAAAAGTAGTTTCTTTGCAGACCGCATAACGGATATTAAGATTTTACAACAAAACAATAATTAAGCAATGAGCACATTTTCAATTTTTTTAGTTTTAATTACAATAGTTTGTTTTCTATTGGTGGTAGTAATTATGGTTCAAAACCCTAAAGGTGGTGGTCTTTCCTCTTCATTAGGTGGTTCAACACAAATAGGTGGAGTACAAAAAACTTCTGACTTTTTAGACAAAAGCACTTGGACATTAGCCGCCATATTAATTGGACTTATATTATTATCTACATTAAGTTTCACAGGAACGTTAAGTGACACTGACTCTAAAATCATTGATAATACAGAGGCCGCTGCACCTGCATCAGCAGTACAAAATACTCCTGCTGCACCTGCTACAACGCCAGCACCTGCAAACTAATTTACAGAGACATCTCTCTATACAAATGCCAGCCTTGACAAGCTGGCATTTTTTTTAAGAAAATGTGTCAGTTAATAGAGGCTGGCATAATTTCTGAACCACTAGTACAAACAATTTTTAAAACAATAAAAACATAAAATTATGGCTTTAAACATTAAACCACTTTCAGATCGTGTTCTTATTGAACCAGTTGCTGCCGAAACTAAAACTGCTTCGGGAATCTTTATTCCAGATACGGCAAAAGAGAAACCTCAAAAAGGAACTGTAGTAGCTGTTGGAAACGGAACTAAAGAACATACTATGACAGTTAAAATAGGTGACTCCGTACTTTACGGTAAATACGCTGGAACCGAATTAAAATTAGAAGGAAAAGATTATTTAATCATGAGAGAAGACGATATTCTTGCGATAATCTAAAATTTTGTTTCCCGTTTAAAAACTAAGATTGAATAAATAACAATGAGGACGAGATTGCTTCGTTCCTCGCAATGACAAATTAAAATGGCAAAAGATATAAAATTTGATATTGAAGCTCGTGACGGACTAAAACGTGGAGTTGATGCATTAGCAAATGCAGTAAAAGTTACTTTAGGACCTAAAGGACGTAATGTAATTATTGGCAAATCATTTGGAGGACCAACTGTTACTAAAGATGGAGTGTCAGTTGCAAAAGAGATTGAACTGAAAGATCCATTGGAAAACATGGGAGCACAAATGGTTAAAGAAGTTGCTTCAAAAACCAATGATTTAGCTGGTGACGGAACAACTACTGCGACTGTCTTAGCACAAGCGATTGTAAAAGAAGGTTTAAAAAACGTAGCTGCTGGAGCAAATCCAATGGATTTAAAAAGAGGTATCGACAAAGCGGTTGAAGCTATTGTTGCTGACCTAGCAAAGCAAGCAAAAGTAGTTGGATCTGATTCAGATAAAATTAAGCAAATAGCTTCTATCTCTGCCAATAATGACGAAGTTATTGGAGAATTGATTGCTACTGCTTTCGCAAAAGTTGGAAAAGAGGGAGTGATTACTGTTGAAGAAGCAAAAGGAACAGATACTTACGTTGATGTAGTAGAAGGAATGCAATTTGACAGAGGATACCTATCTCCTTATTTTGTGACCAATTCAGAAAAAATGGAAGTGGAGCTAGAAAATCCATACATTTTATTATACGATAAAAAAGTATCCTCACTAAAAGAGTTACTTCCAGTTCTTGAGCCAGTTGCTCAATCAGGAAAACCATTATTAATCATTGCTGAAGATGTAGATGGCGAAGCTTTATCCACATTAGTAGTGAACAAACTTCGTGGTGCTTTAAAAATAGCTGCTGTAAAGGCACCTGGTTTTGGAGATAGAAGAAAAGCCATGCTAGAAGATATCGCTATCTTAACTGGCGGAACCGTTATCTCAGAGGAAAGAGGTTATACTTTAGAAAACACGACTATCGAAATGTTAGGTACTTGTAAAAAAGTGACTATCGATAAAGACAACACTACAGTTGTTAGTGGTGCTGGTGAAGCGGATATGATCAAAAATCGCGTGAACCAAATTAAAGGTCAAATGGAAGCTACAACTTCTGATTATGACAAAGAAAAATTACAAGAGCGTTTAGCTAAATTAGCTGGTGGTGTTGCTGTTTTATACGTAGGGGCTGCATCTGAAGTTGAAATGAAAGAGAAAAAAGACAGAGTAGATGATGCCTTGCATGCAACTCGTGCTGCTGTAGAAGAAGGTATTGTTGCCGGAGGTGGCGTTGCGCTTTTAAGAGCGAAAGCAGCCTTAAGCACAATCAAATCTGATAATGCTGATGAAGCTACTGGAGTACAAATTGTATCTCGTGCAGTTGAATCGCCTTTAAGAACAATAGTTGAAAATGCTGGCCTTGAAGGATCAGTAGTTGTGGCTAAAGTAGCTGAAGGAACTGGCGACTTTGGATACAATGCTAAAACTGATGAGTATGTTGACATGTTGAAAGCGGGAATTATTGATCCTAAAAAAGTAACACGTGTAGCTCTAGAAAATGCTGCTTCGGTAGCAGGAATGATCTTGACAACAGAATGTGCTTTGATTGACATAAAAGAAGACGGACCAGCAATGCCTATGGGCGGTGGTATGCCTGGAATGATGTAATAGCATCAATTTCTTTCCAAAATAAAAAAATCCGTCTCACTAAAATGAGACGGATTTTTTATGTTTCAGTTCTAATTACAATAAAGATTAATTATAGTATTTTATTCCTCAGAGACCGGTAGTTTTTTCGCAAACTTTAAAAGTACGGGAGACAATGTAATAACCACTAGACCAATCACAATTAGCTCAATATGCTCTTTTAAGTTGATTTCGTATTTTTCAAGTAAAAACCCATACAAATAGTGTCCGGCGAAGATTAAAGTGAAGGACCATAAAAAAGAACTCACAACGTTATAAAACATGAATTTTTTCTTGTCCATAGTCACAATTCCAGCTACAATAGGTGCAAAAGTTCGGAATATTGGTAAAAACCTAGCAAAGATTATGGCTCTACCTCCATGTTTTTCAAAGAAATCCTTCGACTGAACTAAATACTTTTTCTTAAACCAAAAACTATCTTTTTTATTATACAGGTAATAGCCACTTTTTGATCCAAACCAGTAGCCAACAATATTTCCAAGAATACCAGCCAAACCCACTCCTGTTGACAAGAGCATTACATTAACGAAAGGACTTTCAATAAAAAGAATATTTTCGATTAATTCTCTGTTATAAATTCCCGCCAAAAAAAGCAAACTATCCCCTGGCAAAAAGAAGCCTGCAAACAAACCTGTCTCCGCAAAGACGATAAACAAAACAATATATATGCCTAGCTTAATTCCATTCACATCAAAATGAATATAAAAAAGCGGATCTATTAAATTCTTCCAATCAAAATTGTTCATTCTAAGGTGTTTTTATGCTAAAATAATTTGCACGTGAAAGTAAGTAATATTTACATGAACAGCAATTATAAAAATATTTTTAAACATTAATTAACTATAATTCTTAAATCAAAGCGACACTACAAATCAACACACCCAATAAAATTAACTAGATTGAGGATCAAACCTCAAATAGGGCGCAATCTTGAAGGCATAACAAGTTTTGAAAAACACTATTGAACCCATTAAGTTTGATTAGTTATCTGTACTAGTTGTAGATATGCTCAAGTAATTTTTGAGAGAAAATCGGATCATGAACGATTAACATTTTGTTCAAATGGTTCTCGATACACTTTTTGTTTCATTTCATTACGCAAAAAACACTGGAATTGATATTTTTGATAATTACGCCCAACTGGTACTATCGAGCAAGTTTTTGATAATAAAATCCGGGTATAAAAAGAAGTACAAATATGGGCTGGATTAAAAACCGTCTTACATAAAAAATTGCGAATTTATTTGACTCACAATAAAAAACAGCCACAAAAAAGAGTAAAACAAAAAGCATAAAGAATAGTAAATACAGTACTAAACTGAATTTAGTTGTATTGTAGTCGCGAAAAATAACATGCAATAAAGCTAAAGAAATTACTGTATTCAAACCATACCTAAAGCACAAGGACATAAATAATTTAAATGAATCAAAAGCAGGTATGGGCAAATTTGTGAAATCCGACTTAAAATAAACCAAAAATGGATCGTAAAAAAGAAGATTCTCAGCTACACGTACAAGAACAAGCAAGGCAATTAATCCCATTGAAAGAACAAGCCTTAGCTTATATTTAAGTATTCTTTTTAGCATAGTTAGAAAAATTATTAACCCAAATTAACCACAAAGCAAATACAATCCCATATATAAATAACGGAAATAACACACCGTGTAACAATCCCTCTTTTTGGGGGAAATGATACATTAAAGCACACAAAAGAGCCACGCGAGTTACATTGAACAGATAAATTATGAAAATACCCAAAATTATAAACAAGAAGGTTGTTTTTATTTTTCCCGAAAAGGAGACAACAAAAGCAATAAAAAGAATAATAACGCTCAGTGCATTACAACCTTCAATCATTCTAGCAACGTATTTTTGATTGTATATCAACCTAAGGAAAGGTTCCCCGCTATAACTTTCAACTTTAAAATCCACATTAAAAAAAGTTAGCAATTGCTTTGTATTATTGGCTACTACCTGAGTGACAGCATCTATTTGATTAGCAGTAAACTGATTCAAATACAATTGATAAAGTATAGTCAATAGAATATAACTCAAAAAAAACTTTGACAAGAAAAGCAAAAAGGGTTTGTATTGAATGAGATATTGTTTCAATGTAAATTTTTAACAAATTTATATAAATTATAATAGGTAGTTTAAATACTTTTGTATAAAAAATCGAACAAAATGACATTTCAAGAATTACAGCCTAAAGTTACGGAAATAACAACCAAAAGCACACTTACAAGGGACGAGAAATTAAAAGCTATTTGTACCCTTTTGAATGCGGAAATAGAATATTACAACTGGGTTGGGTTTTATTTCGCCAATCACGATACACAAACTTTACATTTAGGACCGTATGTAGGTGCAGAAACAGATCACACTGTTATCCCATTTGGAAAAGGAATATGTGGTCAAGTGGCAGAATCTAACGCTAATTTTGTTGTGCCTGATGTAGCAGCGCAAGACAATTATATAGCTTGTAGTTTTACAGTAAAATCAGAAATCGTAGTACCCTTGTTTGTAGATGGGAAAAACATAGGACAAATTGATATCGATAGTCACGTTATTGATCCATTTACTGATGAAGACGAGCGCTTTTTAGAATTTGTCAATCAAGAGGTATCAAAATTGTACTAGTACAGTTATTAAATTAATTTTAAATTTCATGAAATCACTCCTCTTCGCCCTGTATTTATTGCCTATAATTATGCTAGGTCAAAACGAAAATGATCAAAAAATATACCTGGACTCGTTATGGAATGAGACCTCAGAAGCCAACCATAAATACTACAGAGTAATCGAATCCTATGATGCAAATGCGGACTTGTACCATATTAAAGATCATTATAAAAGTGGAATTTTGCAAATGGAAGGATACTCCAAAACTAAAGATGGTGGCGCCAAAGAAGGTGAATTTGTATTTTATTACGAAAATGGAAATGTAAAAAATAAATCATTTTACAGAAAGTCTCGATTAAGTGGAACTTATGAAGAATGGTATGAAAATGGAGTAAAGAAATCAGAAGGAGAACATTTTGAATCAAAAAAAGGTTTTAATTCTAACTACAAGATTAACCAATACTGGAATCCTGATGGTCAGCAGACCGTAACGGATGGTGAAGGATTTTTTGAATTAAAAACAGATAAATTCTCAGACAAAGGCACAATAAAAAATGGTCTTAAGGAAGGAGAATGGATTGGAACCTATGGTAGCAAACGCAGCTACATTGAAAAGTATAAAGAAGGCGAAATAGTATCAGGTACTAGCACCGACGCTGAAGGCAAACAGTACAGCTATACAGAATTAGAAAAAATGCCAGAACCAATAAGAGGGATCAATGATTTCTATAAGCACATAGGTAAGAATTTTAGAATCCCTAAAGAGTATAAGAATGTCAATGGCAAAATTTACACTAATTTTATTGTTGATAAAAATGGAGAAATCGTTGAGCCAAAAATTATTAAATCATTAAATGAGACATTAGATCAAGAGGCAATTAGGGTAATAACAAGTTATGAAAAATGGATACCTGCGAAACAAAGAGGGCAATATGTAAGAGTTTTATATTCGTTGCCAATTACATTGTCAGGAAGAAACTAAAATAAGGATCGTTTTAAAAATATTTACAATTCATAATTCGAATTTAAAAATTATTAAGTACTTTTGCACCCGTCTAACAATAGATGCTAGACATACATAAAAATCATTAAACAAATATTGGAATGTATTTAACTAAAGAGATTAAAGAAGAAATCTTCGCACAACACGGAGAAAAAACTAACACTGGAAAAGCTGAAGCGCAAATCGCTTTGTTCACATTCAGAATCAGTCACCTAACGGAGCACTTGAAAAAAAATCGTCATGATTACAATACAGAGCGTTCATTAGTATTGTTAGTAGGTAAAAGAAGATCACTTTTGGATTACTTGAAAAAGAAAGAGATTAACAGATATCGTGAGATTATCAAAGTATTGAATATCAGAAAATAATCAATATAAAAAAGAGGTGCGCAAGTGCCTCTTTTTGTTTTTATAGTACCTATTTTTACTATGTAATTAAGTCTTTTTAACAAAGGCGTTACAGGGAGTAAAACAACATAAAGTCAGTACACGAAGTGCTGGCAAATAAAAAAAGTTTGGTTTTTCATTGGGTTTTAGGCATTAACTACGCACACAACAACTACAACACAACTAGAACCCATGTTTAACTTATAGAATTAAATTTATGATTCCACAATTATTTGTAGAAAGTATCGATTTAGGTGATGGCAGAAACATCACAATCGAGACAGGTCGTTTAGCTAAACAAGCTGATGGATCTGTAGTAGTAAGAATTGGTAAAACTGTAATCTTAGGAACAGTTGTATCATCAAGAAAAGCAAGCCCTGGTATTGACTTCTTACCTCTAACGGTAGATTATCGCGAGAAATTTGCAGCAGCAGGTCGTTTTCCTGGAGGTTTCTTCAAAAGAGAAGCACGTCCAAGTGATAGCGAAGTATTAACAATGCGTTTAGTAGACCGTGTATTGCGTCCACTTTTCCCAGATGATTACCATGCAGAAGTGCAGGTTATGATCCAGTTAATGTCTTATGACGAAGATGTTATGCCAGATGCATTAGCAGGTTTAGCAGCATCAGCAGCACTTGCATTATCTGATATTCCTTTCGAAACACTAATCTCTGAAGCAAGAGTTGGTCGTATCGACGGAAAATTCATTATCAACCCAAGCCGTGCACAATTAGCATTATCTGACATCGATATGATGATTGGAGCGTCTATGGATTCTATCGCAATGGTAGAAGGTGAGATGAAAGAAATCTCAGAAGCTGAAATGTTAGAAGCAATTAAATTTGCTCATGAGCACATCAAAAACCAAATTTCGGCTCAATTGCGTTTGCAAGCTGCTTTTGGTAAAAAAGAAGTTCGTACTTACGAAGGAGAAAGAGAAGACGAAGCGATTTACGCTAAAGTAAAAGCAGCATCTTACGATAAAATTTATACAATTGCTAGCAAAGGTTCTTCTAAACAAGAACGTACAGCAGCATTTGAAGCAGTAAAAGACGAAGTAAAAGCGTTATTTACCGAAGAAGAATTAGCTGAGAACGGAGATTTAGTTTCTAAATACTTCAAGAAAACAAACAAAGAAGCTGTTCGTAACGTAACCCTAGATTTAGGAACTCGTTTAGACGGTAGAAAAACTACAGAAATCAGAGATATCTGGTGTGAAGTAGATTACTTACCATCTGTACATGGATCAGCATTGTTTACACGTGGAGAAACGCAAGCATTGGCAACTGCCACTTTAGGAACTTCTAGAGAAGCAAACCAAATCGATTCTCCATCAGAACAAGGTGAAGAGAAATTCTACTTGCACTATAACTTCCCTCCTTTCTCAACTGGTGAAGCACGTCCTTTAAGAGGAACTTCAAGAAGAGAAGTAGGTCACGGAAACTTAGCGCAAAGAGCGTTGAAAAACATGATCCCTGCTGATTGTCCTTACACAATTCGTGTGGTATCTGAAGTATTAGAATCTAACGGTTCATCTTCTATGGCAACAGTTTGTGCTGGAACATTATCATTAATGGATGCTGGTATTCAAATGATTCGTCCAGTATCTGGAATTGCAATGGGATTGATTACTGATGGTGATCGTTACGCTGTATTGTCAGATATTCTTGGTGATGAAGATCATTTAGGAGATATGGACTTTAAAGTAACTGGAACTTCTGTAGGTATTACGGCTTGTCAAATGGACATCAAAATTGATGGATTGAAATATGAAATTATGGAGGCAGCATTAGCGCAAGCTCGTGATGGTCGTTTACATATTCTTGGTAAATTAATCGAAACTTTAGCTGCTCCAAAAGAGGACGTTAAAACTTACGCTCCAAAAATTATTACAAGAAGAATTCCTAATGCTTTCATTGGAGCATTGATAGGACCTGGTGGAAAAGTGATTCAAGAATTACAAAAAGCTACAGGAACTACAATTGTAATCAATGAAGATCCTATTACTGAAGAAGGAGTTATTGAAATTTTAGGAACTGATCCTGCAGGAATTGAAGCAGTATTGGCTAAAATTAAATCAATCACTTTCAAGCCTCAAATGAATGAGTCTTACGAAGTAAAAGTAATTAAAATGCTAGATTTTGGTGCGGTCGTAGAATACACATCAGCTCCTGGAAACGAAGTTTTATTACACGTATCTGAGCTAGCTTGGGAACGCACAGAAAATGTTTCTGATGTAGTGAACATGGGTGATGTTTTTGAAGTGAAATACTTAGGTATGGATCCTAAAACTAGAAAAGAAAAAGTGTCAAGAAAAGCGCTTTTACCAAGACCTCCACGTGAGGAAAGAAAAGAGTAATCAGATCTTAGTTTACTAAAGGTTTATTTATAAAAAGTCCCGTTTCATGAATTTGAAACGGGATTTTTGTTTGCATTAGGGATGGAAGCATTTGTTTGAGCTCTTATAGTGTAGCGCAGCAATACTATAAAGCGAGTGCGTACAGCCCGACCGAAGGGAATGCCCTCCTTCGACTTCGCTCAGGATAAAACTAAAATAAATTATTATATAATTTTTTGTAACTTTTAATGTACTTCGTACGTATAACAACCAGTACACTTAAAATTAGAGGAGACAAAAACATGAGACAACTTAAAATCACCAAGCAGGTAACGAATCGTGAAACTGCATCATTAGACAAATATTTACAAGAAATTGGAAAAGTTGATCTTATTACCGCTGATGAAGAAGTAGAATTAGCTCAAAAAATTAAAGCTGGGGATCAAAAAGCCTTAGAGAAATTAACAAAAGCCAATCTACGTTTCGTAGTATCGGTAGCAAAACAATATCAAAATCAAGGATTAACGCTTCCCGATTTAATTAATGAAGGAAACCTTGGACTTATAAAAGCAGCACAACGTTTTGATGAAACACGTGGTTTCAAATTCATTTCGTACGCTGTATGGTGGATTCGTCAATCGATTTTGCAAGCACTTGCTGAGCAATCTCGTATTGTACGTTTACCATTAAACAAAATTGGTTCTATCAATAAAATCAATAAAATGTATGCTTTATTAGAGCAATCTAACGAGCGCCCGCCATCTGCTGAGGAAATTGCAAAAGAACTAGACATGACAGTGAATGACGTAAAAGAGTCTATGAAAAACTCTGGTCGTCACCTATCTATGGATGCACCTCTTGTTGAAGGTGAAGATTCGAACCTATATGACGTATTGCGTTCAGGTGAGTCTCCTAACCCAGACAGAGAGTTAATTCATGAATCATTGCGTACTGAAATTGAGCGTTCACTTGAAACATTGACTCCTCGTGAGGCTGATGTGGTTCGTTTGTATTTTGGTCTTGGTGATCAACACCCTATGACATTGGAGGAAATTGGCGAAACTTTTGACCTAACTCGTGAGCGTGTGCGTCAAATCAAGGAAAAAGCAATCCGTAGATTAAAACATACTTCTAGAAGTAAAATATTAAAAACATATTTAGGATAATTAGTCCTAAAGTTAGAAAGTCAAATTTCTTAAAGTTTAAAATTACTTTAATAGATTTGACTTTTGGCTAAACCTAAACAACAGTCTGATTAACTGTTCGTTTTTTGATTGATGATTGAAACTCCGGCTGATTACCGGAGTTTTACTTTTTATGAGTAAAACTCTCGGTCTGTTCGAGCGGAGCTCTCGGGTTTCCGGAGTTTTACTTTTTATGAGTAAAACTCTCGGTCTGTTCGAGCGGAGCTCTCGGGTTTAGCTTCGCTCTATTCGACTTACGTTCTCGGGTCCGGAGTTTTACTTTTTAAATGTGAACTGCATTCGCTTTTCACTTTTTACATCTCACTTCTTACTACTATAATAGAACAGTCTGCTAAAAAAAACTTTCGCAATCGTTTTAAATACCCTAATTTTGCAAAAACTACAACTCAAGATCCTGCATTAGATACAGGTTAAACAACTACAACATGAAAAATACTCTTATTGCTCCGTCTGTATTAGCAGCCGATTTTGGCAACCTACAACGAGACATCGAAATGATTAATGCTAGCGAAGCCGATTGGTTTCACATTGATATTATGGACGGTGTTTTTGTTCCAAATATTTCATACGGAATGCCAGTTTTAGCAGCGATTAACAAACATGCCAAGAAAACAATAGACGTTCACTTAATGATTGTGGATCCCGACCGTTATATTAAAACATTTGCAGCATTGGGAGCAAACATTCTAAGCGTGCACTACGAAGCTTGTACACACCTACACAGAACCCTACAAGCTATTAAAGCTGAAGGAATGAAAGCTGGAGTAGCTTTAAATCCGCATACTAATGTAGATTTGTTAGAGGATGTAATCAATGATATTGATTTGGTTTGCCTCATGAGTGTCAACCCCGGATTTGGTGGTCAATCGTTTATTGAAAACACCTACGATAAAGTAAAAAAATTAAAAGCACTAATTGAACGAAAAGGGGCAGCAACTTTAATAGAAATAGATGGAGGTGTAACAAATAAAAACGCCAAACAACTTGCCGAAGCTGGTGCAGATGTACTGGTAGCAGGTAGCTATGTATTTGGCGCTGAAGATCCAATTGCAACCGTAGCTGATTTAAAAAAAATAACTACATTATAGTTTGCAAACAAAATCAAAAAAGTCCTGAATTATCGGGACTTTTTTATTTATACATACTTGCCAAGCAATATAAAAGTTAATTAATGATACCGGTGATTGATCATGTTTTTAACAATTTGATATAATGCTGGAAATTCACTTTTAAAGACATGTGGTGTTTCAAAAAAGTGTTCTAATACAACTGCAAAAAATTCTACTTTATTGGTGTACCCATATATTCTAAAATAATTAGATTCGATTAACTTTGATAAGACATCAGGCTCAACTAAATACTTTTGTAATTTTGTATACTCATCTGCGAACACAACACTGCTTTGATCTCGACCTTTTAAACCATGAAAATACAAGGCATGTGAAAACTCATGTAAGCCCAAATTTAAATTATCATTTTCATACCGATATCCCTCTTCAAAATCAGTCCATGAAAAAACAATAATTTTTAAGCCAGGGTTAAATTCTCCTTTATGGTATTCGCCAGTAATTTGAGACAAATAGGATTCGGGATAAATGATAATCTTATTAAAAACAGTAATTAAGTAACGACGCATACCAAAAGTAAGCATGATATAAGTCGAGGCTATTAGAACTCTCGAGCGATCTGTTAACTCAAAACTATCTTTACCTACTATTTGATAATTTGCAAGAAATGAGGCTACACGATGCTCAAAATACTTCTTGTGTTTGTGCGATAGCTTTTTATAGAAAGTAAACTCTTGACTTACGATATATTTTTGGGCGGTAGTTAATTTTTTCAATTTGAAATACCCATGAACATAAATAGGTTTGTTAAAAACAAGTACATACAATGGTTCAATAATGAGATTAAAAACATAAACCAATAGTAACATACCCAAAAAAGAAAACATCAAAATTTGAACAAAACTCATTTTTAAATGGTAATAAAAGGTTGTAATAACTAAACTACAAAACTACTTTATCATATCAAATTAATATGCAAAGGCTAAGAGTATAAAAACAAAAAGCAAGCTATTTTAGCTTGCTTTTGGTGGCCGAGACAGGGTTCGAACCTGCAACCCTCAGAGTCGAAATCTGATATTCTATCCAGTTGAACTACTCAGCCCTATTAATTAGTTTTTTTAGACTAAAAGTTTCTTTACAATAGTAGAAATTACTTTTCCTTCAGCTGTACCTCCTAGTTGAGCTGATGCTAATCCCATTACTTTTCCCATTGATGCAATTCCTGATGCGCCAGTTTCAGCGATGATTTTCGCTATTACGGCTTCTACTTCAGCTTCGCTTAATTGTGCTGGTAAAAATTTCTCGATTACCGCAATTTGAGCCAATTCTGGTTCAGCTAAGTCCAAACGATTTTGCTCTGTAAAGATTCTAGCACTCTCCTTGCGGGTCTTTACTAATCTTTGCAACAACTTTACTTCTTCGTCTTCTGAGATTTCCTCTTTCGAACCATTTGCTGTTTGTGCTAAAAGTAACTCTGATTTAATTGCTCGTAAAGCTTCTAACGCTACAGTATCTTTTGCTCTCATGGCTGTTTTAAGCTCGTCCATGATATTTGATGCTAAACTCATATGTATTTTTATTTAAATGAATAAATCTTGTATTACCCAATATATTCTACTGCCCCAGATGGAAGTGAAAAGCATTTTAAGTAAAATTGGTTTTGTTTCTTGGATAAAAAAAGCGACCAACGGAAGCTCTTTAAAATACTTAGAAATTACCGTTTTTCGAAAAAATCTTGCAACGTACAGTAGGATTTAGGCCCATCCATAATTAGGCGTCAACCGTGGTGCGAATATAAAAAAAATAACCCGAAAATTAAATTCAATTTTCGGGTTATATCATTTATAATTTTGTGGTATTTAATCCACGTTGTCGTGTAAATACGAGTTGTTCGATCGCAATTGTAAATCATTATTACTATCAGTACTTACTGAGATTCGAGAAGCCGTATTATTGGCTTGATTATTAGAGATGTCAATACCTAAACGTTTGTATGCAGGTTCTCTTTCATACTCATCTATCTTCGATACATTGTTATGAAACTTATAATTGAATTCCTTCAATTTTTTTCTTCTTTCATCTGCTCTTAAGCGCAAAGTTTCCTCGATTGTCATTTCCATTGGAGAAATTTCCTCGAACTTAGTAGTACCTTGTGTAGTGGTATCTACTTGTTTCATAGTGATGTTCATCTCCTCAGGAATTACTTCCTCTACTTTGGCTACTGGTTTTGAGCTGATAAAATCATTCTCAACTTCCATATACTCTTCAAGCGAATATTTGATGATCCCGTTATCTGAAAGCTCTGTTACAGGAACAAATTGCACCGGTTGGTTCACTTTTATATCACGTGTTTCATTTGTTAATTCAAACAAAACTTTTTCTTCCTTTTCTGCTTGCACTTCTACAACTGGCTCTGTTTTAAAAAGAGGCAAGTCGAATGAAAAAGTAGTTTGTTCTTCTTTCTCAACTGCTTTAGGCTGCGCCGCTTGTTTTGCTTCTGTAGCTGCTGGTGTTGTAAAAGTAAAATCGATATCTTTTATTGGAGAGACAATTTCGAAGGTAACGTCAAGATTTTTGATAAACTCTGACATTGCCATTAACTCTTCATTACCTGCAACAGGAACAACTGGTTGTTGCACTGTAGGAACGAATTTTTCTTCCTCTTCTTCTAGTAAATCAAAAACTACTCTGTCATTTGAATTTGAAGTAGCACTATCTTTATTTAAATCAAAAGCAGGAACAACAGTATTGGATAGATTATGAACACTTCTTTGTTCATCTTCTAAAGTATGAATTATTTTTTTTGGCTCCGTGTTAACGATTCCGTTTTGTTGTTCGATATCAAAACCTGTTGCAATAATAGTTACTGCAATTGCATCACCAAGAGTCTCGTCTTCACCAACACCCATAATGATGTTTGCATTGAAACCTGCTTCAGTTTGGATGTGGTCATTTATTTCACCTATTTCATCTAAAGTGATTTCATTAGAGCCAGAAACGATGAGCAACAATACGTTTTTGGCACCTGTAATTTTGTTATCATTTAATAAAGGGGAATCTAAAGCAGAAACAATAGCTTCTTTAGCTCTATTTTCTCCAGAAGAAACAGCAGATCCCATGATGGCAGTTCCGCTGTTCGCTAAAACCGTTTTTGCATCACGTAAATCGATATTTTGAGTATAGTGGTGCGTGATCACCTCGGCAATACCTCTTGAGGCTGTTGCCAAAACTTCATCCGCTTTAGAGAATCCTGC
>Ga0206125_10002680_pt1 | contig 18250 bp, 9 predicted proteins | sample Helgoland_Spring_4_FD_148598 | JGI IMG/M metagenome (GOLD analysis project Ga0206125, IMG submission 148598) | Pelagic subsurface seawater microbial communities from Kabeltonne, Helgoland, North Sea - Helgoland_Spring_Bloom_20160331_1 | ecosystem: Environmental > Aquatic > Marine > Epipelagic ... | reverse complement strand
CCAAAAAGGGCAGAAAGGTAAACTCATCGCTCATAATGCCGGACTCAGAGGGCACAAGGATACCAATTGGGAAGGCGGCACGCATGTGCCCGCGTTCTGGTATTGGCAGGGGGCACTGGGCGAGGGTGTTGATATTCCCGCCTTGACCGCGCATATTGATTTGTATCGCACCTTTTGTGCGCTTGCCGGCGCACCAATACCGGAAAGCACCGTGCCTCCGAAGGGACGTTCATTGCTGCCATTACTAACAGACTCGGATGCGGAATGGTCCGACCGGACGCTCTTCTCGCATCGCGGTCGCTGGGGTGGTGGCGGAAGAGGTAAGGCAACACGTGCCTTAGCCAAGTATTATGGTGCGTCGATACGGACTCAACGCTGGCGCCTTGTATATGAGATGGACGGTGAGGGACCCTGGTTGAGCGATATTTCGGCTGATCCGGGTGAACAGAAGAATCTGATCCATGAATACTCGGAAGTGGCGGAGCAACTCAACGCGGAATTTGATCAATGGTGGGATGCCTCGGAAGCCTTTTTGGTGAATGAGGGACTGCCGAGAATTCGAACCGGCGAATACCACTTGCAGCTGCTTTACAACCAGCAACTCAAAGAACAGGGCATTCCTGATTGGGAACCCGAACAGTTTTAATACAAGCAGACATACCGACATGAAGAAAAGTAATCATAAAGCGATCTGGGCGGCTTTAGTTCTGTGGTTTTTCCTGCTCCTGAATGCAGGCGCCGAACCGTTGGTTCCAGGCGCAACGGAATCGCAGTGGCACGGCTATACGCGCTACAACTTCTCATTCAAGGACTATCGCTGCTTCATCATTCAACCGAAGCAAGCGCTGCCCTCTAAACCATGGGTGTGGCGGGCGAAGTTTCCCAAGTATCATGATGAAATCGACCAGTTCCTCGTCGGTCGCGGTTTCCATGTGGCTCATATTGACTGCGGTGCGATGCTTGGTAGCCCGAAGGCGCGTGATCTATGGGATGAATTCTACGCCTACGTTACTGAAACCGCCGGGCTGAACCAGGTCGTGGCGCTTGAGGCAGTCAGCCGCGGCGGACTGTATGCCTACGGCTGGGCAGCGCGAAATCCCGAGAAGGTGTCTTGTATTTATGCGGATGTCCCCGTGTTGGATTTCAAAAGCTGGCCGGGGGGCAAAGGCCAAGGGATCGGCCATCCCAAGGAATGGAAAAATCTCCAGAAGCAATATGGCTTCACTGAAGAGCAGGCAATGGAATCGAAAGATATTCCATTGAACAAGTTGGCACCGCTGGCCAAAGCCGGTATACCGATCATGCATGTGATCAGCCCGGTGGATCAAGTGGTGCCCGCTGAAGAGAACTCTCTGATTCTGGAGAAGAAATACCGGGCACTGGGCGGATCAGTCACAATCCTTTCTAACCAAGAGGGGAAGTATTCATGCAAAGGCCATCACTTCCCGCTGGATGATCCTGAGCGTATCGCTAATTTCATTTTCGATCATACGGTCCTGCCTCCGCGAGGGGAGGAGTGATGCCGTTATGATGGCGGAGCCGGATACGGGTATGATCGAATATAGCGTTGATGGCGAAGCGAACAAGGAACTGGATCTGTTCACTCAATTGAGCAAAGTGAAGCAGGCGCAGCTCAATTACACAAACGGCAGCTGAGGACAGCTGCCTCCCAAGGCACCCTTAGAATCGCGCCCACCAGCCCCGTTTTCGCGAATAAATCGTCCTTACCCTCTAAACGAATGGTATCCAGCGCTTCCGATTGGTGTATAATTTGGCTTGATGTGGGGATCATTCGGTCATTCGCAGGTTCTAATAGAATACAATTTATGAAGAAAACAATTTTGGGAATCAGTGCCGTGCTCAGCATCGGCGTATTCAGTGCACCTTCATTCGGCGGGGAACAGCCGCTGCCGAATATTATCACAATTCTGGTCGATGACATGGGTTGGCAGGACATCGCTTGTTATTACGATGCACTGCATAGTGAACCAGGGTTGTATGAGACGCCGAATATCGACCGTATCGCGGGGCAGGGAATCCGCTTCATGCAGGCCTATTCGCCGTCGCCGACTTGTTCACCGTCGCGGGCCGCGTATCTCTCTGGTCAGTTTGGCGTGAAGAACGGAGTTTACCACGTCAAAGGCAGTCGCGTGCCGCGTGCGTGGGGGCAGCGTCCTGAGATGAACCCTCATTATTCGGCACGTCTCGATCCGACAAAGGTCATTATTCCTCAAGTCTTGAAGAAGGCTGGTTATACTACCGCCCATGTCGGCAAGTGGCATGTCTGCGGCGAGAATATGGTGCCGAGCCCGCTGCAGCTCGGTTTTGATTTCTCGTATGGTGAGGGACACAAATACAATGATCCGGAGATCGTCGATCCCCAGGATAAGAAGATCAACAACAAGGAGGGCATCTTTGCGCAGCCGAAGAACAACCGCTTGACAGATTTCGACAATCCGCTGTTCCTGCCCTTACTCGAAGATGAGCGTCCCTACGATAGCTTGACCGATATTTCCGTTCGCTGGCTGAATAAGGTGGGGCGCCAGGACCAACCGTTCTTCCTGAATTTCTGCCCGAAGCTGGTGCACGGTCCGATCATGACCCGTGACCGCAAGCGCTTGGCTTACTATTGTAAAAAGCTCGGTATCGATTTCCCTAAAGATCCCGGCGCGATTTGCGATCCCGATGCGCCTGGTCAAAACAATCCGTATTATGCCAGCATGGTGGATTCGGTCGACTGGATGGTCGCTCAAGTAGTCGAGACTCTGGAGTCGATCGACGACCCGCGCAACCTAGGCCACAAACTGATCGACAATACCTATTTGATCATCACCTCCGACAACGGTGGTGCGCAGCGCTTGGCGACTTGGAAGGGCTTGGACGGAAAGAGAAATTATGAAAAGGTGACGGACAACGCGCCTTTGCGTGAAGGGAAAACCTACATGTATGAGGGCGGCGTCAAAATCCCGTTTATCGTGATCGGCCCCGGCGTGAAGCCCGGCTCAGTGAATGAAGCGACGCCGATTACATTGTTGGATTTGTTCCCGACCTTTATGGCGATGGGCGGCATGCAGCCGGATACAACCTTGGAGCTGGATGGGTGCAACATCCTGCCGTTGATCAAAAATGAATCCGTGCAGGCGCAGTTTGCCGATGGCTCCGTCCGGGATACGCTGTTCTTTCACCACCCAGCGGATGACAAATCGTATTCCGTGATCCAGCGAAAGGGCTGGAAGTTGATGAAAAACACTGGGCCGCTCCTCACGAAAGCGCCAGGGTTGCAGCTGTTCAAACTCTACAATGAGGACGGCTCCCAAAACGACATCAGCGAAACCAGCAACCTAGTGGAGCAATATCCCGAGATGACTCAGCAACTGCTCGGTGATCTGACCGATTGGATGCAGGCAAACGATGCGCGCGTGCCGCATTTGAATCCCGACGCAGAGGCGGACCTGTCCGGCAAGGGCGATGTGCCCGTCGTGACTGGGCTCGGCAGCGAGGAGAGACGGATCTGGGCGACCTTCGAGACAAAGCCCAATGTTCCGGTCGAGAAAGCCTACATGATGTATAGCCTCAATGGCGGCACCGAACTCAAGTATCGTGCGCCCCGCTTGGAAGAGTGGATTTACGCACCGGTCAAATTGACGGACGGCCGCGTCGAAGCAGTGGCCCCTCCGGGCATGACGCACGCAGTGTTTTGTCTGATCGATACCAACAACTTTCTGGTTTATTCAGAACCCGTTCCCCCCGTAGGAAAGGTCCGCATTGATGCGGCGGTGTCGCTTGAAATGGAAAATGGTTTTGCCTATCGTCCCGGCCTCTTTTCGCTGATCAAAGTGGGGCATGAGGCACGCGGTAAATTACTCAAAAAAGGCGTCAATGTCGACGCGTTGACTCAGGCGCTCAAGGTTGCGCGGGCGACCTGTAAACTGCCGGTTGAGGAAAAGACGTATGCCGTGGCAATTCGCAATCTGCGCCATGCGATCCGCGCCTTTGACGGTCAAGTTGCCGAAGCTTCGCTGCCTGACCTGAACAGTCTGAATCTGGGTCAGTGGTAGTCCGTCCTGATTGATTTATAAAAAGCGAGACAAGTAATATGGAAGCTATGAGAACATTAAGAACACTGCGTGTGCTGTTGGCACTGATGATTGTCTCGGTCGGATCGATCGAAGCGGCACGGAGTCCGGAAGCAAAGGCCGATTTCCTTGCGAATAAGAAGAAAAACATCGAGGCGCGGGGGAAAGCCTACGACGAGACCCAATGGTCGAAGCATTTTGACCTGTTGGATCTCAATCATGATGGCGTGGTGACGGGGGAAGAGTTGGCAGCCTATAAAGCCCCTGGGAAAGGTGAACAAACAGTCTCTCCAAAAACTCCGAAGCCTGCGCCGGTAACGCCTGCCGTTCCTGCCGCGGCGATTAAGCCGACTGGGGCCGTTTCGGGTTCTGATGTTCCTTTTGAGGGAAATCCAGCCACCACAGTGTGGTTTAATCAGCCAGGCAAGGGCTTTAATCAGTCGCTGGTGATCGGCAACGGCCGTGTGGGCGCCATGGTGTTTGGTGGGCTGGACGAAGAGCGTATCGTTCTCAACGAAGAGTCGGTTTGGTCGGGCTCGCGCGCCGAAAATGCGATTCCCGGTGGATATACGAAACTGCCGGAAATCCGCCAGCTGCTGGCCGAGGAGAAATTTAACGAAGCTAACCAGCTCACCCGCGAAGCGTTTAAGGTGAAGAACGGCCCGAAATACTCGAACAAGATTTCACCGTTTGGACGTTTCCAGACGCTCGGCAACCTGCGCCTTAAATTTTCCGGTCACACGGAGTCGGTCACGGAGTACCGGCGCGAGCTCGACCTGATCACGGGCTTGGGCACTGTAAATTATAAGCGTGGCAAGACCTCCTTTACGCGCGAGCATTTTGTATCCGCGCCCGATGAGGTCTTCGTATCCCGACTGACCGGCCCCGTCTCTTTCACGGTCGAAATGGATCGCGCGGAACGTTTTGAGACCACTGCGGTGAACGATCGCGAACTGCTGATGACCGGCCACCTGAATGGCGGATTTGACAAGGATGGACTCCAGTATGTCGGGCGTCTGCGCGTGGTGGGTGGCTCGGCTAAAGTCGAGGGCAACAAACTGGTGGTCACCTCGGACGACGAAGTCCTGCTGCTGTTCGCGGCGGCGACCGATTACCGCGGCATAGCTGGGCGTCAGTTGTCCGATCCGTTGGCGGCGACAACCGCCGATCTAGACCAGGCTCAGAAAAAATCCTTCGCGCAGTTACGAGCCGCGCAGAAGGGCGACCACGAGCAGTTTTTCAATCGTGTCACATTGAGCCTTCCGGTCACTGAAAACAGTCAGTTGCCGACGGATGAGCGTGTGGCCAAGTATCGCGAGCAGGCGAACGATCCCGCCTTAGCGGCGCTTTTCGCCAATATGGGGCGCTATCTGCTGATCAGCTCGTCGCGCCCAGGCGGCTTGCCTGCGAACCTGCAGGGCATCTGGGCCGAGGAAGTTCACACCATGTGGAACGGCGACTATCACTTCAACATTAACACCCAGATGAACTACTGGCCGGCGCTGACCTGTAATCTGGTGGAAATGCAGGAACCGATGAATACCTTCATCGCGTCACTGGTCGAGCCTGGTTCAAAGACCGCCAAAGCTTACTATAATTCGCGTGGATGGATCGCACACCGCCTGACAAATATCTGGGGCTACACCGCACCCGCCGGCATGGATATCGGCGGCCCGGCCTGGCTGTGCGAGCACCTCTGGCAACAGTATGCGTTTACCTTGGATAAAGCATTTCTGGCTAAGGTTTATCCAGTCATGAAAGGAAGCGTCGAATTCTACATCGACAACCTCTATGAAGAACCGGAGAACAAGTGGCTGGTGACCGGCCCGTCCGCTTCGCCGGAAAACGGCTTCAAACTGTCAGACGGCAACACCGGATCTGGCATCTGTCTCGGGCCGACGATCGACATGCAGCAACTACGTGAACTGTTCGGCAATACGATCCGGGCGGCGCAGGTTCTTGGTGTGGATCAAGAACTGCAGGAAGAACTTAAGATCAAACGCCCTCGGCTTGCGCCGAATCAGATTGCACCGGACGGCGTGCTGCAGGAGTGGCTCAAGCCCTACGAGGAACGGGAGCCGACGCACCGCCATTGCTCGCCGCTCTACGGCCTGTATCCCTACTATGAGATCACTCCGGATGGCACACCTGAAATCGCCGAAGCCGCCCGCAAGCTGCTTGAACGTCGTGGCGTCGGTCAGAGCACCGGATGGTCGAATGCATGGCGCGTCAACCTCTGGGCTCGGATGGCCGACGCAGAAAAGTCATGGGAGTTTGTTCATCAGATGCTAACCGACAACTGTTTCGACAACATGCTGAGCCAGTTCCGCCCGGAGCGTCGGAAGCTGTTTCAGATCGAGGCGAACTTCGGCCTCACTGCCGGTATTGTTGAAATGCTGCTGCAGAGCCAGCCGGATAGCGGTGCCATCGACGCCGAACCGGTGATCCGCCTGCTACCGGCCCTGCCGAAAGCGTGGCCCGAGGGCAAGGTGACTGGTATCCTGGCGCGTGGCGGATTCGAAGTCGATGTTGAGTGGCAGGACGGCAAGCTGGTTGCGGCGAAGATCACATCGCTCAACGGCAATCCGTGCAAGATTCGCTACGGCTCCAAAACCAAGGAAGTGGAACTGAAGAAAGGCGAGAGCTTAACGGTTTCTGTAACTGATGTTGTGAAGTCAGATGAAAAATAGACAGAAAATTAGTGACAGAAAAATGGGAAACAGTGAGGGCAGGGTCAGGCAGGGGAAATCCTCGCGCATTCCCCCGATCCCTTTATCTATGCATCTTGTCAAATGGTTTGCTAAAATGACTATCATCTTGTCGAATTGTTTGCCCAAATGTCATTTTCCATCTGGGCCTATCGGCGTCATTTGTGGTTAATAAAACTGGACATTGGTTCAAGTCACTCACTGCCTGAATCAATAGTTGCGGTGCACTTTTTTTGTAATGGAGTGAGGGCGCCCCGCTCTCGTGGTTGGTTGATCGCATTGCGGCGATCCTCGGGAGGGCGTTTGTCCCAAACGCCGTGCGTCGGTTTGGTGAATTCGTTGGCGTCCTGCCATATTGCGGCGACTATTCCTCTGGCTTACCCTCTATATGGAGGGTGTTCATCTATCGCGGCAGATAGTAAACTGCGTTCGAAAGATCTATTATAATTATATGAAGAACATCATTTTCGGCATCAGCCTAAGTTTCATTGCCGCCGCGGCTCCCTTGATTTCATTGGCTGACCAGCGGCCTGCACCGAATATCGTGCACATCATGGTCGACGACTTGGGCTGGCAGGATATCGCCAGCCACAAGATCGGCGGCGAGCCGCTCTACGAGACGCCGCATTTGGACCAGTTGACGCAGACTGGCAGACGCTTTACGCAGGCCTATTCGCCGGCACCGAGCTGTGCGCCGTCGCGTGTGGCGTTTTTGCGTGGCCAGCACCCGGTCAACACCGGCGTGTATCATGTTTCGGGTGGACGTGTGCCGCGCCCTTGGCATCCGAGCAGTGGACGAGTGTGTCCGTATTATGGCTATGGCTTGCCACTGGAAGAGCCCATGATTCCGGAGGTGCTGAAGCGGGCCGGTTATGTGACTGGCCACGTGGGCAAATGGCATGCGGGTGGAAAATCTGCTGGCTACCCGTTCCCTTTGGACCAGGGCTTTGATTTCGGTTTCACCGAGAAAAATGGTCGTCATAAATACTATAACGACAGTGATTTGTGGAACCCAGCTGACGGTATAAAAAATAACTTCTTTGGCTCCTGGAGCCGCATGAAGAATCGGCTGGTGGATTTTGCCACGCATGATCCGGAGGATCCTTACCAATTGGATGCAGAGGAGCGCCCCTTCGACAAGCCACACGATCTGGCGATGAGCTTTATGGAGAAAAATAAGGATCGTCCGTTCTTCCTGAACTACTGCCCTTACTATGTGCACGGTCCGATCCAGACGCGGGATCGCGTTCGCTTTGAACATTACCTGAAAAAAATGGGGCATGCGTTCCCGACCGATGCGGGGCCGATCTACCATCAGTTAGACGGCCAGATGAACCCGTATTACGCCAGCATGGTGGATACCGTGGACTGGATGATCGGTCAGGTGGTGACTTATTTGGAAGAGACGGACGACCCGCGCAATCCGGGCCATAAGCTGATCGACAACACTTATTTGATTGTCGATTCGGACAATGGCGGCGTGCTTCCCTATACCGACAATGCGCCGCTGAAGGGTGGCAAGCAAAATACCTGGGAAGGCGGGGTGCGCATACCATTCTTGGTTCGCGGTCCCGGAGTACCTGCTGGGTCGAATTGTGAGACGCTGGTTAATTTGATCGACCTCTTTCCCACCTTTATGGCGATGGCTGGTATGGAGCCGGATGCATCGCTTGAGCTGGACGGTTGTGATATTCTGCCCTTGATGCAAGCAACCGCCAAACAAGCCGTCTATGCCGATGGCAAGCAACGCGAATCCATGTTCTGGTATTTCCCATGGGACGCCCATATGTCCGCTGCTATTCGCAAAGGTGACTGGAAACTGGTTGAGCATTACATTGGCGCAAAGGGCGGCAAATCGAAGAAGGCGGTGCAATTGTTCCGCCTCTACGGTGACGATGGCTTGTCGAACGATTTGAGTGAGGCGGAGGATGTCTCCGATCAATACCCCGAACTGTGCAAGGCTTTGCTTGCCGAGCTCAATGATTGCATTGAGGCCGCCGGGGCGCCACTGCCTTATGAGAATGCGATGAATGACGCGATGCCTGCAGCGCATCGTGCGGCTTATCCGGTCGTAACGGAGCAAGGTTCAGACCAGGACCAAGTCTGGGTGACCTTGGCACCGGGCAAGGCTGAGATCGTCGAGGCGCAACTGCTCTACACGTTGAATCCCAAGCCGTTTGATTCGACCCGTGGTAGTCGTGAAGAGTGGTTCTCGGCTCCGGCAACGATCCGCAAGCAGCGGGTCGAGGCGGTCATGCCGCCGGGTGCGACACATGCCGTGCTGTCCATGACTGATGCGAACGGTTATTTAATCAACTCCGAGGAACTGCCTGCGGTGACAGATGTCGGGCATCAAACCCATGATTCGAGAATTTTGAAAAACGGCTATGCCTACAAGCCGGGCTTGTATGCGTTGATCCAGTTGGGTGAACAGGCACAGGCATCCGGCAAACAATCGGCACAAAGTGTCAGCGCTTTGAGCGCGGCCATTGCAGCGGCGAAGAAAGCCTATGCCGCGCAAGGTCTGTCTGAAGAACAACACTGTGATGTCATCCGTAGCCTACGTGCGGCGATTCGCACTCAGAAGGGCGCGCCCGAAGCGAAGCATCCGATGATCAACCGTTTCCCGACTGAGCCGCTGTTTTAAGTCGTCTGTATTCAGGAGCTTCGTGCCAAAGTAAGAGGCGATTATGAATAAACATTTATTGATTATAGCGGGCGAGCTTGCTAAGTGGTGCATCAATCTCGGATAGACGCTGCTCCAGTTGTTATAGGCTGAGGGACTCGGGGGTGCCCGTTTTCGACGGGACTGCTAATGGCAGTGCGCCTGCGAATAGGATCACGGCGGACAGGATGTATCTGTTGTAGCGGTATAACATTATTGCGAGGACGCTAAACGATTCGGGGGCAAATGTCACCTCCCCCCTTTTTTTAAAAGGGTCGACAACTGACTATGTCTTGAATTGTTCAGTCATAGCGGTATCATTACCTCGCATGGGTGGATTTACTGAAAGTAGAGCCTAGGATGCAGAAGATAAAGGAGGTTGGTAAAACTAAGTGGAGAAGTAGATAAATAAATTTGAGAATTAGTAAAATAGTAATCGCGATCTTGTTCGCATCAATGGCAACTAGTCTGCAGGCTGCGGCGCTGGATAATTTGGATGGGGTTAAGAATCCCGACGTGTCATTGGATGGCATTTGGCATTTTCAACTGCCCGCGCCCAATGACTTCTGGAAAGAACTTGGCGCGCCGACTGGTTGGCATATCATGCCAGTGCCCGGCGACGTGTTCCGAGAGGGGCATGCGATCCGCGAAGATTTGCCCTTCGCTTACAAAAAAAAGATCTCCATTCCGGCAGACTTCGCCGGGAAACAGATTCGCCTGCGCTTTGAGGGCGCGCATGACTACACCCGTGTCTGGGTGAATGGGCAATTCATCCGGGAACATCAAGGCGGTTGGACGCCTTGGGAATGCGATATCACTTCGGTGGTCAAGCCGGGAAAAGAGGCCTGGATCGCCCTCGAAATGACCGATCTTTCAAAGGACATCTCCTTTAACGGCAAACGCCTGCGCCCGATTGGCGGGTTGGTACGGAGTGTGAGCCTGCAGGCCCGTCCCCGCACCCACTTTGAGTTCCCGATCGTTTCCTCGCCCTTCTCGGAGGACGGAAAAACCGCAGAGCTCACCATCATTGGTCAGGTAGGCACCCCTCATGCCGAAGGGGAGGCCACCTTTAAGCTCTATGATCCTGCGGGAACAGAAGTGCCGCTCTCGCCAAATGGTTGCGCATTGGATCAGAGCCAGGTTACTTTCAAGGTCCCCGTCACCGCCCCGCAGACTTGGACTGCGGAGAAGCCCATCTTGTATCGCCTCGAAGTTACCAGTAGGGCTCCGGGCCAAGCGACGGCGACTTACTCCAAACAGATTGGCTTTCGCGACATCCGCTTTGATGCCAAGAACAACATGCTGATTAATGGGCGCGTGGTAAAACTGCGTGGAGCCAATCGCCACCTAGTCAACCCGCTCAAGGGTTTCGTTCCTGACGATGCGATCAACCGACGCGACGTGGAACTGTTCAAGGAAGCCAACATGAACTTCGTGCGTACGTCCCATTACCCTCCAGGGATTGGCTTTGTCGAGCAGTGCGACCAGAAGGGTCTCTTCGTAACGTTGGAAACGGCCGTGCTGGATTGTGGCAAAGCGAACCGTCCCTCCGTCGGTATGAATGATGATCCTCAGTATCGGGATCTTTTTATTAACCAGCTCCGCGAGACGATTCTCAATTACGGTAGTCATCCCTCCGTTATCCTTTGGTCGATCTGTAATGAAAGTGTCTACGGTAGCAACTTTCAAGCCTCTTATGACTACGCTAAAAAGCAGGATCCGTCACGGTCTGTCATTGCCTCTTATCAGGTGAAAAAGGACAAGGAGCACGCGAGCTATGATGTGCTCAGTGATCATTACCCCGAGTGGGACGAGGACTATACCAACAAGCCGCTGCCCACCATCTATGATGAATGGATGCACGTGCTCGGGCATACTGCGCAGCTGTGGCTGCACGACACCAACTCTCGTGACTATTGGGGGCGTAGTATAGATCAAGCTTGGAGCAATCTCTTTTCCGGAGATGGCAGCGTGGGCGCGGCGATCTGGAACTTTGTCGATGACATGACCATCGTCGAAGACCCCACTGCGATTCCGACACAGGGAGCGATGCGCATGTTACCTCCAGCGCGAGCCAAGCAGGTCGTGACTGGGAAAAAGAGCAACATTACCGGTACCGCGCGTTGGGGCATCATCGATGAATGGCGCCGCCCCAAACCAGAATTCTGGAATGTCAAAAAAGCCTATAGCCCAATCCGTGTGCTGCAAACAGAAGTCAAGGAGGTGGTGCCCAACCAGCCGCTCACGTTGCCGATCTATAACCGCTTCGACCACACCAACCTGAACGATGTGAAACTGGTGGTTGCCTACAACCAAAAATTCTCAGAGGTTACGCTGCCCTCTATTGAGCCACACCAAAAAGGTCAGTTCACCCTGCCAGCGCAAGATTGGAACGACGGGAGCGAAATAGGACTCACTTTTCTCAATGAGCAGTACCAGCTGATCGACGCTTATCGAATCACCCTTGGTAGCAAGCCCGCCCCAGTTACACCAGAGGTGCAGGGGAAACCTTCGGTGTCCTCAGTAGGAAATGAGTTAGTGATCCAAGGCGATGGTATCCAATATCGCATGGATAAAACCACGGGATTGATGAAAAGCATTGTCAAAAACGGAGCGACCATTCCCCTGGTCGGCCCGTTCCCCCATGTATTCAAACAAGAGGAATATATGATCAAGGGCATCAACCCAGAAGTCGGCAACAAGCCGACTTGGACGATGGGCTCCGACCAATATCAAAGCCCAGAGATCAAGGCTTGGCAGTTTTCTAAGATGCACGTCAATGTTGAGGAGGATGTCAGCCAAATTCATGTCCGCGGGACATTCGGCGAGATCGATGTACATTATCTGTTCACTTTCGGGGTAAAGGGACGATTGGACGTCAAATACTTCTTTGACAACATCCCGCCGCTGCCGGAACCAGCTGGAAAACACCCAACCCAGGGACCTCTTGATCTCGAGGTCGGCATAAAATTCCAGACCAGCGACCAGTTCGAGCAGCTCACATGGGAAAAAGATGCCTACTGGAGCTGTTATCCCGATGGGCATCTGGGTGGGGCGGCTGGCAACATCGCGCTTTTTTCAGAAGCTCGCCCAGTCTGGGCGCAGCAACCCACTCAGCCGTGGCACAAAGATAACTGGGACTACTATTTTATGGGCTGGGAGCCGCCCGCTGGCAAACTCCTAACTTTTGAGGCAATGGCCGCGAAGCAAGCCATCTCCAGCTACACCCTCACCGATGATGATGCCCAACTTGGCCTCACCGTGCATGGCGATGGTAAAACAACCACCGCCCGTTACGGGCAATACCGCGATGCTCAGTACTACCTCTACCATTTAGACCGCCTCGACTACCATCTTCGCTGGGGGAATTACAGTGCTGATATGCGGCCGAGACCGCAACATCATGGCGTGGTTCGGTTGGAAATTGGTCATACCGCGTTTCCCAAATAAGTAATAGTGATGAAAAATATGAATGTAAAAGGTTTGCGAGACGGATTGCTGATTCTGGTTACGGTGGCGCTGATGTGTGCCGGTGCAATGGCCGCAGAGCGGCCGAATATTATCTATATCAACGCGGATGACCTTGGAGTCATGGATGTTGGGTTCATGGGACGGAAAGAATACCGCACGCCTAACCTGGATCGGCTGGCGGCGGAGGGGATGGTTTTTACCGATGCCTATGCGCCGGCCGCTAACTGTGCTCCGAGCCGGGCGTGCTGTATCAGCGGTCAGTATAGCTCCAGGCACGGAGTGTATACCGTTGGCTCTTCCGAACGAGGTAAGGGCACCGATCGTAAAATTATCCCGGTACCGAACAAACGCCATCTTCCTGACGACAATTTTACGATGGCCGAAGCGCTCCAGGCAGGTGGCTACAAGACCATCCATCTGGGCAAATGGCATCTCGGTGAAGACCCGCAGACGCAGGGGTTTGATGTCAATATAGGTGGAGATACCTCGGGCGGCCCGAGCGGCGGCGGATACTTTTCTCCATTTTCGAGCGGCCCGATGCAGCCGTTCAGCGATCAGTACTCGAAGGGAACACACCGCTGCGATATCTTCGCGGATCAGGCCATCCAGTTCATGCAGGCCAACCAGAAGCGACCGTTCTTTATGCATATGGCATACTACTCGGTCCATGCAGGATTAGAACCCGTGCCGGGGATGGTGGAGAAGTATAAAGCCGTGAAGGGGATTAATGCCGCCTATGCGTCGATGATTGAAAAGATGGATGAGAGCATCGGCAAGATCGTGACAGAGCTCGACCGCCTTGGTCTCAAAGAAAATACCTTGGTCCTGTTTACCTCCGACAACGGGGGACTACGGCATATCTCAAAACAGGATCCGTACCGTTCTGGCAAAGGCTCCTATTTCGAAGGCGGCATCCGCGAACCGATGTTGGTGCGGTGGCCGGCAAAAGTTGCGGCGAACACGAGCTGTGAGGTGCCTGTTATCGGCATCGATTTCTATCCCACCTTCCTTGACGCTGCCGGGCTGGAAATACCGGACGGGAAGGTGTTGGACGGCGTCAGTCTGATGCCGCTGTTGACCCAGACCGGCAAGATTCCCGAGCGTGCGCTTTATTGGCATTTTCCGATTTATCTACAGAAATATGCAGGTATTGGGGATGATTCACATGATCCACTGTTCCGTACACGGCCGGGCTCTGCGATGCGCTTCGGGAAATGGAAATTGCACGAGTATTTCGAAGACGGACGCCTAGAGCTGTATGATCTGAGCGCGGATGCGGGTGAGCGCAGAAACCTTGCGGCAGAGATGCCTGAACAGGCCAAGGTGCTCAAGCAGAAGTTATCGGCCTGGCGCCAAGAAGTTCAGGCCCCAATGCCGACTAAGCTGAATCCTAAGTATAAAGCACCCGCAGCCATGAAGAAGCAACAGGCCGCATCTGCTGGGAGGCCGGTCAATCACGTCGGTGCCACCCCGGTTCCTGCCAAGCCGAACGTCATCTACATTCTGACGGACGACCTTGGCTACGGCGATCTCGGCTGCTACGGGCAGCAGAAACTCAAGACGCCGAATATCGATCGCCTTGCGAATGAGGGGATGCTGTTTACCGATCACTACTCTGGCAATACGGTTTGCTCGCCGTCGCGCGCGGTTTTGATGACGGGCCAACATCCGGGGCATGTGCATTGTCGTGGGAACAGCGGCGAAAGGGCTGCGGCGCTGGATCCGGAAATGACAACCCTGCCGCGGCTGTTTAAAAACGCCGGTTACGCTACCGGTGCTTACGGGAAGTGGGGCCTTGGCCAGACTTGCGATGCGGGCGCGGTGAACCCGATGACGCATGGCTTTGATCATTTTACCGGCTGGAAAAACCAAGGCGTCGCCCATACTTACTATCCGAGTAGCATCATTCGCGACGGGAAGGAAGTGCCGCTGGAAGAGGGGACCTATATCCATGATCTGGTCATGGACGCAGCCTTCGATTTCATTAAAGAGAATGCGAAATCCGGCCAGCCGTTTTTCTGCTACATCCCCACCGCGATTCCGCATGCCGCGATGCATGCACCGGCGGATCTGCATGAAAAATGGCGCAAGGTCTATCCGCAGTTTGACGGGGTGATCGCTAAATACGGTGCGCCCAAGGGCGAGCCCTGTCCGCCAGTGCAAAACCCCATCGCGGGCTTTGCTGGTATGATGGAAAATTTTGATAACCAAATGGGTGAGTTATTCAGCATACTGGTTGAGCTTGGTGTGGATGAGAACACGATCATTTTGTTTTCCAGTGATAACGGAGCGCATAAAGAAGGCGGGCATAATCCAGAATTCTGGAATTCGAATGGGCCGTTGCGCGGGCTGAAACGCGATCTCTATGAAGGCGGAATCCGCACGCCGTTTATGGCACGCTGGCCCGGTAAGGTGGCAGCCGGAAGCCGCAGCGATCATCTCAGCGCGTTCTGGGATATTCTGCCGACGATGGCGGACCTGATCGGCCAGCCAGTGCCGGAGCAGAGCGACGGCATTTCCATCCTGCCGACGCTGCTCGGCAAAGGAGAGCAGGCTGAGCATGAATATATTTACCATGAATTTATACTGGCGCGTCACAAGGCATACACCGCACGCTCCCTGCGCCAGAGCGAGTGGAAGGCGGTCCAACTTCGGGACTTGAACACGAAGGAGTTGCAACCAATCGAACTCTACAATTTGAAGGACGACCTCGGCGAAACCACCGACCTCGCGGTTCAATATCCGGAGCTGGTCTTGAAGCTTGAACAGTACATGGATGAGGCGCACACCCCGCTTCAGAAAAACAAATAATTGAAATGAAGATGATTACACAGCTGCAAAAAATATCGCGTCGTTGGATCGGCGCGGGACTTCTCTCCATGTTGGCGGTTAGCCTCATGAGCTCCGTATCTGCCGATCAAAAGCCCAACGTGATCGTCATCATGGCGGACGACCTGGGTTATGGCGATGTCGGCTGCTACGGCGCCAAGCCGAAAAATGTGAAGACCCCGAACATTGACCAGCTGGCCGCTCGGGGGCTCCGCTTTACCTCTGGCTATTCTTCGGCATCGACCTGTACGCCCACGCGCTATTCGCTGCTGACCGGCACCGGGGCTTTCCGCGTTGAAGGCTCGGCGATTGCCGGACCCAACTCGCCGGCGCTGATCCAGCCCGGAACCGTCACGCTCCCCGAGCTCATGCAGAAAGCGGGCTATAAAACGGCGGTGATCGGAAAATGGCATCTTGGACTGGGTGCGCCTGGCAAGGGCCCGGACTGGAACGGCGATCTCAAGCCCGGCCCGCTGGAGATCGGCTTTGATTACAGCTTCCTGCTACCCACCACCAACGATCGTGTGCCGCAGGTTTATGTCGAAAACCACCGCGTGCTGAACCTTGATCCCGCGGACCCGCTGTGGGTCGGTCATCGCACGCCCAGCCCAGAGCATCCCACGGGGATTAATCAGCGCGACAGCCTGAAAATGGATTGGCAGCACGGGCATAACGGCACCATTCATAATGGGATTAGCCGCATTGGCTTCTACACCGGAGGGCACGCCGCACGCTTCCGCGACGAGGATCTGGCGGATAAATGGGCGGAAAAGTCGGAGGAGTGGATTAAGGAGAATAAGGACAAGCCGTTTTTCCTCTATTTTGCGTCGCATGATATTCACGTGCCGCGCATGCCGCACGAACGTTTCCAGGGTAAATCCGGGATGGGCTATCGCGGCGATGCGATCGTGCAGCTCGATTGGAGCGTGGGCGAAATCGTCAGAGTCCTGAAAGAGCAGGGGCTGGAAGAGAACACGCTGATCGTCTTCTGCTCCGATAACGGGTCGGTTCTCGGTGACGGCTACAAGGACGGTGCTAAAGAGCAGCTTGGCGACCATCAGCCAGCCGGTGTTTATTCTGGCGGCAAATACAAGATCCAGGAAGGCGGCACCCGTACGCCGTTTATCACCTGCTGGCCAGGCAAGATCCAGCCGGGCGTGTCGGATGAAGTGGTGTCCACCATCGACCTGGCGAGCAGTCTGGCCAATTACCTTGGAGTTGAGATCCCAAATGATGCCTGCCTCGACAGCATTGATGTGATGGGCGCGCTGCTTGGCAGTGAAAACGCGAAGGGCCGCTCGCAGCTGATTGAGCAGGACAATGGTCCAACCAAGTGTTTCGGATACCGGGTCGGCAAGTGGAAGCTCCAGCGCTATGCCAAGTTTGATCGGGCAACGCGCACGGCTAGCGAAGCGCCCGCAGACCTCCGGTTTCATCTCTTTGATCTGGATCAGGATCCCGGCGAAAAACGCGATATCTCCAAGCAGCATCCGGAAGTGTTTGCGCGGATGAAAGCCGAGCTGCAGAAGCTGCTCGACGATGGTCGCAGTCGCCCTACGGCGAGCCAGTAAAAGCTGCAGAAAAACAGCGGAGACGTATGCAGAGACTCGGAATAATTGGTTTTGGCTATTCTATGGTCAGCCGGCGACTGGATTTCACGCACACGCCTGCATGGCTGGGCGAAGAGCGACCCCGAATTGGAAAAGCGCAAGGGCGGTAAACACCGCGGCAAGGACTACAATCATTCCAGCTACAATGATCTCATCATTACCGGACTCGTCGGCCTGCGTCCGCGCGCGGATGATGTGGTGGAGATGAATCCGCTGCTTCCCGCAAACATCTGGGATTATTTCTGCCTAGATAATGTGCGCTTTCACGGCCGCATCCTGACGATTATCTGGGACAAAAGCGGCGAAAAATATGGCAGAGGCAAAGGCCTGATTGTGCTGGCCAACGGCGAGCAAATAGCGCATGCTAAGTCGCTGACGCGGGTGTCCAGAACTCTCTAATATCAGAAGATTCAATTGGTTCAGCGGTCTGCCTTATCGCTGCGCTTCTCGGTAGAACCTATATGGTTCCACTCTTGCTGCACCAGCATTAAAAAAGCCGACCCGCTTTGCGGATCGACTTTTAGAATGGGTGCAGGGACAGGATTTGAACCTGTGACCTTCAGGTTATGAGCCTGACGAGCTACCGGGCTGCTCCACCCTGCAATAAATTGTATTGAAACGTTTTGAAGCAGAAAAACGCTTTGACCTCGTGCGGCTAGCCGTCTGAAGAGGTTGCGGACTAAACGCGTATGCGTGCTCAGTGTAAAGGGCTATTTTTATAAAAATGATCTTTTATCCATGAGTGAAATCGGCGACCAGAAAATGAATCGGTGCCTTTCGAGTACCAGGTTTGGTCGGTCGAAACCGCGCTTTTATAAGATTCATGTTTTTTACGCTTTTCCTTCGGCGCTGGATCAGCGACAAAGTAGCTATGCCTTGGTATATTTACCA
>Ga0206125_10002678_pt1 | contig 18256 bp, 16 predicted proteins | sample Helgoland_Spring_4_FD_148598 | JGI IMG/M metagenome (GOLD analysis project Ga0206125, IMG submission 148598) | Pelagic subsurface seawater microbial communities from Kabeltonne, Helgoland, North Sea - Helgoland_Spring_Bloom_20160331_1 | ecosystem: Environmental > Aquatic > Marine > Epipelagic ... | reverse complement strand
CATAATGAGCTGTACCTCGGGAAGCTTTATGCGTACCCAAAAATCGGGATCGGAAGCATCGGCGCATATAACCCGTCGCTGCTCTTTTTGGTGATGACTGACCTTATCCAGCGAGGCTTCAATGCCCAATACTTCTTCACCTAAGCGAGGGGCTAGCGCCTCATAGGCGCCGGTGCCTACCCGGCCCATGCCTAAAATAACGGTATTAATGTTGTCGGTGCGTTCGTAGGTGTCCAATAACTGAACTGACCTATGGGCGAGAAGTTGATCGCGGTGTTTTCTGTAAAAACTGTGTGACGCTTTACTCATTGGCGCAGCCAGTAAAAAACTAATCGCGAGCGCAATCGAAAGCGTCGAACTCCAGACTGGGGCAACCCAACCCCAGCCTGCGGCTATTGAGATAACGATAAGCCCAAACTCACTGTGACTGGACAGAACGCTCGAGGCCAGCACGGCTTGTCTTGGTGCGGTGTGCAGGCGCGTCATGAGGAAGAAGTAAAGTAAAGGCTTGGCGACCGAGGCCAGGCCTAAAACAATGGCTACGCCAATGAGTAATGCCGGCGGCCAGCCCCCCAGGCCAATAGATAGGAAAAACCCCACTAAAAATAGATCCTTTAGTTGAATGAGGTTTGTTGCAAGTGCCTTTGTTTTATCTTTACCGGCCAATAGGGCGCCCATGAGTAACGCGCCGAGGTCGCCTTTTAGCCCCACGAGCTCCGATACTTCAGCAGCACCAATGGCCAACGCCAATCCCAGCAGCGTGAGTAATTCGCCGTAGCCGCTTAGCGACAGTAGTTTGAGGATGAGTGGTCTTGCTGGAATGATGATCAGTAGTGCTAAAGCATAAATGCTGGGTACCTTTCCCGCGGCCACGGCTAAAAAGCCTACGGCCACCAAATCCTGAACAATTAATATGCCAATGGCGAGAACAGCCTGACTAGATTGCAGTTCGCCGCGCTCCTGAAGGGTTTGAATCACAAATACGGTGCTTGAGAAGGTGAGTGCAAAGGCAATGACGGCGGCGCCAGCCATCGTGAGATCCAGTGCCGGGAGGGCTTTCATGAGTCCTATCAGCAGTAGGAGCAAAACGGACTGAGAGATCATCATGTGGACGAGGGTTGTACCCCACACGTTAAGCTTCAGAAGTGCCCTAATGTCTAATTTGAGGCCTATGCTAAACAGGAGCAGCGTAATTCCTAAGTCGGCCAGCTGTTCTAGCCAGCTGCCAGCGGTGATGCCGATTTCATGCAGGGCGAAACCTGCGGCGAGATAACCAATTAGAGCCGGTAGACCCACCGCCCGGCTGGCCAAACCGCAGAGAAGAGCGATTAAAATGATGAGCGCTTGTGAAAAATCAGCCATGGCAGGTCACGATCCCAGTTATCGCGAGGTTACTAGTGCAAAAGCCGCGGTAGAAATGAGGCAAACCTCTATGACGGACATGATCGCGGGAATATCGGGTCTTTCAATGAAGATATCGAGCCCCGCGGTTGCGACTAATAATGTTAAGAATAGGCTAAGTTTTGCGGTGCCCATTAACCCGATACCCAGCAGCAATAAAATCACACCACGGCCGGCTTCCAACAGACTGGCGCCCGTCAGGGGTACCAACCAAAGATTCGCTACGGCTAAGCAACCGGCCAGAATCGCGAGGGCGGTGGCGCAGTGGCGCGATACTCGACCGAACCCCAAGTCGATGGCGGCGGGCTCCTCGCCAGCGCTTGCTGGCGGTGGGGTTTTGTCTGTGTGTAATTTGGCCTTGTGCATGGGGTATAGCTTAGACTGAGTTGGGCCTGCAGTCAGTGATCAATGTTGAAGTGGAGTTTTGATGGTTGATACCCCCCAAATTGTTAAGAGTAATGGGCTATCTAATGAGGCCATACGTGCAAACATGGCAGGTTCGCCGGCTAGTGAGCTACGTATTGAGGTGGAGCCGGAGATAGATTCCACCAATGCGGCCTTAAAACGGCGGGCTGTATCGGAAGATATTCACGGTTTGGCCTTGTTCGCAGAAGCGCAAACAGCGGGTCGAGGCAGGCTTGGCCGCCCCTGGGTGAGCCCCCCGAAAAGCAATATTTATATGTCTTTGGGTTGGCGAACCGATCTGGAGCCCCTTGAGCTGGCGGGACTCAGCCTTGCCGTGGGCTGCGCTATTGCCGAGGGGTTAGAAGGTGATTTGGCCTTGGACCTAAAGCTTAAATGGCCCAATGATCTGTACTTGGGAGGAAAAAAATGCGGCGGTGTATTGATTGATTTGGTGCAGTCGGCGAATCAGGACTGGATTATTGTTGTGGGGGTAGGGCTCAACGTTGCAATGTCAGAATCGGGAGGTACTGACATTGACCAACCGTGGACTGATTTAGGCTCCCATACGGATATCCCGGTAGTGCGAAATGAACTCGCTGGACGACTGCTGGAGGCTTTGGTGCCCCTGTTGTCGAGCTGGCAGGTGGGCGCCTTCAGCCAGTGGCAAAGTTGTTGGGCTCGCAGAGATCTCATGGCCGGCCATCAAATTAGTGTCCAGCAAGGCGGCCATACTATTTCTGGTCGAGCAGAGGGCGTAGACCTCTCGGGTGCGCTGCAGGTGGCCACCAGGGATGGGTTAATCGTGGTGCAATCGGGGGAGGCGTCAATGTTGCGCAGCCAAGAGCTATGAGCGAATTATTAATCGACGTGGGTAATAGCGCGGCTAAGTGGGCCATATTTGATGGCCACACTTTGAATTCGAACCGCCACAGCGGCAGCTTTTCTGAATTGGCTAAAGTCCTATGGCTTGCAGCGGCAGATGCTAACGCTGTCTGGGTCGCCAGTGTGAGAGGCGAGTCTTCGGATCAATCTTTGGTGGCTGAGCTTCAGGCAGTAGGCTTCTCCAAAGTGTATCTTTGCGGCTCGGCGCAGCACGAGGACGGTCTGCTGAACAGCTATACAGAGCCCTCACGTATGGGGGCCGATCGGTGGTTCGCTATGCTTGGGGCGAGAGCATACAAGCCGGGCCCTTTGCTGGTGATTGACGTGGGCAGCGCCGTCACTTGCGATTTGGTGGCTACCGATGGGCGCCACTTAGGGGGCTATATTTTTCCCGGGCCGACATTAATGGAAGCGGCCCTACAGTCGAGCACGCAGCTGGTGCGCTACACCGACAGCCTCGAGCCCACCGTTGAGCCCGGTCAGAGTACCGCCGAATGTGTGATCTCAGGTATTTCTGTAGCGGTAGTGGGCGCTATCAGAGAAATTGGTGCGCAGTACCCCGATCACCAAATAATTTTTACCGGAGGTGGGGCCGCTGGGTTGAATGCTGCGGGTATTGTCGGCGACTGGCGGCCTGATCTGGTGCTTGAAGGGCTATTAAGACGGGCTCAGGGCACGGATGTGGTCTATACCCCTTGACCCGAGGGGTTGCTATCAGCACAATCTGCGCCCCGGAGCGGAAATCGTTTCGGTAACACGCTTAAGGCTGGCGTAGCTCAGTAGGTAGAGCAGCTGATTTGTAATCAGCCGGTCGGGGGTTCGATTCCTCTCGCCAGCTCCATTCTCTTTTTAGACCTCATTGAAACCCCTAAAAACACTAGGTTTCGACCTGGCTTTGCCATCCCCATTCCCCCTCGTAAAAAGATGAAGCGGTGCGCACTGTTCATGTTACCTGCCGCATTACTCCGCAGAGCTTGTATTAGCGTCAATTTTTTGCATTAACCTTTGGGGGAAGTCAGTCATTATGCCGGCCAGGTTTTCTACATTTAGCATTCGATCCATCGCCTCGCTGTCATTAACCGTCCAAACGTGCACGCGCAGATCAAAAGCAGACAACAGAAAATCTACATTACTGTCATTGACCAGGTTTAAGTCCAGCCCATTGAGGGAATAGTTCTCTGGAATTTGTAAAAACTCACCGGCAGGGGCTGGTATTTCATAGGAATCATCGCCGCCAAATACCGCGAGCATGAGGGGAAGCGCTTCAGCCTCAGAGAAAGCGGTCAAAATATCATCGTCTTGCAGTCGAAAGTCTTTAATGATTTCGTCAGTGAATGATGCCACGGTCACGCGGTCCTTCATGCGATATTCATTAATCAGCCGCGCAACTTCAACGCCGGTATTTAAATCTTCCTGTATGAATGAGCCTACGCCATCATTTTCCTCGGGCTTTAATTCAATGACGTAGTGCGCGTCAGGAAAGCGTTTAAACAAACTTTCTAAAGAAACGGCACTCAGTCCTTGGTCACGGTAAGGGAACGAGGCGCCGTCATCCTGTGTCCAATGGTAGCCTGCGTCGTAGCTCTCAATGTCTTCAAATGTCAGCTCAGAAATTCGACCGCAGTCATTATGGGTAAAGTGTTTGTCTTCGGGTGCGGGAAGCTTGTCTGGGCAATTTATTTCGTTGAAATCTGTTTTCCGATCGAGAGTAGAGTCGTGCATAACGATTGGTATGTTGTCGGCGGTTCCGTTGATATCCGCTTCAAAAATAATGTGAGGGCCAAGTGCTTGCAGGTGTTCATAAGCGATCAACGTAAAATCTGGGCGTTCCCCTTGGCCTGCGCCATGGGCAATATTGAGAATGTTGGGCTGCAAGAATAAATCCCGATTTTGAGTTTCCGAGTAAAGAGCGAGGTTGATCAACGAATCGTTATTCTCAGTGATCTCAATACCTTGTGGATTACAACCTGCAGTAGCAGCACCAAGATCACAGTGATACGTTCTTGATAGATCAAAGCTGGATTTGTCTTCCCAATTGACGGACACCGCATTGTTGACGGCGAGCGCGATGCCGTAGTTGCCGACAGGCAGCGTAACTTCAAAAACAATGCCTTCATCAACATTGTCAAAGTTGACACTCGACTCATGGACAATGGATTCGACATCATCGTTGTCGAAAGCTCTGATGTGTAAATAACCTTCTGTTGGGCGTTGCTCGGGAAATAGTATTGCACTGCCGACTAATCGACCCGAGGGTTCTGGTTCTGGTTCGGGCTCTGGCGGTGCTACGGGCTGATTGTTGCTGTTGCCGGAGCATCCTGTCAGCAAGGTAATGAATACCGCAGCGTAGATCCAGTGACCGCCATGTTGGCCGTTGTTTTGGCTGTGAGCAAATGATTTCATTTAAGTTTTAAGACCCGATTTATGACAGTTATGACTTCGAGTTTATATGCGTCCAATGTTAATGTCCCGTCTATTGCGTCCTGGTGGAGAAGGCTGCATTTGCCTCGAGCGGAGGCTACTTGTGAGGGAACCTTAAAATCGTTTTTTAGCCATCTGCTATACGTCATCCCGATTCGAGCTACTGCCTTAATGGCTCTTACCCCTTCGAGGGTGCAGCCAGCGCCGCTAGTGCCCCACTGGCTCATCGTCAGTGCCTCTTTGACAGTAAACTGAGCGCTTGTTGGGTCCACGTAACACACCAGGGCTCCTGCGCCCTTGCTTTCATTTCAAGCTGTCAAAGAGTATTTTTGCTACTGAGGTTGAAACTATCGGATAGAGGTGTCTTTTTGATGTCTGAATTTTATGCATCTGGCATGACCAATGGCTAAACCAATGGCTAAGCGGGCCCGGGCTTAACCCCAGACCACCCAAGCGCGCAAGATAAGGAGGCTAGGTGACAGCCTGTTTTTCACATTTCGATCCACTGCTTGGCGGCCAGGACGCCGAGAATATGTTTCGCATCGCCGAGTCTTTTGGCAGCTTTGGTACCTATGCCGAAGAGGCGACCTCTGAGGGGCTCGGTGAAACGTTGCCCCAGCGCTTCGATGTTGGGCTCAACTACACTGCCAATGGGCTGGACGGACAGGGCAATCCCGATTCAGAACAAATGTCTGCAAGTCGCACCAATTATTTTCGGGAGACCTATGCCTATGGGGCTCAACTTCACGTGCCGGAAATTTCGTCTTTTATGAATAATGAGCAGCTTCAGTCAGCGGCTAGCCACATAGGCGGCTCTGAGTATGTTGTTCCGGCCATCGTGTATGCCAACCTGCTCATCCCTGGACAGGAACTGGCGATACATACCGATGTCCCCGAGTTTCGTGGTCTGAATCGCATGAATACACCGCAGTGGCTTTTGGTCTGCATGCACCACTCCGGGCTATTTGAACCATGGCGGGTACCCATCCTGACCTGTGTTTCATGGTTTGGAAGCGCTGATGGCGGTGCCTTTACGTTCTACCCAGAAGGCAGTGCCGGCCCAAGGAAGGCCATTTCGGCAACCCACAATACGGCAGTCTTGCTGGATACCGACTCTGTATTCCACGGCGTTGAGCGTGTTGTGCCGACAATACACGACCTGCCGGCCATAACCGGTGAGACCCGATTACACCATGCTGGCGATGATTACTGGCTGCTACAAGAGCAGGATCAAACCGTCGCTGAATACACCTGGCATGATTTGCGCTATTCAATTTCATGGAAAGGGTACTGCTTTGCCGACGCTAAGCAGCACGGTCTTTGGCTTGGCGGGCAGGATCAGCTCACGGTAACCGACGTATTGGCTCAGTTCGACAGCGACCTGCGAAGCAAGGGCATGGCAAATCTGTCACGGTTAGACGCCACTGAACGTGCTGGCGCACTGGTTGAGCAATACATCAGGTTTCCACGCGGGCTCAAGCCAGAGTCCTGACACATAATGCTCGCTACATCAGCAGCTAAGGGCTCGGCCCCAGACGCCCTGGGCAGTGAGTTGAGCCGCTCCCCGTTAGTCAGTCAGTGGGAACAGTGTTCAGGAATGGGGCAAGCCGGCGCCGTACAGGTGCCGCCAGTGTATTGGTCCAGGACGACAAGTTTAATGTGGAGAGCGAATAGGAGGTTCGATATAGCGTCAGCATTTTGCGTTTTTCATTGGTTAGATGCCCAAGCGAAACCCAAAATTTTAGACATCCGCTCTACGCAGTATTTGTCATAAAAAAGCCATATCTATAGAGCAAATCGGCTGTGCCTGAATTCTCGTCATGGTTTTATCGTGGTAGGCATCACTTTGCTAAACATTTTATAACGTGAGCTCGGTTTTTTTGCCTCATTTCTGAAGGTTGTGGTAGAACCAAAGCCACCAAGGGTGATGAAACTTTTTTGGAGGCAGATATGTCACCACAAATTCAATATCGGCAGGCAGCGCTGCCAGATCTTAAAGCTACGGCGCTCCTATTTGATCTATATCGGCAGTTTTATGGCTGCGAGTCAGATTTACAGGCAGCAGAAGCTTGGCTTACCAGCAACGTCAGCGAGCAGCGATCGGTGGTATTGCTGGCGGTAGATGAGGCCTCAAGCTTATTGGGGTTTACTCAGTTATACCCAGCCCTTTGCTCAGTCGATTTAGTGCGCTATTTCGTTTTATACGACCTGTACGTCGCTGAGACTGCGCGTCGAAGGGGCGTGGGTCGTGGTCTTATGATGGCTGCGAAAGATTGGGCACTGGCGGCAGGGGCGGCCCGACTCGATCTAGAAACAGCCCATGACAATAGGGGTGCTCAAGCCCTTTACGAAGGTTTGGGCTACGTCAGAGACGATGTGTTTTATAAGTACAGTCTTGAGCTGTCCTAGGTTTTTGTCGTTAATTGATGCCGGCACCGCAATCTGAGGTTGTTAGATTGATCACCGGATTAATTTGCGGAGGTTTAGGTGATGAGAAAATTCAATGTGTGGATGATAAGCCTGCTGTTACTCACCGGTGGGACTTGGGCGTTAGCAGATCAAGACAGGCGCGAGGATCGACGTGACGAGCGGGGTCGTTCAGATGAGCGCCAGGATCGCCGCGATTGTCGACAAGACGAAGGTCGTGTGGGTAAAGATAAGCGTGAATGTAAGCAAGACGAAGTGCGCGATGGTCCACGAGGCAATCGATAAGTCCTTTTGAGCAGATTTCAGTCTGCCCAAAACCTAAAACCTTCAGGTACAATCCGCGTCCTCAATAATTGATGGAGAAGCGCTGTGGACCTGACAAATAAAGTAATTGCGGTTACCGGTGGGGCGCAGGGGCTTGGCTTTGCGATGGCCAAAGGCATTGCTGAGCGCGGCGCTCGCTTAGCCCTGATCGACATGAACGCAGAGCCTTTAGAGCAGGCGGCGGCGAGCCTTCGCGAGTTGGGCGGCGAAGTTGTTACCTTTGTCGCTAACGTGGCCGATGAAGACAGCGTAATAGCGGCCTTCGACGGCATTATTGATCAGTTTGGAACGCTGCAGGGCCTCATCAACAACGCAGGTATTACTCGCGATGGCCTAATGCTCAAAGTTAAAGACGGTGAAGTCACCGATCGGATGAGTCTGTCCCAGTGGCAGATGGTGATCGATGTGAATCTGACCGGTGTATTCCTTTGTGGTCGTGAAGCGGCCACACGCATGATCCAAGCCCAGTCTGAGGGTGTGATCATCAACATTTCCAGCATCTCTCGTGCAGGAAACTTTGGTCAGACCAATTACTCGGCCACCAAGGCAGGTGTTGCGGCCATGGCGGTCACCTGGGCCAAGGAGCTGGCGCGCCACAATATACGCACCGGCGCTATTGCACCTGGGTTTATGGCTACCGAAATGGTTGCCAGCATGAAGCCCGAAGCGTTAGAGAAAATGGCTTCAGGTATTCCTCTTAAGCGGTTGGGTGAACCTGCTGAAATCGCTCAAATGGCGGTCGCCATTCTTGAAAACGATTATATTTCAGGACGGGTTTTTGAGGTGGATGGTGGTTTGCGTTGGTAGGTTGAGACCTGCTGTCTTAGAACTTTGACCCGTTAGCCCCAGCGCTGTTTGGGGCGTCACGCCGCTGCAATAACCCGCTTTGGCCTACTTGTAATACGAGTAGGGGTGGGTTCTGGTAGGAATTCGCCGTTGTTTTGACAGGGGCGCACTGGTTCAGGCCGAGTCGTTGCAGGTCGAGTCGTTAATTGTGCCGAGTTGTGTGGTCGAGTTGTGTGGTGATGGGGCCGGCCTCTAAAGGTCGTCTTTATAAAAAGTGGTCTAATGGCGTTTTTTTAGGCAAGCCGCTTTCGTAAGTCGTTACCCTGTCCCCGAGTTGTCTAAAAGACGCTAGCAACAGCGCTACGCCTCAAAATTTAACGAATATCTGGAAAGTTTCCTCGAATTGTCCACTGGGCGTCACGGTAGTCGGTATTTTATGGGGCGGCGGCGGTTTCCCTTTTACCTAAAATTTAGAGTTTTAGGGACTTTTAGCGGCCTTGAGAGGGCATAGCCGCAGCGCGGAAACGCCCTGATGGCGGCCTAATTCCCAGTAATTTACGGCCATTGGGCCATGGGTTAAGTGGGATCCCTGTGTGAGATCCCGGAGGTGAAGTAGCAAACTGGTGAATTTATGCAAAGGTAACCGTTGACAAGGGCAGCCCACATCCCGAGAATATGCGCCCTTCCGGAGGGGTTCCCGAGTGGCCAAAGGGATCAGACTGTAAATCTGACGCGAAAGCTTCGGTGGTTCGAATCCACCCCCCTCCACCAAGACGTAGGCGTTTAGGGGTTGGATCGGGACTCAGGAACGTGTGGTGTGAGGCCGCGGGGGGAATGAGCTGCGGGTGTAGTTCAATGGTAGAACCTCAGCCTTCCAAGCTGATGATGCGGGTTCGATCCCCGCCACCCGCTCCACAGACAATTAGGTATGAAGGTTGTTGCTCATATAGCTCAGTCGGTAGAGCACTTCCTTGGTAAGGAAGAGGTCACCGGTTCAAATCCGGTTATGAGCTCCAGTTACAGTAGGGCGGCGAAGTCGCTTTATTGAGTGGTAACGCGAGGCGAGAGAGTTCGCTGAGTGTAATTAAACGTAGTCAAGGCGGACCAATAGGCCCCGTACTGGCTCACTAGTGATCAGTGTAGATAGAGAGTGTCGACATGGCGAAGGAAGCATTTGAGCGTTCGAAGCCCCACGTAAACGTGGGCACGATTGGACACGTAGACCACGGTAAAACGACGCTTACAGCGGCGCTGACACGTGTGTGTTCAGAAGTATTTGGTGGTGAGGCGGTTGCGTTTGACGGTATTGATAACGCCCCGGAAGAGCGCGAGCGTGGTATCACGATTGCGACCTCACACGTAGAGTACGAGTCACTAGACCGTCACTACGCCCACGTAGACTGTCCCGGACACGCGGATTATGTGAAGAACATGATCACGGGTGCGGCGCAGATGGACGGTGCGATTTTGGTGTGTGGCGCGACCGACGGTCCTATGCCCCAGACGCGTGAGCACATTCTGCTGTCACGTCAGGTTGGCGTTCCGTACATCGTTGTTTTCCTGAACAAAGCTGATTTGTTGGCGGAAGACTGTGGTGGCGTTGACTCTGAAGAATTTGAAGAGATGAAAGAGCTGGTAGAGATGGAGCTGCGCGAGCTGCTCGATACCTACGAGTTCCCGGGCGATGACACGCCGATCATTTGTGGATCAGCGCTGATGGCGTTGAACGGCGAAGATGCGAACGGTTTGGGTACGACAGCGGTCAAGACCTTGGTTGAGACGTTGGATTCGTACATTCCTGAGCCAGAGCGTGCGATTGACCAGCCCTTCTTGATGCCGGTTGAGGACGTGTTCTCAATTTCAGGTCGTGGCACGGTTGTAACAGGTCGTGTTGAGCGTGGCATTGTTAAGGTCGGTGACGAGATTGAGATCATTGGTATCAAAGATACTCAGAGATCGACGTGTACCGGTGTAGAGATGTTCCGTAAGTTGCTTGACGAAGGCCGTGCGGGCGAGAACGTTGGCGTTTTGTTGCGCGGTACGAAGCGTGACGACGTTGAGCGTGGTCAGGTACTGGCGATTCCAGGATCAGTCAAGCCCCACACCAAGTTTGAGGCTGAGGTTTATGTCTTGGGCAAGGATGAAGGCGGGCGACACACGCCATTCTTCAAGGGCTACCGTCCGCAGTTTTACTTCCGCACCACCGATGTAACGGGTGCGTGTGAGCTGCCTGAAGGTATTGAGATGGTGATGCCGGGTGACAACATCCAGATGGTTGTGACGTTGATTGCACCGATTGCCATGGAAGACGGCCTGCGTTTTGCGATCCGCGAGGGTGGCCGAACGGTTGGCGCTGGCGTCGTCGCTAAAATTATCGAGTAAGTCACTGATTGTCATGCGCACTCCGGTGCGCAAAAAAAACAGGCCGAACCGCCCTAAAAGGCGGTTCGGCTTCGTCGTCTCTGGTCAAAATAGACAGAGGTGTGTCGTTTGAAGGCCAGTAGCTCAATTGGCAGAGCAGCGGATTCCAAATCCGCAGGTTGGGGGTTCGATTCCCTCCTGGCCTGCCAGCTCTCCACTTCGGTAGGGTGCTGGCGGTGTAAAGAAGCGCCGATGAGGGCTTCTAATGGGAAGGGTGCATGAGTGAGGCTGCTACAAGCAGGCTAGACCCTCTAAAGTGGGGTGTTGTCACGATCCTAGTTGTCGCGGGGGTCGTAGGAAACAGTTATTTCGCGGACCAGTCGCTGCTGTATCGCGTGCTTGCGCTGCTTGCTGCGGCTGCGGTTGCCGGGTGGGTGGCTTCCACCACTGAGCGTGGCGGTGCTTTGTGGCAGTTGCTGAAGAGTTCGCGCACCGAAATCCGTAAGGTTGTCTGGCCGACCCGCCAAGAGACAACTCAAACCACCCTGATTGTGGTGGTTTTCGTATTTATCATGGCCCTGATTCTGTGGGGTATTGATAGCGTGCTGGGTTGGTTAGTCGGCATGGTAATAGGTTGAGTTAGGGAGAGGCTTAAATGGCAATGCGTTGGTATGTGGTTCACGCCTTTTCCCAGTATGAAAAAAAGGTGGCGGTCGCGCTTAAAGAGCGTATTGAGCGCAACAGCATGCAAGATTATTTCGGCGAGATCATTGTTCCCACCGAAGAAGTTGTGGAAATGAAGGGCGGTCAGAAAAGAAAGAGTGAGCGGAAGTTTTTCCCTGGCTACGTGTTAGTGCAGATGGAGTTGAACGACGATTCCTGGCACTTAGTAAAGGAAACGCCACGGGTACTGGGTTTTATCGGTGGAAAAGCCGACAAGCCGGCGCCTATTACTGAAGCCGAGGCTAGCGCGATACTTCAGCGGGTCGAAGCTGGTGTCGATCAGCCGCGTCCCAAAACGGTATTTGAGCCGGGCGAGATGGTTCGGGTTATCGATGGACCCTTTAACGACTTTAATGGTGTTGTTGAAGATGTGAATTACGAAAAAAGCCGCCTCAACGTGGCGGTTTTGATCTTCGGGCGCTCTACGCCCGTAGAGCTAGAATTCGGTCAGGTAGAAAAATCCTGATCTAAATAGGGGTGAGCTTCTAAACAGGCGCATCAAAATGATTCGACCCTTGGCAACATAGGGGTCGTAATGGGGAGCCCAAGGGCTGAGATTCAGCACCGAAGGCGTTTGTACCCGGGAGAAAAACATGGCGAAGAAGATAGACGGCTACATTAAGCTGCAAATCCCAGCGGGACAGGCTAACCCTAGCCCTCCTGTAGGCCCTGCGCTGGGTCAAAAGGGTGTGAATATCATGGAATTCTGCAAGGCTTTTAATGCTGACACGCAAAGCATGGAGCCCGGTTTGCCAATTCCTGTGGTGATCACTGTTTACAGTGACAAGTCATTCACGTTTATTAAGAAGACCCCGCCAGCCTCGATTTTATTGAAGAAGGCGCTGGGTATTAAAAGCGGATCGGGGCGACCCAACACAGAAAAGGTCGGCAAGGTCACCCGAGCGCAGCTCGAAGACATTGCGACGCAAAAGTGGCCAGATCTCACTGCCGCCGATATGGACGCCGCTGTGCGAACCATTGCGGGCAGTGCACGCTCTGCTGGAATTGATGTGGTGGAGGGCTGATCATGGCTAAGTTATCAAAAAGAGTACGTGCTTTTCGCGAAAAAGTAGATGCTACCCGAGCCTATCCTCTAGACGAGGCTATTGGTCTGTTGAAAGAGTTTGGCACCGTGAAATTCAATGAAACAGTAGAGCTTGCGGTCAATCTGGGCGTTGACGCCCGGAAATCAGATCAGGGTGTGCGGGGCGCTACAACATTGCCCCACGGCACCGGTTCAGTGGTACGCGTTGCTGTGTTTACCCAAGGCGAGAATGCCGAGAAAGCCAAAGCGGCAGGCGCTGATTTTGTGGGTATGGAAGAGCTGGCTGAGCAAGTTAAGGGCGGCATGATGGACTTTGACGTCGTTGTTGCCTCTCCTGACGCCATGCGTGTTGTTGGGCAGTTGGGTCAAGTACTGGGCCCGCGAGGCCTGATGCCCAACCCTAAGACGGGCACGGTAACCCCTGATGTTGAAGGGGCCGTTAACAACGCCAAAGCTGGGCAAATGCGTTTCCGAACAGATAAAAACGGCATCATTCAAGGTGGCATTGGCAAGGTGGCGTTCGAGACCGATCAGCTGCGTGGCAATTTGATGGCTGTCTTGGCCGATTTGAAAAAGGCAAAACCTGCCTCATCAAAGGGCGTGTACTTTCAAAAAATCACCCTGTCTACGACCATGGGTCCAGGGGTCACGGTTGATCACGCTGAGTTAGATTTGTAGAAAAACTGCACCTGTAGGTGCAATAGGCCGCGGTGTTTTTTGTCGTGGCTAGGTACTGAAAAGTCTGTTGACTGCTCGGTGCCGCTTTGGAGTCTTAGGGAAAGTGCGGCTTTGCCTCGCTGAACAAAGGGCTGTCAAAGACCGTAGGTGGGACGTTGTTCCCTTAAGTTCGCGAGGAGCCTACGCAGATGGTGAATACGTTCACCGAGGGCGGTCAGTGCAGAGGTTCTGTACTGGCCATAATTGTTAATCCAGGAGTAGACCAATGGCTATTGGACTCGACGAGAAGAAGGCGATTGTTGCCGAAGTCAACGAGACCGCTGCCAGTGCACTGTCGCTTGTGGTCGCCGATGCACGTGGCGTGGCCTCAAACGATATGACTGCTCTGCGGGCAACAGCACGTGAAAGTCAGGTGGATGTGCGCGTCGTGCGCAATACGCTGGCAAAACGGGCTTTTGAGGGAACGGAATATGAGTGTGTCAGCGACACTCTCACAGGTCCGTCTTTGTTCGGTTTTTCATTAGAAGACCCGGGCGCTGCAGCGCGGCTGTTTAAAGACTTCGCCAAAACAAACGAACGTTTTGAAGTGAAGGCACTGTCAATTAGCGGAAAGCTGATGGGAGCTGACCAGCTGGATGTACTGGCGAAAATGCCTACGAGAGATCAGGCATTGTCAATGTTGATGAGCGTTATGAAGGCGCCAGCAACAAAGCTTGTACAGACCATGAACGAAGTTCCCGGCAAGCTGGTTCGTACACTAGCGGCTATTCGCGATCAAAAAGAGCAAGCGAGCTGATTCATCAGCGCGTTTTCTACAATTTTCAGGAGACATTGAAATGGCACTTTCAAAAGAAGATATTCTCGAAGCAATCGCAGCAATGAGCGTCATGGACGTTGTTGAGTTAATCGAGGCGATGGAAGAGAAGTTTGGCGTAACGGCGGCGGCAGCGGTAGCTGCAGCACCAGCAGCGGCAGGTGGCGGTGACGCCGGAGCTGCTGAAGCTGAGCAGACTGAGTTTGACGTCATCTTAACCTCAGCGGGCGAGAAGAAAGTTAATGTGATCAAGGTTGTTCGCGCGGTCACAGGTCTCGGCCTCAAAGAAGCTAAGGCAGTTGTTGACGGAGCTCCAGGCCCTGTCAAGGAAGGCGCTAGCAAGGACGAAGCTGAAGACATTAAGAAGCAGCTTGAAGAAGCCGGCGGTGCCGCTGAGCTTAAGTAAGACCATAGGAGTTCGCTGAGGCGAACTTAGTGGGTCGGGGTGCACTGTGCACTTCGACCCGTTTTTGGTTTTCATAACCGGTTATCGGTTGGAATGATTCGACAGTACATCGCTGGGGAGTTTTGATGGCTTACTCATACACTGAGAAGAAACGCATCCGTAAAGATTTCGGGTCGCTAGCAAAGGTAATGGATATACCCTACCTGCTGGCTATCCAGTTGGATTCCTATCGAAAGTTTACCCAAGATGGGGTTGAGGACGATGCACGCGGCGAGCACGGGTTGCATGCTGCTTTTAAGTCGGTCTTCCCGATCGCCAGCTACAGTGGCAATGCTGCCCTGGAATATGTTGGCTATAAACTTGGTAAGCCAGTATTTGACGTAGATGAATGCGTCTTGCGTGGCACTACCTATGCTTGCGCCCTGCGTGTGAAGGTGCGGCTGATTATTTACGACAAGGAGTCTTCCTCCAAGTCGATCAAAGACATCAAAGAGCAGGATGTCTACATGGGCGAGATACCGCTCATGACCGAAAATGGCACCTTCGTGATCAACGGTACCGAGCGGGTTATTGTTTCCCAGCTACACCGTTCTCCCGGTGTCTTTTTTGATCACGACAAAGGCAAAACCCACTCATCTGGCAAGCTACTCTATTCCGCACGGGTTATTCCCTATCGTGGTTCATGGCTAGACTTTGAGTTCGACCCTAAAGACCAGGTATTTGCGCGTATCGACCGTCGTCGCAAGTTACCTGCGACCGTACTTTTGCGTGCCCTGGGTTACGACAGTGAAGAAATTCTTGCCATGTTTTATGAGACAACGTCGTTTCAGCTGGGCGAGGAGAACTCCACAACCATGGCGTTGGTTTCCAAGCGCCTGCAGGGCGATATGGCGGCCTTCGACATTATGGTTGACGACAAGCTTTTGGTTGAGCGTGGTCGTCGAATCACTGCACGTCATATCAGGCAGCTTGACGATGCGGGTATTGATTCTCTGACGGTATCCGATGAGTACCTGCTGGGTCGGCGCTTAGCCAAGAATGTCGTCGATACGTCCACTGGCGAAGTATTGATCGAGTGTAACGTTGAGATCACGGAAGAGGCATTGGCGATCTTGCGCGAGAAAGAAATCGATACGATTGAAACGCTCTATACCAATGAGATCGATTGCGGTCCTTTCATCTCAGACACGCTGGCGGGTGATGCCTCTCGTAATGCCCTGGAAGCGCTGGTAGAAATTTATCGCATGATGCGCCCCGGTGAGCCGCCTACAAAAGAGTCGGCTGAGAACTTGTTCCAAAATTTGTTCTTCTCTGCTGATCGCTACGATTTGTCAGGTGTTGGACGCATGAAGTTCAACCGTCGTCTCGGGCGAGATTCGTCTGAGGGCATCGGTACGCTAGATCGAGAAGATATTGTTGACGTGCTCAAGACGCTGGTGGGTATTCGTAATGGTCGCGGTGTGGTTGATGACATCGACCATTTGGGTAACCGCCGTATTCGTTCGGTCGGTGAAATGGCCGAAAATCAGTTCCGTGTGGGTCTGGTTCGTGTCGAGCGCGCGGTCAAAGAGCGACTGTCTATGGCTGAGAGTGAGGGCCTGATGCCTCAGGACCTGATCAACGCCAAGCCTGTATCGGCAGCTGTTAAGGAATTCTTTGGTTCTAGCCAGCTTTCGCAGTTTATGGATCAAAATAATCCGCTGTCAGAGGTAACGCACAAGCGTCGTGTTTCGGCCTTGGGCCCTGGTGGTTTAACGCGAGAGCGCGCCGGTTTTGAGGTTCGAGACGTACACCCCACGCACTACGGTCGTGTGTGTCCCATTGAAACGCCGGAAGGTCCCAATATTGGTCTGATCAACTCTTTGGCAACCTATGCTCGAACGAATGAGTACGGGTTTTTAGAGGCGCCTTACCGCAAGGTTATTGATGGCGTAGTGACCGATGAGATCGAGTACCTCTCGGCTATTAACGAAGCCGAGCATGTTATTGCTCAAGCTTCAGCGCAAATGGATGAGAAAAATCGCTTTGTAGACGACCTGATCAACGTTCGACATATGAACGAATTTACGATCAAGCCCGCTGCTGAAGTCGACTTCATGGACGTTTCGGCTAAGCAGGTTGTGTCTATTGCTGCTGCGCTAATCCCATTCCTTGAGCACGACGATGCTAACCGTGCTCTCATGGGGTCAAACATGCAGCGTCAAGCTGTACCTACCTTGGTGGCTGATAAGCCGCTAGTGGGTACGGGTATGGAGCGTTACGTTGCGGCTGACTCTGGGGTTTGTGAGGTGGCACGACGCGCGGGAACCATTGATTCGGTTGATGCAAGCCGTATCGTTGTCCGTGTCGATGCTGACAATGTCGCCAAGGGTGAATCCCCCGTCGACATCTATAACCTGACCAAGTACAAACGCTCTAACCAGAATACCTGTATTAACCAACGGCCGATTGTCAAAGTGGGTGATCGTATTGATCGCGGCGACATTTTGGCCGACGGTCCTTCGGTAGACATGGGTGAGCTGGCCCTTGGTCAGAACATGCGCATCGCCTTTATGCCCTGGAATGGCTACAACTTTGAGGACTCTATTCTCGTTTCCGAGCGAGTCGTCAAGGAAGATCGTTTTACCACGATCCATATTCAGGAGCTGACATGTATTGCCCGGGACACCAAGCTGGGCTCTGAAGAAATCACGGCGGACATCCCCAATGTTGGGGAGGGTGCGCTGGGCAAGTTGGACGAATCAGGCATCGTATACATTGGTGCCGAAGTAGACGCTGGTGATATTTTGGTCGGTAAGGTCACTCCGAAAGGTGAGACCCAGCTGACGCCTGAAGAGAAACTGCTGCGAGCCATCTTCGGAGAGAAAGCGTCCGACGTAAAAGATACCTCACTGCGCGTAGGTTCGAGCTACAAGGGTACCGTGATCGATGTGCAAGTTTTCACCCGTGACGGCCTGGAAAAAGATCCCCGCGCCAAGCAAATTGAAAACGCACAGCTGGGCGATTATCGCAAGGATCTGCGTGAGGAACTGCGCATTTACGAAGAGGCGACTTACGCCCGACTCGTGGCCTTGCTTCGAGGACAGACCACCCTTAGTGGAGGCGGTCTGGCAAAAGGCACTAAGCTGACCGATGCTGTTTTGGCCGACTTGGATCGCGAGCAGTGGTTCAAGCTGAAGCTGGGCGATGCTGAGTTAAATGATCAGCTAACCGCAGCTCATGAATTACTGGAAGAGCAAAATCGTCAGTTGGAGGAGCGTTACGAAAGCAAGAAAGACAAGCTTTCTAGTGGCGACGATCTGGCGCCTGGCGTGCTCAAGATCGTTAAGGTGTATCTGGCGGTTAAGCGTCGTATTCAGCCGGGTGACAAGATGGCCGGGCGACACGGCAACAAAGGTGTGATCTCGGTCATTATGCCCGTAGAGGACATGCCCTACGATGAACGGGGCGAGCCTATCGATATTGTGCTGAACCCACTGGGTGTGCCTTCTCGAATGAACGTGGGTCAGATTCTGGAGACCCACCTCGGTATGGCTGCACATGGCTTGGGCCTCAAAATCAACACCATGCTGGAACAGCAGGC
>Ga0206125_10002674_pt1 | contig 18267 bp, 17 predicted proteins | sample Helgoland_Spring_4_FD_148598 | JGI IMG/M metagenome (GOLD analysis project Ga0206125, IMG submission 148598) | Pelagic subsurface seawater microbial communities from Kabeltonne, Helgoland, North Sea - Helgoland_Spring_Bloom_20160331_1 | ecosystem: Environmental > Aquatic > Marine > Epipelagic ... | reverse complement strand
ACGAAAAGGTGGATCGCTCACATCTTCCATAGGTGCTAAAAGTAAAGGGAAATCAGGTAATTCTATATTGCCAATCTTGACCATCTGCTTAATTTTGATGCAAAATTACAACTTTTTATATAAACTGATGCGCTATTCTAGTATAGGATGACTTGCTCTTGATTTTACAAAAGGAGAAAATAATTTTATAATTTTTTTCCCAAGTAAAACTTTAACTTTGTTGTTTAACACCAATTAGATGATTCCTAAAATAAACATAACTACCGCCATCCATATTCTCAGAGATACATTTCTAGGGTTCTTGGACAATAGAGCTTTAAAATTGAGTGCCTCCCTTTCTTACTATACCGTTTTTTCACTAGCGCCACTATTACTATTAATGATCTCATTAGCAAGTATTTTTCTTGGTCGCGAGGCTATACAGGGGCAGGTTTTTGGAGAAATCAATGGATTGATTGGTAACGAAGCTGCAGCACAAATTCAAGATGTGATCAAAAAAACTGCACTATCTGGTAAAACTACTTTTTCTATTGTTGTGGGTAGTGTTACCTTACTAATAGGAGCGACTACCGTTTTTGGTGAAATTCAAGATTCCATCAATATTATTTGGAATTTGAAAGCAAAACCAAAGCGCGGCTGGCTAAAATGGGTTAAGGATCGTCTGCTCTCTTCCTCGTTGATTGCTGGTTTAAGTTTTTTATTAATTGTTTCTTTTATGGTCAACGGTATTTTACTTGCCCTAAACGACTGGCTGAAACATTACTTTCCTAATGTTATTCTTTTTGTTTTTGAAGCTATCAATATTATGATCAGTTTTGGAGTAATTACAATTTTGTTTGCTGTGATATTCAAAGTATTACCAGATGCCAAAATAATGTGGAAAGATGTTAAAATGGGTGCTTTTTTTACGGCCTGTCTTTTTATGTTGGGTCGCTTTTTGATCGGGCTTTATATCGACATAAGTGACACCGGATCAGCTTATGGTCCCGCTGGTTCTTTAATTGTGATTTTAGTTTGGGTATATTATACCGCAGCGATTTTATACTTTGGCGCCCAGTTCACTAAAACTTATGCAGAATACACCGGAGCGAGAATTGAACCAGCTGATTATGCCGTTTATGTAGAGCAATTTGAAAAAGAAAAAATTGTAAAAGTGCTACCAAATACTGAAACACCTGATCCTGAAGTAGTTTTTGAAGCCGAAAAAGAAGCGGATTAAACTTTCAAAAAACATCTCCAATCAGTTGTTTTTAGATTGACTACGACTAATATTGGGGCAATTGAAAAAGTTGGTATAAAAGGAGAGGACAAACCTCTTTCATGGGATTACGCTACTCAAATGAAAACCATAAAAAAAGATAGCTTGTGTGAACCAACCACTACCTTTTGAAACGGGGGTACAACTATACCTAAATTAAACTTATAGTGAATTATAGTTTAGAGCTCGACAATGAAGAAAACCGAAGAGTAATTTTTTCTCAAACAGGAAGCACTTTATTTAAGGTAAAATTCAATAAAAGGAAATCAAGGTTTGCTTAAATTTTACGGAACAGCCCAAAAACAGTTAGTAACAATTCCGTTTTTATAATAAAAATTAGCCTTACGATTGCCGTGGAAATCTAAATAAAGAAATTCAAGTTCATACACCTCGCAAGCTACTACAGTAAAGTTTTTTTCAAAAGGGTTGCTTTCCTCATCGGTTGGTTTTGTGATAGCAAAGCGTTCTTCATATCCTAAAGTTAGTTGGTCTGACCTCGTGTTTGGAGGCTCAAGTGTCATGTAACTTAGTCGTGCTTGTGGACTTGTTGCTTTCCATCGGTCATTTGATAGGGCGTCATTAGTATGTAAGGAAGCACGGGCTTTTAAAACAATTTGAACGCGTTGCCGTGCGTCATAAAATAATAGTGAAATCCTATTATCTTTGAGTAAATCGCTATGTTTTCTGGAACGATTGTCGGTGTGAAAGTAGACAGTTTTATGAACTTCATCTACTTTACGGTTGACAACAATGCGTATCGCGGCAGCATTATTTTCATCGACCGTTCCCACACACATGGTTCTAAAACCATTTTTTTTCTTAACGGAGCCATTAACTAATTTTTTCCAAGCCAGTACTTCTATTCCCTGCAAATTGTATTTAGCATCGTTGATAGTAATAAAATCGTGGTTTTGTATAGTCATGGAAAACGTTACTTTATGGTTAAACTGATCTCTTGGAGTTAGTCAAAAATACGAAAGTTGTACATAAATGCGTGTGAAATAAACTTGTGTTTGCGCTTCGATTATCATTGAATATATTGTCCCAAACAATGCTTTGAAAAAAATAAATTTCAGAATCCTAACATTAGCTTTTGTTCAATCTCCAATCAAAACTTTTAGCTTATATTTGCAAATTAATCGTCTGTTTGCAGGTGGTTTGCGTGAGGGATAGTAGCGGCATCCTTTTGTGAAGCGAAAGCGAAACAAAAGATATAGCGAATAGCCCGACGGCTTTTTTAGCCGGCACGCCCCAATATCAAACACGCTCAACATGACATTAATGAAATTGATATTTAGATAGAATGAAAAAAATAAGGAATTTTTGCATTATTGCACATATTGATCACGGTAAAAGTACACTAGCTGACCGCTTATTGGGTGCTACACAAACTGTTACCGCTCGTCAAGAAAAAGCCCAATTGCTTGATAACATGGATCTTGAGAGAGAACGTGGAATCACGATTAAGAGTCATGCGATACAAATGGAATACACCTATAAAGGGGAAGAATATATTTTGAACTTGATCGATACTCCGGGACATGTTGATTTTTCGTATGAGGTTTCTCGATCGATTGCTGCTTGCGAAGGAGCTCTTTTGATTGTGGATGCTGCGCAAAGTATTCAAGCACAAACAATATCTAACTTGTATTTAGCTTTAGAAAATGACTTGGAAATTATTCCTGTATTGAACAAAGTAGACTTACCATCAGCCAATCCTGAGGAAGTGAGTGATGATATTATTGATTTGCTAGGATGTAAGTTGGAAGATATTATTCATGCTTCGGGTAAAACTGGTTTTGGTGTTGAGAATATATTGGCTGCCATTATCGAAAAAATCCCTGCACCATCAGGTAATGTCGACGAACCATTGCAAGCTTTGATATTTGATTCTCATTATAATCCGTTTCGTGGAATCGAAGTAATTTTCCGAGTGAAAAATGGCCAAATCAAAAAAGGCCAAAAGATAAAATTCATGGCAACTGGAAATGAATATTTTGCAGATGAAATTGGGACTTTAAAATTAGATCAAGTACCTAAGCAGGTAATCTCGGCTGGAGATGTTGGTTATTTAATATCTGGAATTAAAGAGGCCAAGGAAGTAAAAGTTGGAGACACGCTTACAGATGCTAAAGTACCAACTACCAATATGATTACAGGTTTTGAAGATGTAAAACCAATGGTTTTTGCTGGAATCTATCCTGTAGATACCGAAGATTATGAGGACTTGCGGGCTTCGATGGAAAAATTACAGTTGAACGATGCGTCGTTGGTGTTTTTACCTGAAAGTTCAGCGGCCTTAGGTTTTGGCTTTCGTTGCGGATTTTTAGGAATGTTACACATGGAGATTATCCAAGAGCGCTTGGAACGTGAATTCGACATGACTGTTATTACCACTGTTCCCAACGTTTCGTATTTGGCTTATACCAAAAAAGATCCTGAAACACCTTTTATTATCAATAACCCATCTGATTTACCTGAGCCGTCAAAGTTAGACCGTGTAGAGGAGCCTTTTATAAAAGCCACTATCATCACTAAAGCTGATTTCGTAGGGAACGTAATGAGTTTATGTATCGAAAAACGCGGTATCATAACTAATCAAACTTACTTAACTACCGAGCGTGTAGAGTTAAATTTTGACATGCCGCTTGCTGAAATTGTATTTGACTTTTATGATCGTTTAAAAACGGTTTCTAAAGGATATGCTTCGTTTGATTATTCGCCAATTGGAATGCGAACTTCAAAATTAGTTCGTTTGGATGTATTACTAAATGCTCAATCAGTAGATGCCTTATCTGCTTTGATTCATGAGAGTAATGCCTACAATATTGGTAAAAAAATGTGCGAGAAATTACGTGAATTGATTCCGAGACAACAATTTGACATACCAATCCAAGCTGCAATTGGAGCTAAAATTATTGCTCGTGAAACAATCAAAGCATTACGTAAGGATGTGACTGCCAAATGTTACGGTGGAGATATTTCTAGAAAGCGTAAGTTATTGGAGAAACAAAAGAAAGGTAAAAAACGTATGAGACTTGTTGGGAATGTTGAAATTCCTCAAGAGGCATTTATGGCTGTTTTAAAATTGAACGATTAAAGCAAAATAAAGATCGATTGCGAGACTACAATAATAGAAAACCTGATAATTTTATGTTATCAGGTTTTTTTGTTTGCTCCATTTGTAGTAAAAGTAAATAATAGTCATAAAACTAGGATATTATTTTTCGTTCATCCAATCAAAAAGTCTATTAGCATCTTCTGTTTTAAAAAGCTGAGTTCCTTCATTCATAGTTGCTGCGGAGCCACATGCCACTCCCCAACGAATAACTTCTTTCAGACTTTTATTTTGCGAAAGTGCCCACACCATGCCGCCTACCATACTATCACCCGCACCTACGGTGCTTTTTTTAACTACATTGGGAGCTGGCACATATTCATAATCATCTTTAGTCACTAAAACCGCACCTTGCGGACCAAGAGAAACAACAACAATTTCGGCACCGCCCTTTTTAATAATTTGTTTAGCAGCCACATTGACTTCTTGCAATTCCAATCGTTCGACTCCTATTAATTTAGCCAATTCACCCACATTAGGCTTAATCAAATAAACACCTATTTCTAGCACCTTTTGTAAGGGTTCTCCCGAGGTATCAACAATAACTTTAGTATTAGACTTTTTAGCAATTTCGGCAATTTGCTTATAAAAATCAACTGGCAATCCATCATTTAAACTTCCGCTGAGTACTAAAAACTCTGCTGAAATAGCAGCCATTTTATTTAGAATGCCTTTTTTCTCAGCAGTACTAATAACAGCACCTGGAAACCCAAAACGATATTGAGAGTTTGTGTTATCATCTACAGCCACAAAGCTTTCTCTAGTCCAATTTTGCACTACTATTGGATCAGTTACAATTCCTTCTTTCGCTAATAAATCTATGATGATTTCTCCTGTAGGACCGCCAATAGCGCAAACTGCTAAAGAATCGCCTTTCAAACGAGAAATGGCTTTGGACACATTTATTCCACCGCCACCTGCGTCAAAAATAGGTTCTGAGCATCTTATTTTCTGTTCTGCGACTAAACCCTTAAAGTGCGCACTTTTATCAAGAGCTGGATTTACAGTCAGGGTAACAATTTTATTTAAAAACATGGTAAACAATTTTTATCTTAAAGATGCGAAAAAATCAATAATATTCTTTACTTTCCAAGGAGAATATTCTTTGTACATTTACGATCTAATTAATTTTTAATGTTAATAATTCGAATAAGTAAAATTTTATTCCTCACGACCACAATGATTGAAGACAAAAACCCACAGCGCACAAGCATAGCGCAATTAGGCGAATTTGGATTAATAGACCATTTGACAAAAAATTTCGAAATCAACCAAGCTTCTACGCTAAAAAGTATTGGTGATGACGCAGCTGTTCTTAATTTTAAGGATAAAAGAGTCGTTGTATCAACCGACTTATTAATAGAAGGTGTCCATTTTGATTTAGCATACATGCCTTTAAAACATTTGGGATACAAGGCAGTGGTGGTAAATTTATCTGATATTTGTGCCATGAATGCCAAAGCGACCCAAATCACGGTTTCTGTTGCGGTTTCTAATCGATTCCCACTTGAAGCTTTAGAAGAGTTATTTGAAGGAATCACTCATGCGGCCAATGAATACAAAGTAGATGTTATAGGAGGAGATACAACTTCTTCTCAAAAAGGACTGATAATAAGTATCACAGCAATTGGGGAAGCCGATGAGGATGAACTAGTTTATAGAAATGGAGCCAAACAAACTGACTTACTTGTTGTTACAGGTGATATTGGAGCTGCCTATATGGGGCTGCAAGTTTTAGAACGTGAAAAACAAGTCTTTCAAGTGAATCCAAATTCACAACCGGATTTAGATGCTTACACTTACTTAATTGAACGTCAATTAAAACCAGAAGCACGTAAAGATGTTCGAACTTTATTACATGCTTTAGAAATAAAACCAACTTCAATGATTGATATCTCAGACGGATTATCGTCTGAAATTATGCATTTATGCAAACAATCTAAAGTAGGCTGTAATTTATATGAAGATAAATTACCACTTGATCCACAGTTAATTAGTGTATGTGAAGAGTTCAATATCGATAGCACTACAGTTGCCATAAACGGGGGGGAAGATTATGAATTACTTTTCACTATCGCGATGGAAGATTTTGATAAGATAAAAGCAAATCCAAACTTCTCCATAATTGGTCATATGACACAAGAAAGCGAGGGAATCCACTTAGTTACGCGAGCTAATACGCGAATTCCTTTAAAAGCTAGAGGCTGGGATGCCATAAAAGAATAGCAAATAAAAAAAGCGACATATTATAAAATGTCGCTTTTTTTATCTCATTAAAAATTAAAATAATAATCCTATTTTTCTTGCTTCCCGTACTAAGTCGGCATCGGTTCCATCAGTTACTTTTAATAATTCTTTTAAATTTAATTTTCTCGCTTCAATAGCGTTTATTGAGATGGGAATGTATTGTGGAATATCTTTTATTTTAGTCCCTTTTGACAAATGAAAAAGGATTTGCTTATCAAATAAATCTATTTCGATATCATTATCATGCGATTCTAACATCTCCAATACCGATTTACTGTAATAAACATCATTTTTTATTACTTTGTCAAATGCAAATAGTAGCTCGTCGAAAGTCAAATCATTCTTAATGATAAGGCCATGAGGGTTTATATTATTAACTATGGTCTTAATTTTTAAAAATTCAGTAAACATGGTTAGCAAAATTATTTTGCAGTTAGGCATGTGCTCTAAAATTAACTTTGCTAAATCTTCACCAGAATAAATACTTTTATCCTCATATGATGGCATACTAATATCTAGAAAAGCTATATCAAAGGCCGGTGTATTTGGATCAACAATAATATTATAGCCTGACTCGCAATCTTTAGCTTCCATTATGGCAAACTCGAATTTTTCGGGCAAGTATCTAGTTATACCATTTTTGTACCCTTGAATAATAAAAGGGTGGTCATCAACAATTAATATTTTTTTATTAAGACGTGTTAAAGAACCGGGTTCAACTGTCATTTTATATTGGTATTTGTTTTTGTTCTGTTGGAATAGTGACAATGATTGTACTTCCTTGTTCTTTGACAGAAGTAATCTCAAATTGTCCCTCACATTCATTTGTTCGTGAAATCATATTTTGCAATCCGATTCCTTTCTTCTTTGTTTTAACATTAAATCCGATACCGTTGTCTTTTATCAAAAGTACAATCGAATCATCTTTCTTTTTTAACTCTACCTTAATAATAGTGGCATTTGCATATTTATTGCAATTTTGGAGTGACTCCTGAATAATTCGATATAAATTAATCTTTACTGAGTTCTTTACTTTATCCCACTTTATGGTAGAATCTATTGTCGAAACTAGTTTTGCTGGAAACGTTTTTCTTTGCTCTTCAAGCATATTATCAACGATCGTGACGAAGTTATTAATTAATTCTGATTTTTCTCTATTCAAATCATGAGAAATTTCACGAATATCTTGTTCTATATTTTTCAATTCAGATAAGTAGCTGTTTCTTTGACTAATAGCGGTATCATCTTGAATTTTGTTTAGGCTATCCAAATTCATTCTTACACCAAACATCCTACCTAAAACGCCATCATGTAGTTCTTGGGCCACTCTTTTCTTCTCCTGAACCCTACTTGACTCGATAGTGTTTTGTTGCGAGATCATCAAATTATAAATATCCTCATTCGCCTTTTGCTGTTGCTGCTTGTATAACAATTCTCTGTTCTTAGTCTTTTGAGTTTTTATGATATAAATAAATAACCCCAAAATCGTTAAAATACTAAGGGCATAAACTAAGTTTCTGTTTTGAAGTTCTAAAGTAGAATTTTGGTCTTTAATGGCATCCGTTTCATACTCTATACGGGAGAATTTATCTCCCATTTTACGTTCTTCCTTTTGAAGTTGCTCATTAAGTCGAATATACTCTCTATTATAAGTTGCTGCTTTTTTGGGTTCAATAATTGAAAGTTGCTTCAAGGCAACTAAAACATCTCTTTCTGCATTTGTAGATTTAGCTAAAGAAAGAGCCTCTGTGGAAAATTTTAATGCACTTACCGTATCGTATTTAGAAGCAAAATATTCTGATAAGTGAATTTTATTAATAAAAATCCCTGATGTAACATTTAAACTATCTCTTAATTTTAAAGATTTAAAATACATTCCCGGCAAACTATCAAACTCCTTTAACTTAAACTTGGAGTAAGCTAAATTATCCAACAAAACCGCGAACAAGGCAGGTTTATACTTTAATAAATTCTCTTGGCCTAAGCCATTTTGAAAATACTTTTTAGCAGTTGAATATTGACGTAAGCTTAAATATTGAAAACCAATATTATTGTATGATGTCGCTTTTGATTGAAATTCTATAGGAATAGCTTTATCCCCACTAATAGCCAATGCCTTATTATTGTAAACCATAGAGTTATCATATTCTCCTAGTTCACCATATATTATTCCTAATAGATTATAGGCATCGTATAAAATATTATTTACACCTTTTTCTCTATTAATAATACGTAATACATTAAAAACAGATTTTTCAGAACCTAAAAATTCTCCTGCCTTATATTGTAAATTAGCTTTATTTATTAATGTTTTCCCTAAATTAATATTGTCTCCAATTTTCGCATATAATTTCTCTGCTTTATAATAAAATTGAAATGCACTGTCAGGAATAGTTTGTGAAACATAATAATCTCCCAAATAGGTATATGCTTTTCCAATACTTAATGAATCTAAAGCATTAGTTGACTTTTCTAAAACTATATGTACAGTTTTATTATAATCTTGTAAGTTATTTGCATTATAGTATCTATTTGCAACTTTAAACAAATTAACTCTATTTAAAGAATCTTCTTTTTGATTTATAACGATTTCAAAAGCTTTAGTATTGTATTCGTTTCGTTTTTCCAATGTTAAAGCTAAGTCATTTGCTAAAGCAAAATAAACAGACAGACTGTCTTCGGAAGAGTCCCAAACAATATAATTTGGTTGTTTCTTAGAACAACAAAACAAAACAAAAGTTAGTAACAGACCAATAAACAATTTATTTCTCAATAGACTTATATGTTTTTTGTAAAAAATGATTAATATAACCAAAAGTGGCTAATAAAGAGTAGTTTACAAGAGAGAAAAACTCTATCGGTAACGATTTAGTAATGGTGCTTACTGCACTTATTTACATCTGATTACCTTGTAAATCAATATTGCAAATATAAAAAATAAAGGGTAAAGAATATTGGTTCTTTGTCCTTTATTTTTATCCGTTCTTCCTACTGCAATAAAATACAAAATCTCCCCACTGGGGAGAAACTGTGATAATAGTTTCAATATTATTCCCAAATTTTGACATATCAACAATAGATGAAACTCCGAAACAAATTGTGAGAACCTCTAAACGACTATGCTATGGAAATCGTGTTGAATAAAATATTATCGCAAATTCATTATCAAGAAGACAAACTATCTTCTCAAATGATGCCAACAGCGGATGAGGCTTATCAAATGACGTTGTTCCTCAACGAAATGTTATGTGCCATAAAAACCAAAGTCTTACAAGCCGGATTTAAAGATGAACAACAGGAGATTGAATTTTTCAGGAATATCAAACCGCAAATATTAGGAAAACTAATTTACTATAATAAAGTATTCCGCATAGAAACAACCTGTCCTGTCAATAACGGCAAAATACATCATAGCTACTACGAAAACCTATTAAAAAATCTGAAATCAGAATATAAGGAAAATATTTGTAATGAAGATTTTTATAGATATTACCGTGCTGGTAGAACAGATCGTGACCATACTTATTTCAAACTTGGAAAGATCAATTATCACGATGGTTTGAAAAGTGGCGTATTTGAAATTGACCTCAGCTTCTCAACGTATTATGATAATAAGATTGCACATATTATTGCTAATGAATTACTTTATACTTACATGCTCAGCAAAATCAATCCCGAAGAAAACCCAGATACGATTTTACAAAATTTAGATGCAAACAAGGATATTGCGTGGACAAATTCTCAAAATGCACTTATCGAACTGATATACGCTCTGTATGCTTCAAATTCCGTTGCATACGGAAAAATAGGTATAAGAAAATTGGCTTTGATTTTTCAAGTGCTATTCCGAACTCCCTTAAACGATATTCATCATTCTTTCCATCGAATGAAAACAAGAGCAGGTTCAAGAACTGCATTTTTAGACCAGCTTAAAATATCCCTCGAAGAATATATGGATAAAGACCTTTAGCTATATCAAAAATAACCATTTGAAAGAAGTACCAAAACGTACTGTTTTTTTCTTTGCCCATATCTGCCAATTGGCAAATGCTCTCAAAACTCCATTACAAAATATCTCAAAACACATAGAAACCCTTATCAAAAAAGGATTTCCCCAATTGTAAAAATTTTCAAAAAACCGCCAAACCAATTGGCAAAGCTTGGCAGACAAACACTGCCAGCTTTCTCAATTTTGCATAGTGAACTTTAAAAAGCTGTGTGATGAAAATAATAATAATTCAAGAGGAAGCCTGGCAACAGCTCAACAGCCGTATCAATGCCATTGCCGATTACCTGAAAAGGCAGGAAGATAAAAGCTATGATGACCTGTGGCTCAATAACCACGAGGTATGCCAATACCTGCACATCAGCGAAAAAACCTTATGGCGTATGCGAACCAAAGGAGAGATCACTTACTCAAAAATCTACGGTCAGTACTTCTACACCATAGGAGCAATTAAGGATATGCTAAATGCCAACGCCATACAAAGCAGTGATGAATTTATACAAGAGCTTATGGCAAAAGGTAAAAGCTATATCGAAAAAGGCAGAAAGCTAAGTGTAAATAAAAAATAGGACCCTAAAAGTATATCCCTATGAATATTGACAGAATGGAATTTTTGGCGTGGATGGAACGCTTAATGGGTCGCTTAGATATGCTGGGCGATAATATAAACGAGTTACAAAAGAAACGCAACAGCATAGATGGAGAGGAATTACTGGACAATCAGGATTTACTTCAAATGCTGAAAATAAGCAACCGTTCTCTGCAACGGTATCGCTCCATCGGCAAACTGCCCTATTACACTATTAGTGGAAAGCTTTATTACAAGTTGTCTGATGTGCATCAATTCATCAGAGATAGCTTTAATCCACCCTTAACCAAATAACGCCAATGAAAGACAAACGCTACCTCTGAATGCCACATACTGCAATTCAGCGAAGGGTTGCTTTACATTCGATAGTGAATTTTTTAAATTTTGAGAATATGAGTGAAGAAACCATAAATAAACAGGAAATGCCCGAACAGTTATCTGACATTTTGTTAGTTCTGGATAAGGAAAAAATGAAAATCCAAGCTGTAAAGAGTATAGACGAAAACGGAAAAATGGAAACCGTTGACCCCACCAAGAAAAACCAAAACCAATTTATGCGTGTGGATAAAAGCGGTGATTTCTTTTCGAACTTCTTTTCCAATTTTTTCAGCCAATTAAAGAACCCTACCAATTTTTCATTCTTTAAAGTGCCTGCACCTATCGCTGTTGAAAAAGCACAGGAAATGCAAAAGCAGGTTGATAAACCCACTGCTGAAGGCGAAAAAGTAATGAAAGAACACGAAGTAAAAACAGAACCGCAATCGGATAAAAAACAAGTAAATCAAAATAATATGGCAACAACACAAACAACACCGGAAGCAAGCGAATACCGCTACAAACCGGAGCAGATTGATTGGGATACAATGACCAATCTCGGATTAAGCAAGGAATACCTTGAAAAGAGAAACCTACTTGAACCTTTATTGAAAGGTTATAAAACAAACGAACTACTACCGATTGGTGTTAACCTCGGCGGTACAATTCTTCGTACAGATGCCCGCTTGTCTTTACAGCAAGCCGAAGACGGAAAAGTTGTGGTAGGAATACACGGCATCAAAAAAGAACCCAATTTGCATTTTGAGTTTTTCGGACACAAGTTTACGGATGAAGACAAAAAGAACCTGCTCGAAACTGGTAATATGGGACGTGTGGTAGATTTGAAAAATTCCAAAACTGGCGAACTGATGCCGTCTATTATCAGTATAGACAGGTTAACCAATGATGTAATTGCTCTGCGGACGGAATTTATAAAAATTCCCGATGAAATTAAAGGTGTAAAACTGAATGATGAGCAAAAGCAAACTCTATTGGAAGGCAAACCACTTTATTTAGAAGGTATGGTTTCTACGAAAGGAACCGAATTTTCGGCAACGGTTCAGTTCAATGCAGATAAGCGATATGTGGAGTTTCTTTTTGACCGCAATAATTCTAACAGGCAAACGCAAAGCAACGGACGGAATAATGAGCAAAGCAAGCAACAAAATCAAACACAGGAAGTTCCAAAAACTTTCCGAGGAAAAGAACTAACCGACGAGCAACACAAAGATTTCAAAAACGGTCAAACCATCTACATTGATGGATTGAAGGATAAAAAAGGACAACCATATCAAGGTTATATCACTTTCAATAAAGAAAATGGAAAAACCAATTTTGAATTTCCAAATCAATATAAGGAAAGGATAAAACCGACCGAAGCTCATAAAACGCAAACTGCGGTCAATTCTAAAGGCAAAACCAATGAGGCCACCAAGAACATCAAAGAGCCTTTGAAGTCTGGTCAACAAGAACCGAAAAATAAGCAGCAGCAGGAACAACAGGAGAAGCCCAAGGCTCCAGCGAAAACAAGAGGCAAAAAAATATCTTAAATTATGAAAACAATCATAGCAGAAAAACCAAGCGTAGCAAGGGAAATAGCCGGACTTTTGGGAGCATCTGATAAAAAGGATGGCTACCTGACAGGTAACGGCTATTTTGTTACGTGGGCATTCGGTCATTTAGTAGGATTGGGAATGCCCGAAGATTATGGTATGTCGGGGTTTGACAAAACAACATTACCGATTTTACCCAATCCTTTTTTATTAACCGTTCGGAAAGTGAAAAAAGATAAAAGCTATACAGCCGATACAGGAGCGTTAAAGCAACTGAAAATTATTGAACAGCTTTTCAATAAAAGCGAAAGCATTATTGTGGCTACCGATGCAGGACGTGAAGGCGAATTGATATACCGTTACATCTACGAATATTTGAAATGCAACAAACCTTTTGAACGCCTTTGGATAAGTTCATTGACCGAAAAAGCCATCAAACAAGGATTTGAAAACCTGAAACCCGGAAAAGAATTTGATGGATTACACCAAGCTGCACAAGGCAGAAGCCGTGCCGATTGGCTAGTAGGCATCAATGCTACACAGGCACTGAGCATAGCCGTAGGAAATGGCATCTATTCGCTCGGAAGAGTTCAAACGCCTACATTGGCTTTGATATGCAAACGTTATTTGGAAAATAAAAATTTCAAGGTTAAAAATTATTGGCAGATACAGCTATCGCATAATAAAGAGTTGATAGATTTTAAAAGCATTTCCAAAACAAAATGGGAAGACCTAAAACTTGCAGATGATACGCTGAAAGCCATTCAGCGAAACGAAACGGCAACAGTTACATCAGTAGAAACCAAAAGCGTTACGGAGCAACCGCCTTTGTTATTTGACTTGACAGGATTGCAGAAAGAAGCGAATAAAAAACTCAATCTTTCTGCTGACGAAACCCTTAATATTGCCCAAAGTCTTTACGAAAAGAAGTTCATCACTTACCCTCGAACCGGAAGCAAATATATTCCCGAAGATATGTGGGCAGAAATACCCAATCTTGTAAGGGCTTTACAGGACAGAGAAAGCTGCAAACAAGCGATTACAAAAATGAAATGGGGACGCTTCAATAAACGTATTGTAAATGATTTGCGGGTTACCGACCACCACGGATTATTGATTACAGATAAAATTCCTTCAGCACTGAATGCAAAGGAAAACTCTGTTTATGATATGATTGCCTTTCGATTGCTCGAAGCCCTTTCACAAGCCTGCATCAAGGAGATAACCGATGTTGCTTTACAGGCATTGCATTATGATTTTATCACAAAAGGCTGTAAGATAATTGAACCTGGTTGGCGTTCCATCAAAGGGAATTTCTCCGATGATGATACTGAGCCTCTACAGGATTTACCTGAACTAAATAAGGGCGATGAACTCAAAATAAAAGAAGCTTCCGTTCTCGAAAAGAAAACCAAACCACCTGTACTTTATACCGAAGCAGGACTTTTATCAGCTATGGAAAGTGCTGGAAGAGAAATAGAAAATGAAGACGAACGGAAAGCGTTGCAAAACATCGGTATTGGCACTCCCGCTACAAGGGCCTCCATCATCGAAACCCTATTTACTCGAAATTATATCCAACGAGATAAGAAATCTTTAATACCAACTGAGAAAGGATTACAGGTTTACGAATTAGTCAAAAATCGCAAAATTGCAGACGTGGCAATGACAGCCGAATGGGAACTCACATTGCAGAAAATCGAAAACAACGAAGCGGATGCAAAGGTTTTTCAAAAGGAAATGGAAAATTACGCCTCATCTATTACCAATGAGCTATTGCAGACTTCCATTGCCAAAAACAACTTGCCAAAACTCATTTGCCCGAAATGCAAAAGCCAGCAACTCATTATCCGTGATAAAATCGTGAAGTGTCCTGATGAGGCTTGTAATTGGGTACAGTTTCGAAATGTGTGTGGCGTACAAATCGGCATAACCGATATTGAAAATCTTGTCAATAAAAAGAAAACTTCACTTATCAAAGGAATGAAAAGCAAAGCCGGAAAGAAATTCGATGCTTATATCGTATTGAATGAAAATGCCAAAAGTTCCTTTGAGTTTGCCCAAAATAAAAACTACAAAAAGTGATGGAAAATAAACTTATCATTACCAGCAAGGAAATTGAAAACCAAATTTATACTGTAAGAGGGCAACAAGTGATACTTGACAGCGACCTTGCAAGGATTTATCAGGTAGAAACCAAAGTCTTTAATCAGGCAGTAAAACGTAATGCAGGTCGCTTCCCTGAAAACTTTCGTTTCCAATTGAAACAGGAGGAATTTGATGCCATCAACTTGAGGTCACAATTTGTGACTTCAAGTTTGAATTATGGTGGCAGGCGTTATCTGCCCTACGTTTTCACTGAACAAGGTATTGCAATGCTGGCTTCGGTACTCCGTTCAACGGTAGCAATAAAGGTCAGCATTGAGATTATGAATGCTTTTGTTGAAATGCGAAGAATGCTAATGAGCAATGCTTCGCTTTTTCATCGTCTGGATAAAATTGAACTGAAACAATTAGAAGCTGACCAAAAATTTGAAGAGATTTTTAAGGCTTTGGAAAGCGATAAACTCCACAGCGAAAAAGGGATTTTCTATGATGGACAAATTTTCGATGCTTATAGCTTTGTTTCTAATATTATACGAAGTGCCAAAACCTCTATCATTTTGTTGGATAATTATGTGGACGATAAGGTTCTTACTTTATTGAGCAAACGAGATAATGACGTTACTGCAACTATTTACACCAAAAACATCAGCAATCAATTACGGTTAGACTTGCAACGATACAATAGTCAATATCCTCGGATTGAAATTAAAGTTTTCTCTAATGCTCACGACCGATTTATAATAATTGACGATGTGGAGCTTTACCATATTGGAGCATCACTGAAAGACTTGGGCAAGAAGTGGTTTGCCTTTTCGAGAATGGATATTGAGGTTAGTAGAATGCTTCAAATTCTAAATCAATAAAACTTATAGTGTTCTTAACTGCAAAACTTCTTTAATAATAATAACAACAGTTGAAGGCTTTTCATTAACTCATCTACTCTGATATTGGTATTTCGATGCTTAAATTTTTCCATACTAATACTCTTTTTTGATATTTCTTTTTGTAAATAAATAAATAATATAGCCGGAAAATATGCCAACAAGTATACCGCCAATTACATCCAGAGGATAATGAACCCCGTTGTAAATTCGACTATAACAGACCAGCAAAGCCCAAGAAACGATGGATGCTTTTAATAATTTATAGCGAGGAGGCAAAATCAAAATTAGAAAAATGGTAAGAGCAGCTGTGTTTGCAGCATGCGAGGACACAAAACCATACATTCCCCCGGGACCTGCCTTGCTCAAATGTATGTATTGAATTAATGCAGGTTCGTGAGAAGGTCTTAATCTTAGCACCCATTGTTTTATGACAGATGATGCTATCTGGTCAGATATTGTAATTGCAACACCGATAGCAAGAAGAACATAAATACTCACTTTTTTGTAGAACCTAACCAAAAACACAGCAAGAGCAAGATAGAATGGAAGCCAAAACCATTTATGGCTTGCCCAGTACATAATCACATCAAAGAAATCATTGTGCTTTTCATTGATGTAGAAAAACAAATGAGTATCGAATTTTTTTAATTTATCTATCATTTTATAACCTGTATTTCGGGATGTATCAAAATGCTTATTGCATCTTGCAGTTCCATTTCACGGTTTTTAAGAAAGTCTTGTAATTTTAGTTGTTCATCTATTAGTTCAAGGCATATTGTAATTTTGGATGGTAGAAGTTCCGATACATTATATGCTATATTTCCACCGTTCAGATAACCTGCGTTAACATTGAAAATATTTGCCTGCTGTCTTTTTTGTGCTTTGGCAACTTTGAGTAATTGATCGCTTAAACTGCTATTTCAAAGTTTTTGCCAAAAAGATAATTTTTGGGATTTTTGACCGTATTTGAAATAGATCTTTAATAATTGACACTTTTCTATATGGCTTTAAATTTTATTTTAGACTAGATATTGTTTTATCTGAGTAGTTACTGAAGCGACTGTGTTTAGCTTCACCTACTACCTGTCTGCCATAAATACTGTTATGTCCGGAAAAAAGATAGGACACTACACACGCGATAGCTACGTAAATGCCGCAATCTGATCCGAACAGCTCAATGCCCATTAGCATACAGGCCAACGGCGTATTGGTTGCTCCGGCAAATACTTCTATTTTAAAAACATCAATAGGAACGGGCTTTAGCCCGTTTTGGATATCGAATAAAAAATTGGCTTTAGCCAAAATAGAGATTAAGTTTCGGCTAAAGCCCATTTAAGAATTTAATTTTCACATCGGGCTAAAGCCCGACACAATTGATAATAGTGCAAATTATTAAAATTCAAAATAGTACCAATAAAATAACAATCGAACTCAGCTTGTTAGTAATACTGATTGTAGGGCATAAAAAAAGAGGAGCAATGGCCTCTCAAGATTCTTCTTGCTCTTGTATCGTAAAACCCATAAGGGATGGCTTGACATACATATTAGAACGAGTAGGGGATGGTAGATTATAGAATTATTACACATAATTTTATAATGAAGAATACCGGTCTTGAGGGTAAAGAGACAGAGCTTTTTTCAGTTTTAGAAGGCTATTTCAAAGGAGAACTCAATTTTAGCAAGGGTCAAGAATTATTTGTTTATTTATAACGGCTCTATGTAAATTAAATCACACCAAATATAATCCTATTTAGGGGTATGCCCATCTGGTTTAAATAATTTTATTCATTTATATCTTTACTTTTCTGCCACGGAAATTTCCTTTCAATCTCGACTTCAATAGATAAGCTCAAGAAAGTTCTGATTAATACAATTACTGCTAGCGACAGAACCCTATCCATTGTTGGTTCAGTAACAACAGTACCTATGATGTCTCCAGCAACTAATATTTCTAAGCCTATTAAAATACCTTTGCCGAGTTCTTGTCTCAATATTTTATAAGAACGAGGAACTATATTTTGAAGCGAAAAAATAAATCTGCCCATTGCTAAAATAACGCCAATAATTATTGTAATAATACCAGCTATCTCTATTTAGCAATTCTTAAAAATGCAAAAGTATATTTACTTTAAAAGAAATTATTTATGATTTATGCTAAATTGAATTTTATTGCTGACATGCTCTTTATGTA
>Ga0206125_10002668_pt1 | contig 18304 bp, 16 predicted proteins | sample Helgoland_Spring_4_FD_148598 | JGI IMG/M metagenome (GOLD analysis project Ga0206125, IMG submission 148598) | Pelagic subsurface seawater microbial communities from Kabeltonne, Helgoland, North Sea - Helgoland_Spring_Bloom_20160331_1 | ecosystem: Environmental > Aquatic > Marine > Epipelagic ... | reverse complement strand
TGGGATATATTGTAAAATAAAAAAGGGGAATATTTCTATTCCCCTTTTTAATTCCACCTTTATTTATTTAGTAATCCGAGTATCACAATTAGTGATATAAATCCAGCAAATCCCGCGTTAGCGAAAGTATTTACCAAACTAATCAAATTACCAACAATATCCATACCTAAGAATCCCCCTACAAATATTAAACAAATACTAATTGTACGAGAACACCTAAGCCGACTATGTGAAGCAATAGGTCTTTAATACCAGTTACGCCTTCCATAATCATTTTGATTGTGTCTTTCATTTAGTTTCCCCCTTTAATGAATAAAAATCGGAGTTTTTCCGACTTCGTATAATAACTATAAGGCAAAATCAAAAAAATCAACGAGTATATAAATATATATCCCTATTTTTTAACTATTTACTATTTATTGTTAGGTAAAAACTATGGCAAAAGATTACGAAATATTCGAGGGAAAAACCTTATCAGATGTCTTCAAGGACATATACGATAATTCCAAAACCAATAAACAACAATTAGAAGTATTGATGAAAGAGGTTGTGGGATTTATCAAGGACGGAGATACAGAAGGACGGAGATACAGCCGTTCAGATAGTTCCTATGCTAAAAGAATATTTAGAAATCAATGTAAAGAACGACGAACAACTTGTTAAGTTAGCAACAATCGTTCAAAGAATTACAGCAGCTGAAAAACGAATAACATCTGACGATAGTGAGTTCGGTTTATCAGAAGCAGAAAAAGAACAACTGATGAGTGCAATAGAAACAGATGTTCAAGAGTTACAAATCAAAAAAGACGAAATAGAAAGCTCTATCAGTAAGGAAAGTTAAATGGCTAATATAGTGGACAAACCGCTTGATAATGTAAGTGTTCAAGGTAATGGTGTAGTCACAAAAAATGAACTTCGTGCGATATTAAGAAACATATCGGTTGAAGTTCCGGATGCTCAATCAAACTCAAGTTTAGAAGTATTTGAAGTTTTAGAACTAAAAACTGATGCTGAAACAAAACAACAAGAAGTTGTTGGTAGATATGTTTATTCTCAACACGGAGATTCTGAGGTTAACAATTATAAACCTTGTAATTCTAATATTATTCAATATCCTATGGTTGGAGAATTGTGGTTAGGACTTAGTTATAAAGATGAAAATTATTATTTAGCAAGATTAAGTGATACTGATATTTCAGTAAACTACCAGAAATTAGGAGAAAGTGAAAAAGTAATTTCACCAGGTGTAGATAACACAGATGTAAAAACACCAAAAGAAAGTATTTTATCTCGATTATTTGGAACTATAAAAAAAGATATAAACCCAACAGCTAAAGCTTTTGAAGAAGGTTCAACACTTATCCAAGGTAGATTTGATAACTATATAAATCTTGGTAGTGATGAAGAGAGTAGAGGTATAATAAATATCAATAACGCTGATATTGCAACTATTGATATTGGTATAAAAGAACAAGTTACTTTTAGTAAAATAGGTAGAGAAATATTTCCAGAAGTAAAAGAAGCAGCAACCATTACAATGGACGCAGACAGGATAGAATTAAATGCAAGAGATACTGGTATTGAAATTGTATCAGAGGATAGTATTCTTATTGATTCAAATGATGGTGATATATTATTAGAAGCAGCAGACAGAATTAGATTGAGACCAAGAAATAGTGTTATTGACTTTGTAACTATTAATGGACAAAAAAGGGATATAGCAAATCCAGACGGAGATATAATGTTACCTAAGTTTATAAAAGAAAGAGCTGGGGACTTAAGACCAATGGTTGAAATACTTAAATTAGAATTACAAGCATTACCTTTTTTAATACTACCACCAGTATTACCAGGTGGAATACCTAATCCAAGTTTTATGGTAGGTATGAAAATTAGATACGACGCAATAAAATTTTATATAGAAATGATTAAAAGATTTATAAGTTTAGAATGGTTACCAAGATTTGATTTTGAAATGGTAAACCTTCAAGAAGTATTAGATGAACTTGGTTTACCAGGTTTACCAGGACTTGACGCACTTGGTGGATTTGATGGTGTGTTAGCTGATATAGCTGGAGCGAAAGCTAAACTTGAAGTTATGAAAGGTGTAGCAGATGGATTAGCACAAAGTGCACAACAAGTAGGAGGTCAATTAAATTCAATCGTAGAAAATGGAGAAGTAGAACCAAGTGATTTTATAACAACACTTGATGAGTTTGAAAGTAATCCAGATAACCCAGAAATAGATACAACAGATGTTAGAGATGTTATATCAGATGGCGCTACTTCAAAAGAATTACAAAGATACTTTTTAAATGGTGGTTCACCACAATTACAAGAATTGACAAGAAATGCTGCACAAGGTCAACAAGATGTAGCACAATTAGAGCAAGTAATTAATCTTGCAGAAATATCACAATTAGCAAAACAGGAGTAATAATGGATAAAAATAAATTAAGAAATATAATTGAATTAGTTGTTCGCAAAGAAGTTAAAAAACAACTTAGCGAGATATTTATTAATGAAGAAAAAGAAATCAAATTAGCAGAAACGATTTCTAAACCTAAACCTAAAAAGGTTATCAAAAAACCTAAAAAACAATACACAAAAAACACAGCGTTAAATGAAGTATTGAACCAAACCAAACCATTAGGTGCACCAATGGAAGATGAATATCCTTCATTGGGTGGTGGAGTATTAGGTAGTGATAATATGGCAGAAGTATTAGGTTACGGAAATTTAGGTCGTGGACAGAATAAAGAAAAAGCAAGAGAAATGGCAGCGGTTGATTCAATTAAGAAAGCAGGTGTAAATGTGGACCAAGTGCCAGAAGATGTTCAAAATGCATTAACTCGTGATTATTCTGGTTTGATGAAAGCAATTAATAAAAAGAAAACAGGTGAAGGTGGGTTTAGACCATAATGGCAAGAAGTGTAAAAGAAATAGATAGAAATGATGACAAGTATGTCGGAATAAGATTTCCATTGGATTATAGTCCAGAGGGATTTTTCTATAAAACGAAAACCGTATTAGAACAATCAAAAGCAAATCTTAGAAATCTATTACTTACCACACCAGGTGAAAGAATTTTTCAACCAAGCTTTGGGAGTCGTTTAAAAAATATAGTCTTTGAACAAGGACAAGATATTCCTAATAGAGTTGAAGAATCTATTAGAACAGCTACCGATACTTTCTTACCTTATATCAACATTATAAATGTATTCACTATACAAGAACAAAATCAAGTCAATATTCAGGTTGAGTTTTCAGTCACACTTAATCCAGATGTAATTGAACTATTATCATTTGACTTTAGAATTGGAGAATAGAAATGTCCGACTACGGAACAAATAAAAAAACATTATCAAAAGAAGTAAATTATCTCGGTAGAGACTTTACAGATATTAGAGAAAACTTAATAGAGTTTGCGAAATCATATTTCCCAAATCAATACAATGACTTTAATGAAGCATCACCAGGTATGATGTTTGTTGAAATGGCAGCGTATGTGGGAGATGTATTGAATTATGAAATGGCAGCGTATGTGGGAGATGTATTGAATTACTATGTTGATAACCAATTCAGAGAAACTTTAATTCAATTCGCAGAAGAAAGAAAAAATGTATTGTCAATCGCTCAGTCATATGGGTATAAACCAAGATTAGCATCACCTGCTATTGTTGAGATGACATTTAGTATTGATGTTCCAGCAGTAGCTATCGACGCAAATAATTACAAACCCAATTTAGATTTCGCAGGAAAGATAGAATCCAATTCAACTCTGGTAGCAAATAATGGAACAGAATTTACATTATTAGATGATGTTGATTTTAAAGTATCAAGTTCATTAGATAATATGGAAGTAAAAGCATTACAACCCACATCAGGTAATATTCCTACAAACTTTAGATTAACTAAAAAAGGTATGGCTCAATCTGGTGTAAGAGAAGAAGAAGAATTTACATTTACAAGTGCAAAAGAATTCGATAAAATTATTTTATCTAATGATAAAGTTACAAGTATAGTTGAAGTTACAGATAGTGAAAATAATAAATTTTATGAAGTTCCATTTTTAGCACAGGATACGGTTTTTGAAGATGAAGAAAATTCAACGCTCAATGACCCAGCGTTAGCTGAATTTAAAACTGATACACCTTATTTGTTAAAATTAATAAAGGCATCAAGAAGATTTACAACAAGAGCTCGTGATGACAATCGTATGGAATTGAGATTCGGTTCAGGTATTAGTGATAATGCAGATGAAGAAATAATTCCAAATCCAGACAATGTCGGTTCAAGGTTAGGTCTTGGTGTATCAAGATTAGATGAGTCATTTGACCCAAGTAATTTCTTAAAGACAAGAACATTTGGATTAGCACCAAGTAACACAACACTTACCGTATCTTATAATTATGGTGGAGCAGTAGAACATAATGTATCAACAAATAGTATAACATCTTTTAATAGATTAACTTATACAAATACTACACAAGGTTTAAGTGCAACTACATTAGCTGCGGTAAAAGCAAGTATCACACCTATTAATGAAGAACCAGCTTCGGGTGGGGCTTCAACAGAAACCATTACAGAAATAAAACAAAATGCATCTGCTTACTTTAATGCACAAAATAGAGCAGTTACAAAAGCAGACTACATAACAAGAGTTTATTCTTTACCACAAAAATATGGTAATGTAGCAAAAGCATTTATTGTTCAAGATGAACAATTAGAACAGAATGGACAATTAGTTATTAATGATGGGTTAGTAGTTGATACAAGAAGTCAAGGAACAGAAGTAAAAAATCCATTAGCATTAAATATGTATTTATTAGGATATGACGCAAGTAAAAGTTTGGTTAGATTGAATAGAGCAGTAAAACAAAATGTTAAAACATATCTTTCACAATATAGATTATTAACAGACGCTATCAATATTAAAGACGGATACATAATTAACTTTGGTGTAAAATATAATATTGTTACAAAGAGAGGGTATAATAAAAATGATGTATTGTTTAGAACAATACAAAAAGTAAAAGAATTCTTTCAAGTAGAGAAGTGGCAAATGAATCAACCAATTATATTGAGTGATTTAGCATATCAGATTTCTACTTGTGAGGGTGTAGTATCATTAGTTCCACCAGCAGAAAATAATCCAAACAACGAACTTATACTTATTGAGAATAAGTTTGAAACAGGTCTTGGATATAGTGGTAATACTTATGATATGTTATCAGCTACAAAAGACGGAATCATTTATCCATCATTAGACCCAAGTATATTTGAATTAAAAAACCCAAATAGCGATATTGAGGGTAGAGTAGTGGGAGATAGATAATGCATTATTTTGAATTTGGTAAAAGAGATACAACACTTTATTCTGGTGGAACAACAGCATCAAGAAATACTGGTATTGATGAAATATTGGAAATTAATAAAGTTGTAAACAACAATGGTACGGTAGGTAATGTATCAAGAGTATTGATTGACTTTGATTTAAGTTTTATCTCTAAGTCTATACAGGACGGGAAGATACCTTCTACTGCAAAATATTATTTAAATTTATTTGACGCAACTTCAGAAGAAGTAGAAGTTGAACAACCACTACACGTTTATATGGTTAGTGGTAGTTGGAAACAAGGTTCAGGAAAACTTGACCACGACCCAGTAACTGATAATGGAGCTACATATCAATATAGAAACCACGAGGCAAAAACACCTTGGGTAACAGGTTCAGTATTGACTGAAGGTGGTTCTTGGTTTACTGCGAGTAATGGTCAATATGAAGTTAGTTCATCTTATGATTTAACATTTGATAAAAAAGATGTTAGGGCAGATGTAACAAACTTGGTAAACAATTTTATTTACTCAAGTTCAGTTTATCCAAACAATGGATTTATCGTTAAGAGAGAAGATAGTGGTTCTTATGGAAACAATCACGCAACTGCAAGTTTTGATTTCAATACAGGACAAGAGGGTGATAGTTCAAGATTAGGAAACCTAAAATATTTTTCAAGAGAAACACATACATAAAATATTGTTCAAGAGAAACACATACAATCTATCCACCTAAGTTAGAAGTTGAGTGGGACGATTCATCTTGGAACTCAGGAAGTTTATCACCATTAAGTTCAACAGACTTAGAAAGACTAAAAGTTTATTTCAAGAATATGAAAACAGAATATAAAGAAAAATCAATTGTAAAATTTAGAGTCGTTGGTAGAGAACTTTATCCTTCATCAAGTTTCAGCGCAACACCAAGTGAGTTAGGTGTTAAATATTTACCAAGCGCTTCAGTAGAGTATGAAGTAAGAGACGCTGATACTGAAGAAGTAATCATACCTTTTGGTAGTGGTTCAAGAGTTAGTTGTGATTCGGACGGAAACTTTTTCCGAGTTCAAATGAACGGACTACAAGCAGAAAGAGATTATCGTTTTTGTATTAAGGTTGTTAGTGGTAGCGGAACAACAGACGAACAAATAAACTTCTATGATGATAATTATGAATTTAGAGTTGTGAGATAACAATGCCTTATTTACCAAGTGAAGCAGCAAAAAAATCTAAAGTATATAGTAATATACTTAATGGTCCTGAAATAGAATATCAAAAGGAAATAGACTTTTTAAAACAACAACAAGCTATTTCTGGTTCAGTAGATGCCAATACACCACTTAGAGATGATGAGGGATTTTTAGTTTCATTTGAGGGTGAAACACCAGGTGTTTCATTAGAAGAAGAATTTGAACAAGTTCGTTTAGAAAATGCACAATACTTTTTTGAGGGAGAAATTGACAACGAATTTACACATTACTTTCAACCCGAAGAAGACCCAGACGAAGATGATGAGGAAGAAGATAATGCTACTGAAGAAGCAACAGACGAACAAGTAGAATTCCAAATGACAAAACGAGATAATTTAATTCAAGTTATGAATGTTTACTTTAATGAAGAATTTACACCAGATATATCAACTGACAAATTACACTCACTATTAAAGGAGTTTTTTAATATAGAAGGTAAGAGACCACCATTGACATTGAAGGGGTTCGTTGGAAATAAAAAGAAATTTAAAAACGCTGAAGGTTGGGAAGAATTTAGAAAAGATAAACTTAGTGTTAAAAGATTTACAAAAAAAGGAAAAAAGAAAAGACCAGGTGGAGGTCGTGGTCATAGACACAACTATCGTTCTTTAAAAAAAGATTTAAACTCTTATCAATATGATGAAGTAATTAATAAACAATTATATCATACCAAACGAGGACAAGAAATTTGGTTACAATTAGGTTTTCCATACCAACCGGATGAGGCATAATGGCATTAGAATACGGATTTACACAACAAGAAAGAAACCAATACTTTAATCCTGAAAAGGTTTATAGTAGTTGGGGAAAAGACTTTGAAAGCGATTTTATGGTTCTATATGTTTATGATATGGAAGATAATTTTCTTATCAGTAAAATTATGGGTCTTAATGAAGTTAACTTTCAAAATGACGGAGATTTTATAGACCTTGATGTAGGACAGCACCTAAGAGATTTAGGATTTAGTGAGGGTGATTATAATGTTACATATAAGTTTCTTAGAAGATTAGCTGGTAGAGAAACTACTCAATTTGTAGATAGTAAAGGAATAATCTTTGATGGACAAGTTGATAGAGATGTAGTAAATGATGAAGTAAAGTTTTTTAAATCTACCGGAGATGAATCAGATAAGAGTAGTCGTGAGGAAGTATTCATAAAAGAAATGAAATACAAACTTGTAGAAACATCACCAGACAGAACAGAATTTATATTACAACTTGATGATAAAATAAAAAATTCAGAATATATACACGAGTTTGCGGAAATGGGTGAAATGATTCAATACAAACCAGTAAGTAGACAAAATATGGGTTCTATAAAATTTGAATCTAAAGACCCGCAGGTTTTAGAGTTTGACATAGACCCAACAGATAGAGGATTTACACAAAATATGGTAGGTGGTCAAATCGTTATACCAAAACTATATAAAGTTGATGGAGATGAAGATACTGATAATAGTGATATTGTATTAGATGATGATGATAAACCAAATTTACAAGAACTTCTTGGTGATGGAGCAGCTTCTGATTTCAGAAGTGATGGAATATCAAACAAAGAATTAATTGACATAATGTTAAATGACCCAGACCCAATTGAAAGAGAAATAGCAGACGGAGCATTACAAGAACGAGCAAACGAGCAATACTAATGGCAAGAAGAGCATTCATAGGAGCAAACAGAAGAACTGACGGAATTCGTAGGAAAACGGGACGAGCAGAAGTAGCACAAGGTGCTCGTTCAAGAAATACAGGATTATCAGTCCAAGATAATAGCTTTACCCCAATAAGGGTAGATATACCAACACCAAATCCAGGACCAGGAGGAATAGGACCACAAAATATAGAGGTGTTAGAAGAAATAAAACCATTACCAATAGATGATAATGGACCAGTTCCTAAACCACAAACCATAAATGGATTTCCGGTCGATATTAAAACAAATAGACCAGGTCAAGGTGATACAAAAGGTGATGAAATTATTTCTGATGTTGATTTAAAGGAAGAGAAAAAAAGAAAAGATTTAATTTTACCACCACCACCGCCGCCGCCAAAAGGACCTTTCATTAAAGACTTACCAGATTTCAAAGAGGTAAAAACGGGGATTGGAGTTTTAGGTTCAGGTGATGTAAGACAACAAGAGATTTTAGGTGGACCAATAGAGATTAAAAAGAAAAAGAAAATTGTTCGTATTAAAAGAAAACCTATTAAGGTAGATGTTAGAAAAGTAAAATCTAAAAGAGGTAATGCCAGAAACAATATTAAAGCAGGTCTTAAAAAAGAAAGAGTTCCTAACGGAGAAACAATAATTGAAGTTATAAATGAACAGATAGAAGTTACAAGAAAAACAAAAAAAGTTTCAAGACCGGCACCAGTTCGTTCGGTAATACAAATCGTTAGACCAAGACCAAGTGTTCCAGTTAGAGAAGTGAGACCAACAAGAAGTATAGGTGGTCAACCAATTAGAGTAGTAGCACCACCAGCTTTAGGTGTTCCTTCACCACCACCAGTGCGACAAGCAGTTGAAACAAGACCAAGAGTTGCAACGGCACCAATTAGAACACCAAGACCACAGGTAGCGTCAGCGCCAGTTAGAACAAGAAGAACAAGACGACAAGGTGGGGGTAGATACTAATGGCAAGAGCAACAAGTAAATCAAGACAAGTAGGAGCAGGAACTCGTTCAAATAAAAAACAATCAACAAAACCAGCTCCACCAAGAATTACACCAGCAAGAACACCAAAAGCAAAAGTGGTTGCACCACAACCAAAACCACAGAATATAGTTGAGGGACCAACATTTAAAGGTTCACCTACAATCGTAAGACCAGACGGAGTAATAGAAGTATTGGGTCCGGGTGGAGTAGTATTAGAGGAAATTGGTGTTGATGGAAAAATGATTGTTGACCCTATAAAGGACGCAGGATTTGACCCGAAAAACCCACCACCAAGTATTCAAGCAGTAAGAGATGAATTTAGAGAACACGTTGAAAGTGGTAGAGATGAGGCAGGTGAAGTATTTTTTGTAAGTGATGAAACAAAAGCATCATTGGTTAATGACGGATTGGGAGATAGAGCATTTTCAAAAGATGATTTGGTTAAAAGAAAAGTTATTAAACCAAATGGTGAATTTACCAATAAATATAAACAGGTAGCTGATGAAGTAATTATTAATCCTAACCAAGAACAAGCTAATTTATCACCGAGAGATTATGTTGCTACCATTGAAGAAGTTATAGATAGTAATCGTATTCGTGTTTCTTTATCTTATAATGATGGAGTAAATCTTTACGGACATAAAGGTGATGACCAAGTAGCAAATAGGTTTAAGGGATTTAGAGTAAATTATGTAAAGAATAATATAGAACGATATAAAACTTATGCAAAAATTGATTCACAATATTATCTTGTTACTAATAGTGTATTAGGTGTTGACGGGCAACAAAGAATTTTAAAAACAAAACTGCCACTATCAAATGATATTGAGTTTGGTGAGGGTTTTTCATTTGTAGAAAAAAGATTACCAGACTATGTTGATAGTGTGAGATTAGTTCCATTTGAAGATGATGTAGATGACGGAATATTTTTACGACTACCAAACTTTAATTCACAAGATAATCCAATAAATTTTCAAGGAACACAATACAACACACATACAGGATTGTTAAGTGAGTCTGATGAGGATTCAAGAGATATAGAAAGATTATTAGTATCGGGTAGTTTATTAGATGTCCAACCAAATATAGAGTATGGTCAAACAACAACTGATTTAACAATAGAGTCAGACGATTATGGTTTTGGAAACTTTGTTCATTTCTCAAGTGCAGAAACAAGAATTAGAAACTTTGAGAAAAAAATAAAACTAATTGAGGGATATAATTCAGATAGTTCATCATTAGTTAGTATCTCAAGTTCATTAGAAACTATCCAAGAGATAGAAAGAAAAAGACAACGAGTTAAAAATTCATTTGACCCATTTGAACATCATATGTATTTTGAAAGTTCATCTTATGTGAGTTCATCAGCTGGACAATTCCACGATACAACTTGGCCTAAGACAAACTCATCATCACCATATACATTAGCAGCAGTAGGTAGTTCAGATGCTAATACTTGGTTCAATAGAAGAATTACAGAGTCTTCTGATTACGACCAAAGAAATATGAATTCATTACGAAATTCATTACCAGAACACATTTACGCTGATACACAAAATAATGTATTCTTAGAATTTATGGATATGACTGGACAACAATTTGATGAAATATGGACTTATACTAAATCCATTACTGATTTAAATGTAAGAGTAAATAAAATGTCTGAGGGTATATCGAAAGATGTAGCAATACATTATGCAAATGCACTCGGTATGAATCTATATAGTGGTAATGATTTATTAACTTTACCAACATATTTATTAGGTAAAAATACAGACGGAACAGATTTATATGAATCACCACAGGAAGAGGTAACAGAAAAGATTTGGAAAAGAATATTAGCAAACCTACCTTTCTTTATTAAAACAAAAGGAACAGAACGTTCTCTAAAAGGATTACTAAATTGTTATGGTATACCGAGTTCTATGTTAAGAGTTCGTGAGTATGGTGGACCAGATAAAGGAACAAGAGTAAGTTATGAAATCAAAAGAAAGTTTACAAGAGCAACAGATTTTAGAGCGGCACAATATATTCAATCTAATTGGAAAGCAGCTTCTGACGGATTAATTCCAGATACAATAGAATTTAGATTTAGAAGTCCTAAATCACAAGACCAAGTCATATTACAAAAAGATGACAACTTTGCTATATCATTAGAAGATAATGGTGAAACAGATGAATATGGACATTTAAGATTTACTATTAGTGGTTCAGATGGAAGTGTAAATTATATTACTTCATCAGAACAACCATTTTATAATGATGAAATGTGGTCAGTAATGTTGACAAGAAAGTCAGCAAGTAATGGAACAGAATTTGATGATGATAGTATTTACGCTAGTTCATCATTTGAATTAACTACGAAGTATTACGAATCATCAAGACAAAAGATTTTATATCAAGATAGTCAAAGTATGGAAGTAACATCTTCTGCAATTAATGCGGCATTTACTTCAAGTGGACACGTGTTTTTAGGTGGTAGTGGTAGTTCATTTGGAAATCAATTTACTGGTTCATTAATGGAATATCGTTTATGGTCAGAACCATTGAGTTCAAGTGTATTTGATAATCATACAAGAACACCTAAAGCATATAATGGTAATAGTTATTCATCATCATTTGATGAGTTATTAGTTCGTTATCAATTAGATGAAAACAAAAATTTATCATCATCAGCGACTTCTTCAAATACTGCACACGACTTATCATTATATACAGAAGCACAATCAGTTGATGTAGATGGATTTACAGGAAACTTCTCACGAACAATAGTGGACCAAGAAAAGTTAAGAGTTCCAAGTTTAGGACCAACTCGTAGAAATGCGACTAAGATTAGAATTGAAGACACAACATTACCACCAGATATAAATGGTAGTGGTTCATTGTTGGTTGATAAAAGACGGGAACAATCTAATGACGATTTTGCACCACTTGACGACCACTCATTAGGAATTTATTTCTCACCAGTTGATGTAGTCAATGAAGATATAATGTATAGTATTGCAGACTTTAATTTTGACGATTACATTGGTGACCCAAGAGACCAATACAAATCTTTTTATAAAGACCTAAGACATTTAAGAAGAGAATATTTTAAACGATATGATATGTCAAATAACTTCTTTGATTATTTAAGAATACTACAATTTTATGATAGTAGTATTTACGATACACTTTTACAATTAGTTCCAGCAAGAGCAAAAACAAGTGTCGGTGTATTGATTGAACCAAACATCTTAGAAAGAAATAAACAAATTATAGGTCAAAGACCAGAATTTGAAAATACATTTTTTGAAAACGCTGGAGAATATGATGAGGGTATTCTTATTACAAGATATATAACGGGTTCTAATGATAATTATTTTGAAACAAGTGGTGAATATACAACCTATGGTGGAGAGATTAATTTAGCATTTTTTGATACGGGTTCATCATTAGGATTTTTAAACAATCGTTCTTTAATGATACTAAATGGTATAGATAAAAGAGGAGAGTATGGAACATTATACGCTACGGCAAGTATTTCTTCCGGTTCACATAACAATATATTTACAGAAGTATTACAACCTAATATTTCAGGTTCAAGATTATCAGAAAAGTCTCAGGAAAGAGAATTCTTTTACTCGAGTTCATTGAGTGCTTCTATTGGACCGAGTGTTGCATATAGTTCATCATTCAAAGCATCAGATGTTGAAAGTATGGCAGTATCAACTAACTTGTTTAGAGCATTTTATCAAGGAAATATTTTAACCAGGGACAACACAATTGACGGGGAAGAACCAGTAATAGTTAATGAAGTTGCACCTACCGTATTAAAGACACAAGATTCAGATACAAGTAAATTACGAACAGAATAAAACAATGGAAAATTTAACTTTCTTATATTTATTATTGAAAAAGAATAGTTATATCATATCCACAGGAGCAAAATAAAATGGGATTTTTAGATAATACAAGTATAACAGTAGACGCCATCTTGACAAAAAAAGGTCGTGAACTTTTGGCAAGAGGACAAAACGAATTTAAAATTACGAAGTTTGCATTAGCAGACGACGAGGTTGATTATAATCTTTATGATACAGCGCACCCAAATGGGTCAAACTTTTATGCGGCAGTAATAGAAAATATGCCTTTATTAGAAGCGTTCGTAGATGAAAATCAATTAATGAGATATAAATTAACAACACTTCCAAAGGAAACAAATAAACTTCCTATATTGGAATTACCAAGTCCTTCATTGACTTTCAATGGAGCTGGTATCACACAAGCCGTAACGCCTAACACAAGAAACGCACCTAATGAAACATATACATTTACATTGTTTAATGCAGATGTTGCTAATATATCATTAACAGGTGGTGGTAATGTAAGAAAAGAACAGGACTTCATTAACGCTGGAGCAACAACACCAGTATTTATGAATGAAGCAGAAAGAAAACGTTCTATATCAGTTGTAGGTAAAAGTCGTTAACAAACACAAACTTGTCAGTAACTGGTAATAGTTCAGGTGCACAATTCACCGTAGCTATCTCAGTAAAAGCAGACCCAAGTAAAGTATAAGGAGTAGATAATGGCATTTCAAAGATTTAATCCAGAAAATGATGTAGTTGAAAACCAAAGAACAACCATATCAAGTGGTTTGTGGACGGGTGGAAGTTCAACTCTTACTGGATTTTTTACTCAATCACTTAATGGAAATATTACGGGTTCAGTATTAGAATTATATAATGTAGACCCAAATACAGACACATCTGCAGAAACACAAATCGCAGTTGGATATGCAAATGTTCACGGAAGTGGTTCAGCAGGTAATACAACTAAACTAACAACTGGTGGAAGACAGACAGCAGCTCTATATAGACAATTTAGAAATGTTATCTTGGCACCAAACACAAATGAATTTTCATTTACAGGTGCAGCTTCATCAAGTGATGACTTCTACTTTATCTCGTTTCAAAGAGCAAGACAAAGAGAAAAGATTGACCCAGGTAATTGGGAATTACAATTAACCGGTCAAATGGCTGGTAAAGCAGCAAAGATTCAACTAATTGATGATAGTGGTGCTGGACTTAATCCACTCGTAAATGAGGGTGGTAGAGTATTCAATGTTGTTAGTGGTTCCATTAATGACGGAATCAATACAGCAGCAGCAAGTCAACCAGGTGGTGGATTAGGATTATTCTATCCAGACTTAGGAATTATATTGTTAGACGCATCTCAAATGGAAGCGAGTGGTGGTTTAGCAGACCCAGTAAATCCAAGAAGTTCAGATACTTTTGATAATAGACCACAAAAGTTCTATAACTCAATTAAATCAGGTTCAAGTTTCCAAGCAAGAAGAGAAGAAGAAATTAGTTCAACAAATTACTTTATTAGAGCAAATAATAAAGACTTTAATTTTAGTTCTAATCCAACTTTCTCTACTGGTTCAGACGGAAGTCTAACACAAGGAACTTTCTTTAAAGACCCTAAAACTTTTATTACACAAGTTGGTCTTTACAATGATGAGAATGAGTTATTAGCGATTGCTAAACTAAGTAAACCATTATTAAAATCATATTCAAGGGAAGCTATTATTAAAGTGAAACTTGATTTTTAGGACAAACTAATGTTCAAAAATCTTGACTTAGATAACGACGCAACTATAAAGTCCTTTCAATCCTTTAAGAACTTTACATTCACTAACAACGATAGTGGTAGTGGTGTATTTGCTATCAAAGCTCGTTCAGGTTCTAAGTTTAATTATGTCAGTTCATCAGACGCAACCATAACAATAACAACAGGTTCAGTATCTACAAATTACTTTGGATTACCAACATATACTATGTTGCACAATCTATTTTATTCTAAACACGGAAGAGAATATGTAAATACTGGTTCTATGAATAGAAACCTACATAACTCGGCATCAGTAATTAGTGTAGCGAGAGAATTGTATGGTGAAAAAATAAAACCAGGTAGTATTGAACTATCAGCTACGGTTGGTGGACAGACATTTGATATCAGAGATGACGGGGAAGGTAATCTATATGATAACAATCACTCAGCAAGTTTCTCAACATTCAAAACAAATAATTTTTTAAGTGGTAGTTTAACTACTGCCGCAACTCGTGGTAGTGGTAGTGAGGTAGGAAACATTTTCTATGAACAAGGACTATTAGTAATGACCGATACAGGTTCATATAAAGATGTTGGATTTGGAACTTCATATAGGTTAGATTATAAAGCAACTCAAACTCACTATCAATATGAATATCGTGTAAGAGTAAAACCATTTGAGTTCAACACAACTACAAATATTAGTATTACACCAGATAGAAGTGGTAGTATTACAATGGCTGAGGGTGTTGTGTCTATGTCCAATTACTTTGGACCAGGTGACCAACCAACAGGACAAGGAACAGGAAGTTATGCTACATTTTATAATGCAGCACCAGAGGCATTAGGATTTGTAACTGAGTCTAATTTTAAACCTTTTGTAACTGATATTGGACTATATAGCGAAAATAATGAGCTCTTGGCTCACGGAAAACTTGCTAAACCTATAAAATTATCAGACGACATTGAAACCAGTTTCATAGTCCGTTTTGATGTCTAATTTTTAACAATCTTATATTTATTACTGAATAAAACTCAATGGAGAAAACAATGTTTCATTTTATGAAGAAAATAGTTATGACAGCAGTTATGTTTGGAATGGTCTTTGGACAATCCCCAATCATAAGAGTAAAACAATTAGGTAATTGGGATTCACCACAAACTTGGTGGAAAAATTCAGTTACACAAGATTTAGATGATTTTTTAGCACAAGACACAAACAATCAAGCTTTTGATAATAACAACTTTGATAGTTGGAGAGATAAAGTCTTGGAAATGGAAGTTACCTTAGATGATGTAGGTGAAGATATTACAGCACTTAGGTTTGATATCGCATTTGACAATGACTTAGTTACTTGGATAGAATCAGGTGAAACATCAGTTAACGCTTGGAGTCAAGGAGATTCTAAAGTCGTTAAAGGTAGTCATATATCAGGTTGGACTGAGGGTGATGAAAGTGCAAACGCAGATTATTCTTTTGAAGTGGTTCACTTTTCTAATGTTGGATACCAAGATTCATTAGCAGTCGGTGGTTCTAATACATTAGTAGAAGAAAGTATTGCCGATACAAGATATGATTGGTTAAGAGTTACTATGGTAAGTCACGGAGTTGACGCCGATAATGACGGAACACCAGATAAAACATTTGGTGGTGGTGATGGAGTAGAGAAACAAGTAATAAAATTTTTCTTCAAGATAAATGATGTTGTTGATGATTTCGCACCAAGAGCATTTAGAATACCAACATACTATGACGGAACAACAGGATACTACACTTATGTATCTGATGATTATCTATTAGATTATAAAGTTTACATAGATGGAAATTGGGGACACCACAAAACAGCAGACAGAACATTTAATGGTGCTGCTCGTGGTGATATTACTTTACACCCGAAACTTGTTGATGTTGAAGGATATATGAGATACATTGGAGAGTATGACGGAACAAATGCATATTCACGAAACAAATATTCTATGATGAAAGTTATCTTTGAATTAGATGAAAGTAATCCAGATAATCTTTCTAATTGGAGAAATCCAAGAGATATTAATTATCCATCAAGTAATACTGACGAATCTCTAACTGATGATGTTATGGGTAGTTATGATGACGCTGGAACATTTGCATTGGGGTATCAACATATGAGATACTATGAACAAAATGCCGGAACAACATCAGACCAAAAAATTCAAAACGACGGATTTAGAGGAGTTAGTTATTGGTATTGGACATACACAGATGATAAAGGATACTTCAATGTATCTTTACCGAGAAACAATAGATATCGTGTATCGTTCTGGCCACCAGAAGCAGATGATGTTGTTGGAGACCATACAACTTATTTATTAGATAGGGGAGCAATCACTAACATTAATGACGCAATCGCATCATTTAATTTCCAATCAAACAAGTTTGAAAACGAAGATGACATTGATATCGCAACACCAAGTTCTTATTTAATCGGTGATGTAGACGGAGATGATAAGTTCCAATTAAACGATACATATTTCTTATGGGCATACACAAGTGGAGTATTTGAAACATCATACACACACTACAATGGTGAAACATATCAACAATGGTCAAGTATTGATAATTTAAAATCTGGTAATAATGATGAAACTTTAAATTATTATCAAGCACACGACGGATTCACAAGAAACCAAAGAAGAGAATTTAGTATATTTGTTGATGATGATTTAGCACAAGAAACAGCAGAACTTACACAAGACGGAGGTGGAGTTATTTATTTTAATCCATTGATGGATGATGTTCAAACGGGTTTAGATACTTTGTCAATTAAATTAGGAGCAGGTAGTTCTACATTTGGAGATGATGTAAATCCAGATTACTTATTTAAAACTACTGATGCTTCTAAACAAGTAGATATCATTGGAACATCAAACGATAGTGATATCGCATATTACTTTACAGGTGATATGAATTTAACAGGATTAAAAGTTGACAACAACGGAACAGCTATCACACCAACAAAAGACGGAACAACATTCTATCGTTGGGGAACAGGAACAGCACCAACAGAGTGGGCAAGAACATCATCACCAAGAACAATAGTAGAAAATCCAGATGTTCGTTTATCATTACCGGCAGACGGAAGTGTTAAAGTTCAAATGGGTAATCAAGTTGTAGTTCCACTAACCATTACACCAATCGCAGATGAAATGACTGCTGAGGTTAACAAGATAGCAGGATTTGAATTTGAAGTTAGGTTTAAAGCAGACCAATTACAATTCTTAGACGCTCAAACAGGTTTACTACCAGGTCCTTGGATGACTTACTTAAATGAAAGTGAGATTGACGAAGAAGGATACAAAACAATTTCATTTGGTAGTTTAGAAAATTCACCGAACAATGCACCAATCGATTATTACATTACAGAAGAGTTGGTTGGATTACAATTAGTATTTCAATCATTAATTAGTGAAAACAATCCAGACGAGTGGATTAC
>Ga0206125_10002665_pt1 | contig 18318 bp, 14 predicted proteins | sample Helgoland_Spring_4_FD_148598 | JGI IMG/M metagenome (GOLD analysis project Ga0206125, IMG submission 148598) | Pelagic subsurface seawater microbial communities from Kabeltonne, Helgoland, North Sea - Helgoland_Spring_Bloom_20160331_1 | ecosystem: Environmental > Aquatic > Marine > Epipelagic ... | reverse complement strand
AAGCGCAATTTAGATGTGTTGTGATTCTAAGCGAGATCCCCTGACTTTAGGGGAATTTTTTGTCGAAATCGTCGTATGAAGGTGGGCCAAAAAGTAAGGCCTGATACTAAATGTTGAAGAAGGCTTGAGGACTTTCTGCAATTACCAAGCAAAGCGTCTACAAATCTAGGGGCATCTCAGAAGCCTTTCGGAAGTGTTTATTTATTTGATGTCAAAGTATGGGTAAAGTTTGAGAATATGAAACTGAAGATTGCAGAAGCTGTACGCGAAACCCTTTCGCTCAAGCTAGGCAAACAAACGCCTACTGCCTGCTATCTTCATCGCAGCTACCTGACTGCCTTGCCTGAGACAATGGAAAAAATAATTTTTTCTCTCGATTCTGTGATCGCACGGCAAATCAACTGGAACATTTTAAAGATCTATAAACAAGAACCGAAGCTATCTTTCCTTTACTACCCGGATTTTGAAGATGAGGCCTACCCAGTCCTTGATGCTTCGTTGGTAATAGATCTAGAAAGCTTAGGCCAGAAGTTTCGTAGCTATAAGGATGTGGTAAACAAACCAATTTTACATCGTAAAGAATTGTTCGTAGCACCTTCTCACAGCTGCTTCGCGCTTTTTTCAGAGATTACCAAGGAAGGAGAGGAAGCAGGTCTGTACGACAATTCATCTGAAATCGGATTCAGCCAGTCTTGGCAATTTTTTCTAAAACAGAAAGGTTACGAACTTGTCGATGGAAGGCTCTTCAGAGTTGCTAGCTTTAGTGGTGATGTCGTGAATCGTGAGCGTACTGCTATCAGTCGGTACAATTTATCAGCGCCATTTCAAGCGGTTGAAAAGATAGGGCTCCTAAGTGACGAATACTCTTACATGGATTACGGCTGCGGTTTAGGAGACGATCTTAGTATATTGCGTCATCAGGGTTTTGTTGCTGCAGGGTGGGACCCCAACCACTTACCCGACGGTGAGCTACGTTCCAGCGATATAGTTAATCTAGGCTTTGTTATTAACGTAATTGAAAATCGCGACGAGCGAAGAGAGGCCTTAAATCAAGCTTTCAGCTTGGCCACCCAACTTCTTGTTGTTAGTGCAATGATTGCTTCTGAAAAGCATGTTTTGAAGTTCAGACCCTTTGGAGACGGAGTACTAACTAGTAGAAATACGTTCCAAAAGTATTTCACTCAACAAGAGCTTGGCGAATATATCTCAGAAGAGTTGAACCATCCCGTTGTTGCGCTAGGACAAGGTATTTATGGTGTTTTTAAGAATCCGGATCTAGAGCTTAAGTTTTGGAATAACCGGTACCGACAGCGTACTAGGAAAACAAGCTTAAGGATTCGTCAATCGGCAAAAGCGCGTCGTGAAGCAGATATCAAAAACAACGAGGATGCTCTAAGGGACTATTGGCAACAAGTCTTAGAGTCGGGAAAACTTCCAACACGAAAAATTCAAATCGAACAGAAAGAGTTGCTTCGAGTGTTCGGAACGGTCGCTAAGTTGAATCTCGTTGTAATAGAGCTTTTTGGCGAAGACGAGCTATCCGATGCGATAAGATTGGCAAGAGAAAGATTGTTACTAAGTTTTGCAATGGCGAAGTTTAATGGACGAGTTGTCTTTAAGCACCTCGACTCGGAGACGCAGCAAGAAGTTCGTGAGCATTTTCACGCTATTTCGGAATTGTTAGCAGAGGTCGATCAAGAATTAAGCAAACTTAGTGATGTCGGTTTGCTAAAAACCTTAGCTGAAGGATGGGTATCCAAGGGCGGAGCCGGTTACCTTGACTCAGACCGCTCGCTGACGGTTCATAAGCATTTTTTCGACAGTCTTCCGCTTACACTTAAGTTGTATGTCAGTTGTGCTGAGAAATTATTCGGTGAAATCAATTCTGTGGATTTGTTAAAAATTCATTTCCAGAGCGGAAAGGTTAGCTTCATGGGTTACGATGGTTTTGGGGATACACCGATACCAATGTTGAGAGAACGTATAAAGGTCAACTTGTGGACGCAGAAGGTGGACTTTTTTGATTATATCGATGAGTTCAGCCCTAAGCCTCTGTATTTGAAATCAATGTTCCTGGATGATCAGTTTAGTGATTTTGTCAAACAGAAGGCTTTTGATGAAAAGCTAAAGTTGTTTGGATATGCACCCGAGACGCCGCATTTCGGCCCTAGCCGAGACGAGTTGGACAGGATGTTGTTAAAAGATGGGTTGACGATTAAAGGCTATCGTTATTTCTCCGCAAAAATATAGAAGGAGTTAGGACGGTTCGTTGCTGAGCGCACAAATTTGTTCTAACGAGCGAATGTGTTTCATTCTGTGCGCCCCAGACTCAAGCAATGCGGCAATCACCGTAGCTTTTTCTACGTCACCACTGAGTCCTTCAATGTATTGATCTATAATAACAGAGTAGATTGAGACGTTTTCACCAAACATTAGTTCCCTGCTTAGGACCTGGCCATCCGCATCAGGTCTAGGCATGTCAAGGACATTGTCATCACTTTCGATTGCTAAGGCCAAAGCTATCCTAGCAAGTGCATTGTTATTGATTCCTGTTCTAGATTTTATGGTTCTAAAGCTATCGGTAGTCGATTTTGAGAGTGTAATGCTCTGCGGTAGTGACATTATCCTTGTCCCTCCTGCTTATCTTTCCAGAAGTAGCCCTCTACCACGGTAGAGCTGTTTTTCGAGTTATCAAAGTCCAGTCGGTAGGCCCGTGAAATATGTGGTGCTAACTTGTTATAAAAACTGTTATCAATTTCTGTGTCAGTTGAAAGGATGACAACTTGCTGGCTGGCATGCGGAAAGTAATCTTCTGCAAGTCGCATTCTGTGTACACTATCTAGGCGCCCCAAGGGGGTATCTATTACGATCGGCAGATTTCTTCGGGTTGTCTTTCCAAGCGCGTCCAACATAGCAATTGCGTATATTTGTTTTTCCCCTGCAGAAAGATCATTTCTGTCTATGTGATTGTCATTGGTGTCTTTGAGTGTCACTTTATAGCTGTCTCGTTCGATTTTGGCAGCCAGTTTCCTGCCCGTCTTTCGTGATAAATTTTCAAATGAATTGTTGAACGCCTGCTCGAGCCTTTCAATTTTTGAGTTAGCAAGCTTCTGGCTAAAATCAGTGAGAACCTTTTTTGTGGTCTTTGCAAGTTCGTAGGCTCGTTGGCCTCGAGCTTTATCTGAGAGCTTTAGGTGAAGTGCTTTTAACTCACGAGCGAATGTTAAGCCTTTGTATAGTGCTGCTTTCCGTTCCCCTAAAGCTGATTTTTGCGACTCTGCCAGTGCTCCAATCTCTTCGGCAATCGTTTTCAGTCTATCGAACTGACTCTTCAAAGCCGCCTTGTCTGGAGCGCGAGCTAGAGAAATCCCGAGATCGTCTAGTTCTGAATTAGTTTTGTTCAATTCCTCAAGCGCTTGTTTAAGCGGTGTTTTAAGATTCTGTGAATTCGTTAGCTTCTCCAAAATACTAGCCGTCTGAGTTTCAGTTAAATCGTGGATAACTGCTTTTTGACTGGGAGAAGTTAGATGCGCTGCGAATGTCTCCTCGATCAATTCGAGGACATCTTGTCTATTGACGCCAAGTTTTTCGACTAGGTCTCCTTGCAGTATTTTGGCTTTTTTGTGGAACGAAAGTTCTTGCCTCGTGATCGATTCCGACTTGAGAGCCCGAGCTACTTTCTTAGTAAATTTTCCCATCAGCAATAAGGGGAAACCACCTGAGATGATTGTTCTCATGTCTTCTTTTATTAACCGTTGGTGGGTCAGTAGGTCTTCTTGTCTCCGTAGAACTTCTTCCCTAGTTTCGCTCCAGGCGCCCCCGTCGGTCTGAAGCTCTAGGCTCAATCGGTCATGCTCTTGGCTTTTCTCTATCTTTTGGATTTTTAAATTTTGATAGTCTTCTAGTGCGGTTTCTGCAATTTGTTCCTGTTCGAGGAGTTCTAGTTCAAGCAATCTGATTTTCTCTTGATCTTCGGCCTGTCCTTGTTCTTTTTCCTTTTCTTTGTTGAGTAAATCTAGATCAGCGCCAAGTCTTCGTATAACGTCCAGACCAAGCAATTTTTCGATACTTTCAGCTAGGGCAGTGCCACCTTGATCTTCGGCAATAGATTTGATTTTTTCTCCATCAAAGAAAAACAAGTCTGCAATCCCAATGGGGATAAGTTCGTTGATAAAAGCTTGCGCTTGCCGGTCGTCCAGATCAGTAAGCGTTTTACCGTCTACGGTAATAGTTAGCTTCTCGTCCACACTGCTATTTTTCTGCGCCCAAGCTCTTTTGATAACAAAGTCCTTCACAATGCCTTTGTTAGCAAAGCTAAACGTAATTTCCGTGAATGCGCTATTAGAATTAATTAGTTGCGTTGGCGAGTGATGAATCAGTTTAGATAAATTCGCATGGTATTTTTTTAATGAGGTGCTGTCCTCCAGCGCGTGGCGCCCGTAAAGGGTAAGAAGAATTGCCGTCAAGATACTCGTCTTGCCCGCACCGTTTAACCCTCCGAAAAGCGTGATGGGAGCTTTAGAGCCGTATTTGATTTTCGGCGTTAAGTTTATTTCATGAAGTCCACTAAAGACTCTAAAGTCTTGCAGACGAATTGTTTTTATAATCAAACGTCAAGCTCCGCAACTTCGTCATAGGCTGCTCTTAGTGATTCAATCTTCGAATCATAGGAAGAAGACCGCTCGTATTCATGTCGTGTTCTTATCGTCTCGAAATCTTCCCAGTCTTTGCTGAGAATTGAGTCAAGTTTCTTGAGTAAACCTCTCCTACGGGTCTCTCCAATCTGGTCAAGCTCGGCCTCAAGCAGTTTCATCGGAAGTTCGGGGGGGATTCCATGGCTGAGTCCAATCTCTCGCAAAATCTCCTCGTCAACAGCCGAAAAAGCTCCGGCATCACTTTCTATCCAGTTGATTTCGTCGTCTGGATAAACCTCTGCATATATCTGCGGGAGGGAGTCTTTCCAGTCTGGCTCATTTGGATCGGTCAACCAATGTTGACGAATAAGCTGTAATTCTTCTCTTTTTATCAGCTCCATATCGGGTTTGGTGAGTCTGATTTCTTTCTCGACTTCTAATAGGTCTCTCACAAATAAGTGCCGCTTCGCCATCCAGTAGGGGCCTCTTATGTGCTTTCGTTCCTCCATTCCGTCGCTTTTTTTGTCAAAGCTGACTATTCCGGTACGTCGCTTGCTGTTTCTGAATTCGGTCGAATTCTCCGGCTGTGCCGATTGGTAGAGTTGATTGCGAAACTCTAATAAAGGAAGCATCCAGTCATCTCCAGCTTCGATGAGGCCATGAAGCGCTTTGTCCTCCGTTACTACCGTGCAGGTCCAGCAGCCAAAGCGTGAATTGCCACAGCTTGGTGTGCTTTTATCAATAACCAAGGGGCACTCACCCTGGTTGGAGCCTTTGTATAGGTCAAATAGAGCTCTGTTCGTGCCACTCCAAGGCCTAGGTGCACTCATGAGATATTCCCATACCTCATCAGCATTCCAATCAACAATTGGCATATAAGTGTAGGCGTTGGGGAGCGAAGAGTGCCTCCCTAAACTTGTTCCTTCTATGCGATGTTTCGCGATTACTTGTGCTCGGCTTGAGCTTTCCTGACTCCTTGAGCCAAGCAGGACAATGACTTCACCATACTCAGATACTGTGTTGACGATGAATTCACTGACCGGATCGATCTTCATACGCTCGGTGCACCAGCGGAACTTGCTACTAGGAGCGGGATAGCCTCGACCAAGCAGGTTTACCCAAAATGTCTGTTCTGTATTTGGGAATACGGAATGGGCTGACATCGGTGTGTCGCTGTCTTTTGCCCATTTGTTGATGGATTCCAAGGCTTCTTTTATTACGTCGATTACGAGAGGCGTTTCGACTAAAGTATCTGAGGAGACAATAAAGACAGGTTTTTTTAGGCTCTCTATTGGCAATTGTTGTAGCGCACTAACCACCAAGGAGACAACGGTAGTAGAATCTTTACCTCCACTAAAACCTATAATCCAAGGACGAGAATCGCTAGTGTAGAGTTCTTGAATTTCATAAATTAGATCTGCGAGAGGGCGGCCAGCAAAGGCCAGTTCCTGAATCAAAGACGGGTGGTCATCATAAAGAAAAACTTCTTTCTGACTTGTCATATTTTCTCTTCCTCTGCTTTTTCTCTAGCGCTTAATGGTATTTCCAGATGATTTTTGATCAGGTTACCTGTGAGTATCACTGAGCTGTTTGACTTGCTTATTCGGCCTGATATCAACACCCGTCTATGCCATTGCTCGGCATCTCTGCTCCAATCGATGCTGTTCAGCAGCGCCAATTTTTCTTTCCATGCGTCTGGATAAGATTGCATCAACGCCGGTCCTATTTGACCTATCGCTTGGAGCGCAACTCCGTGGGCATGGATAAATTTTTCACGTAAATCCGCCGGTGCTATTTTTCGTAATCTCGCATTTTGCCAATCGTTCATTGAGGAACAGACAAACTCCCAGTAGGTGGTCACTGTGAGTATTTCAGCCTCAGATATGCTGTCTTTTTTGCCCTTCTGGAGAAAGGCCTTGGTGGCGTTCTTGATGCTACTTATAGTGAAAAGTTTTGTGCTGCGGTTCGAAATGCTTGTGTGCTCAAGATCTGTCATCTGCTGAAATAGCGGTACGGTTTGAACAAGATGCCGGGCAACTTGTGAAATTATTTCTCGATGATCGTACAACGTGCTAATTGCATCACTGGGGCGTATCGCGTGTTTGTTGAGATCTGCGAACATTTGCTGGCTTCGTTCAAGCCCTTCATCCACGAAAAATAAAACTGAAATATGGTCCTGGCCCAGGTTTGGCTCTTGTTTTACCGCCAATTCAATTGCAGCTCTGCGGTGCTGGCCATCATTAATAAGGATTTTGGCGTCCATCGGGATCGACAAGGTTCCTACATTTTGATTTGGACCAGAATCACTGCTCGGTCTAAACTCAACCTGAGAGCTGATCGAAGCCGTTAGGGCGCTTAATGTGTAGTTGAGAGGGTTTCTAGAGAGATATTGTGCAATTTCTGGAATTCTTTGTTTGTTGAGCGATCTTTGTGCTCTAAGTTCCACCGGCACTTCATCCTCATCAAAAATGAAGAGTTTGGAGACCAAGCGGAGTGGGCACATTGCGGTGTAGCAGATTCTGCCAGCTTGAATGCCTCGGACGGCTGGGAATGAATGATTGAAAGCAGTTTCGTAGTCCATATAAGGACGTTAAAATAAATATTTTTGGAAGTCAAATATAACTTCTAATCAAAGGTTAAGCGATTTTGGATAGAGTCGTCCCGTTCGAGGATTTCGAAGCAGTTCGTACGCTAGGCCTGAATTATGCTGGCTGTAGCTAATATGAAGAGACGAATCCGCGCCGTAAAAATAGAGTCGATCAAAAGAAAGGTTGGATCTAATCCACTTTGCGCAACTCAAGGCGTCTAGGCCGTCAATTCTTATATCGACAGCAGCACCTCCTCTTTTATTAATTAACTTTCCTCTTGTGTTTAGCTCGTAAGCACAATGCTGATCAATACTCGGTGTTGTCGGCTTTGGTTTGAGTTTAATCAAGTTGGCCGACGCAAAGCCGTAGGTAATTGTGGGTAGAGAAAAATGTGCTGTTATCGGATCTAAGATGTTTACTGCTAGATTAGACAGAGCATCGTACGAGCTTTGCTGTAAAGGTTTATTATCTATCCTACTTTTTTTTACGGTCTCACCGCATTCGATCAGATCAAGGAACTTGAAATGCTGGCTACAATAGTTATCAAGGCGTGGGAACATTAGGTGCTTGGGACGTAGATTTACGGGTCAAGTTATCATTAAGTTTTGATTTCGGATACATTGGGAATCAGGTTGGTTCGTTTAGTTTCAAAGCGTACTTTTGTTTCGAAAACGATGGCTATTTCCTCTGAAGCAGAAAAGCATCAACATGCTCTTATCTATGAAAAGGTGTTTTTTCGCTAAAGCCTTCAGCCCGAGAAATGATGATGATAGAAGTGGTCCTGATGTCTTCGCTTAACACTTTAGTTAATTGATAATGAACAAACATACTACCTTATTGAATTTTCTTGATTCAGGTTTACTAGAGCCATCGGTTCGTTTGACGAACGTTATAAGGGCTAATTCTGAAACTCTTGGGAGCATGGAAGTCCGAGCGCTACTTGCAATGAGCTTTACGCAGCGAGAACAACTAAAAAGATACCCAAACCTCGGCAAGACTACGTTGCGTGAACTTTTTTCTTCCCTCCAGCTTTTGAAAGTCCCGGCTGAAGCGGACGGTTCCGAGGATGATGCTAGAGACCTTGTGCAATCGAACTCCAAGCCCAAGGTGCCACACCTTTCAATTAAATCTTTAGCGGAGCTTGGTTATATTTTTATCTCTCGTAGGTTGATGCATTGCATAAGAAGTAATGATGTTTTCTCGAAGTTAACGCTGCAAGAAATTCTCACTCTCGAAGAAGAAGCTGCGAGCTTCTTATTGCGGCACGTCCCAAACTTTGGAAAGAAGTCGCTTAAGGAACTTCTTAGCGTGTGCGAAAAGTTGAGCCGCACTGAAGGCTTTGAATCTCAAGACTCTGGCAATGAAATTTCGGTTGGTGACGCGCTGAAAAGGTTTGTGACTAAACCACCAGTGTCGTCGGGATTAGAGAAGATTATTCGAAACAAGCGTTCCCGCCTAAGCGAGATATCAATCTTCAATATCCAACTTTATTCAGCTGCAGAGAAAAAAATCTTACATAAGCGGCTCGGCCGAGCCTTCAATCGACATGCCGATGAATTCTATAGCTGGATAAATGATGTAGTTGTTGAAGCCAACTCTTTAGCAGACGATTTGCGCAATCAAAATATGAATGTAAACGAGAGTGATGCTCCTTCGAAACCTCGTTTTTTTTCTGACAGTTCAGTAAGCTTCTTCCTCCGGGAGTTTCCTGCTTTTATGGAAAGGCACCCAGAGTTGCGCGACCTGGAGCTGGGTACAATCGACGACCTGAGCCAAGGATATATCGATAACGTTATCTATAAGATGGATAACGGTTTGTATTTAAAATCTGTCATGGAGGCTCTGATAGAGTTTTCCGATCCGACTAGGCCCTTCGATTTAAGAGAGGAGGTTAGTCATATTTTTAGCTCGATATCTGAAAGAGAGCGTCGAATTCTTTGCAAGAGGAACGGCATACTTGGTGAGCAACGTAATACTCTTGAAGCCGTTGGTTTTGAATTCGGTGTTACCAGGGAAAGAATACGTCAAATTGAAAAAAAGTCTGTTCGTAAACTAACCCACCTTTCGAGAGCTTCACGCCTTGATGCGATGATTTTCAAAGAGTGGCTAACTTTGCGTGAGGATTTCGTATCGAGAAGGTTGGTAATTAGTGAGGATTTTGAGTTTTCATCAGAAATGGAATTTTGCATCAGTCTCGTATACAAAGAAAAGCAGGAGTTCCTTGCGCTTGTTTTAAATTCTTTTGAGGGTAAATGGACCGCGGTCGACGTAGAAATCGATACCCTGAAGGGTGCTGTGAAATTTTTGGAGGAAAGGATCGCTCTTGACATCAAGCTTCCGATCGCCATTGGTGAGGTCTCTGACGCGACAGGGCTTGATGACCAATTAATTGGTATGGTTGGCGACGCCTTATCCAAGCCAATGAAGATAATCGATGGCTATATTATCATCGGATCTTTGACATCGAAGAAGCGGAGGGCGATCGGTATTTTAAACGCTCTTGATTCTAATCTAGATGGTGTGATGTTCGATATTTGGGATCTTTGTGTTGCAATGAGGTCGGTGCCCGCTTCGAAGGATGAGCACCCCAGAAATGTTGCTATAGCTCTCTATGAAATGAATCGGTATTTCGTGAACCTGAAGCTTCTTGGTTGGGTGGACTTGCGAAAATTAGAAGCATCTGACCTTCCCTATCGAGAACGGTTCAAAAAATTCGGGGGGTTCAAAAACAACAAGCGGAACCGGAAACTGGATTGGAGAATATTAGGTGGGCATGAGGAAAATGGTCTTCACGTACGAGTCCATAAGTTTTTGGATGAATTTGGCCCTCAGAATCAGTCGTCCGCCTCTAGAGATTTTCACAGGCTTTATCCTATCTATAGTCAAGTTTCGTTCGCTGTAGTTTGCACGACTAGTGCATATATTCTTAGATTGGCTCCATCAATTGTTGGTCTTCGGGAGCATGCAAATGATGATGGCCTAAAAAGGACCGCGCGCGACTTGTTGAAGAATCTCGACCAAGTGCGTCTATTTGTTAATGCTAAACGGGCGGGGCGTCCGTTCGTAGCCTACCCATTATGGGATTCTGAAATGGAATTCATTTGGTGTGCTTGGTTAAAAGATCAGAATTACGGCTCGGATTTGGAGAATCTATTAATGGTGTCGGATATCGACAACTGGCCTGTTCAGGATCCTTTGAAAAAATATTGGGGTGAGATTAAAAACGACTGCATCCCCAAGGAACTTCTGGTTACTAAGCCGGATATTTATGAACGCTTCGTGACCGAAGACGATTTGTTTACTGGGCTTCTGATTTTTGCAATCGAGGGCTACTCGCATTGGATGCATGTCAATCAGGGGCTAGGCTGGCGCATTGAGTCCCAGCGTGTGGTGTTGGTACTCTATTTTTTGGTAGAAGCTGGGCTAATTGAACCTATAGGAAATTGGGACGGTCGTCATGAAATGACGACTTTGGGTTGGTCCGAGTGTCGGCGATTTGTCAGTCGCCGACTTAAAGGAGAACCGATTGCGATTGCTGCCGAACTAGAGAGGCGCGTCTCAACTGAGCATTGGACGTCCATGTATGACTGGTCGGACCTGAATGATAATCTTCATCAAGATGGACGCATTCCTGAGCATGACAGAGAAACAATTTTGGATGACTTGCTCACTGAAAGGTTGTTAGTGGAGAAATTGGAGAGCGATCTTTGGAATTAAAGACAATCTATCGATCGGGGCGAGATAATATTGGCAAGGATTTTATAGCTCCTTGCTTAAGAGTCTCTAAAGTTTATAAGAGGCTCACGGGAAGTTTCTCTACCTCAGCTCTAGTCACTTGGGCAGATGCTCTCGAGGACTTCATAAATGATGATGAAACTGAAATCCAACTAGTTATAGCTCCCATACTGACTGGTGAAGAGATCCAAGCGATAAGGGAATCATATGTGGCGCGCGAGGTTCTCCATAAGAAAAAAGTTAGGAACTTTTTAGAAATAGCCAGAGAGTTTGCAGGTCATCCTCAAAATGCTGCCCTTAGACTAGAGTTGTTTGGGAAGTTGTTGGAAACTGGGAAACTAAAACTAAAGTTTGCCTTTATGGAAATAAATCCGAATTTTGGCGACTTCCACGAAAAGTTGGGGATTTTTTACCAGAAGAACGGAAACAGAATTGCTTTTATTGGTTCAGCGAATGAATCGTTGAATTCACACCAGAACATGGGTGAATTGATAAGTGTTTTCAGTGATGAATGGGGTGCAGAAAGCCCAGACAGAATAGACGAGTTCAACCATATGTTTGAGGAAACCTGGAACGACTCGCAGAGTGGTGTCAAAGTTTATGCACCTACAGAGGAGTCGATTAAACTTGTGGTGGAGTTGACAAGGAAACATTCAGCAGCAAAGAAGATCCGCCCGTCCCAACCGCTAGTTCCCCCAGAATCAAGGTCTCTCCCGCTCTGGAAGCATCAGGAGCGTGCGCTAACTGCTTTTTTGGCAGAAAAGCGGGGCATACTCGAAATGGCTACGGGAACCGGGAAAACGCGTACGGCAATTGCGATTGCGTCAAAACTTTTAAGTCAAGGACAGATCGAATCGATAATCGTAGCAACCTCAGGTAATGACCTATTGAGTCAATGGCACGAGGACCTTCGCGAGCAACAAGATTTTTTACATGGGATAAACATCTTTTTAAGGAATTTTTCCCGTTACCAGGAACGTAACGATTACTTGGTCAGGCCCAGAGGGCGCTGCCTGATAGTTTCTTGGCAAAATTTAGGGGCGGTCTTGGATGGTGTGCCATTTCGTGACCGAGAAAAGATCCTGCTTGTTCATGATGAAGTCCATGGGCTGGGAGCCCCGGCTTTGGTAAGGGATTTACTGGATTCTCATGAAGGCTTCGAGTACAGGCTCGGTCTTAGCGCTACGCCGGATCGTGAATACGATGATTTGGGGAATGACTTTATATCTGAAACTATTGGTCAGACTATTTTCAATTACTCCTTAGAGGACGGCATTAGAGACGGTGTTTTGTGTGAGTTTGATTACGTGCCGCTTGGTTACGAGTTAACCCAAGGCGACAAGAGGCGTCTGCAAGATGTTTTTAAAAGGAAAGCCGCGCGGAACCGTGAAGGTAAACCCATGCCACTTAAGGAGGTTTATCGAGAATTGTCGAGGGTCTACAAAACAGCGGAGTTAAAGCCAGATGTTTTTGAATCCTATGTTGAGAAAAACAAAGAAGTGATCAAAAGCTGCATAGTTTTCGTTGAGGACAAGAACTATGGGCTTCAGGTTCTGGACCTACTTCATCACCACACGTTTAACTACAAGACTTACTTTGATGACGATGAAAGTAGTTACCTTCATAAGTTTGCTGCGGGCGAACTGGAAACCCTAGTAACCTGTCATAAGTTATCGCAGGGTATAGATATTCCCGAGCTGCGCTCGGTCGTTTTGTTTTCATCCTCTCGGACTAAGTTAGAGACAATTCAAAGAATTGGAAGATGTTTGCGGCGGGATCCGAACAGAAAGAGCAAGAAGGCACTAGTCGTAGATTTTATCATTGAGGAAAATGATGAATCGGAACGGCCTAGTAGAGTTCATGCAGATATAGAGAGAAGAGATTGGTTAGAAAAATTATCAGAAACCCGAAGGAGTGTAGATAGTGGCGCTTGATAAACAGCTAGAAGCTTCTTTGAGAGAGGCAGTCGAGGCGCAAGGGCAACCCGAGAGTGTTGCAAGGTTCTTGATTGCGTGGATGGATAACGCTTCTTCCTCAGAACTAAAGAGCTCTGAGCAGGAAGACCATTGGAACAATGTCATGGATGCAATTCAAATTGATGCGGATAACTAGCGAGTGAAGATACGATTTAAAGGATGGGAGAGTGAGGGCTTAAGGTCTCCTGATGTGAGGTTAGAATTGATTCAACCCCATCAAGCCAAAACTGCTGCGATTCTTATTCAAATGCCTAATGGCACTGGAAAGACCAGTACCTTGGAGCTGCTGAAAGCGACCTTGTCGGGGACAGCTAAGAATTGGAATCGTGAGCAAATAGAAGCATTTCGCCCAAGTTCTGATCAGCGAGACTCAGGAATCGATATTGGTAGTTTTCGTTGTTTCCTCTTGCTTGACGACAGGGAATTGATGATTGAAATGAATCTCAACTTTGGAACTGGGTTGGTAAAATACATATCGGTAGGCCCTGATTTGGGAGGGAAAATAGACGGGTATAAAGTTCCACAGAGTGCCAGATGGTTCTTCGAGGAACAATTTTTAGACTTGGTGATTTTTGATGGTGAATTTGCCAGTAATTTGCTCGATAAGGAGAGTTCTGTTGCAACCGCCGCTGTAAGTACATTAGCCCAGTTGTATAGGCTCCAGGACGCCTCAAGATATGCAAGAGGTAGGTACAAAGAGTTAATAGATAAGCGAGAACCAGCAGGAAGTAAGGCTCAGCTAAAACAAGAAAAGAACAAGCTTAAATTTCTTAACGAGCGGAAAGGTGATCTCGAGAAAAGGCAAAAAGAGCTTACCGGAAAGGCTACGGATGTCTCGATAAAAATTAAAGATCTTGAGCAGGAAAAAAAAGAAGAGGCGTCAAGCCTTGAAAAGGACGCGGTGACGCTCAAAGAGTTAGAGTCCGACTTTAAGAGTGCTGAAGGTTCGATTAGAAACACTGAAATAGATCTAGCGAGTGTTTTTAGAATTCCCGCATTAGTTGATAGCTATTTCAAAGACGACCTAGACAGGTTTTTGGATGGTTTAGAAACCGCAAAGCTGCCGCCCTCAATTTCTAAACAATTTTTCGTGGAGCTGGTTGAGAAAGACAATTGTATTTGTGGTAGAGAGTTGACCTCTATCGAAAAAGAATACATCCGAGATAATACGGAGCTTTACCTTGGTGAAGAGACAGTGGGCGTTCTTAATCTCTTAAAAAGTCAAATAGGGCAAAACGCCCAGATGAGGACGGGGCTGAGCAGAGACTTCAAAACTTTAATCAGGGAGCTCGATGATAAGGAGGACAAGCAACTACAGGCACGATTAGCTTACCAGGAGTTCGTGGACTCACGAAGCAATGGTGCTAATTCAAACCAGCGAGAGGGGGTGATTGCAAAACTTAAAGCAGAGCTTGAAGACACGAAAAGAATTCTAGAAATGTTGAAGGAACCAAAGTCTTCAGGCCCAGACGACAAACTGACTAGCATCCCAGAAATTTCTAAGCGGATAGACAAATTAGAAGAAAGTTTGGCACGACGAACTAATTCTGTAGTCCTTAATGAAAAAACGCAGATACTAGAGAGCATATGTGAGGATGCATTAAAGCGTGCCAATCTGAAGATTAAGGGAGAATTGGTAGAGAAAGGGAATTCTCAATTGAGTAAAATACTTCGACGTTCGCCGTTAAAAATTAAGAAGATTGAGGATCACGTTGTTCTTGAGGGACAGGATGGTGCCAGCAGTGGCCAAAAATTGTCGGTCGGGTACGTTCTTATGGGGTTACTTCTAGAGCGCGGCTCACATTCAATTCCATTCTTTGTAGATAGTCCAGCGAATTCCATCGACCCAGGAGTCTCTAGAGAAATTGCCACAATAATCCCAGAGTTATGTGATCAGTTTATTGGGTTGGTGATCGGAACTGATAGGGATGACTTTGTAAAACCTTTATGCAATGCCTCACCAAGTTATCAGCTGCTTACTTTGTTTAAGAACACTCAAGAGGATGTTCAAGAGTTGAGTTCCGTACCCTCAGATGAGGTTACGACTACGAAGCGCTTTAGTCTTGTTAAGAGCGAAAAGTTTTTTTGGTCGTTTGACCGAACGATAGATGACGAGGATGAATAATGGCTTTTAAGATGGGGAATGAGGCAAGGCTTTGGTTTCAAAAACTAGAGACTGGGAATCCTGTTTTCCAAACTATGTTTGATAAATACTATTTATGCTTGTTACTTGGGCTCAAAGTAAGGTCTCAAAGTGAGGTCAACGGTGATGACTTTATAGATACATTTCCTAAAGAATACGAAAGTTCGCGGTTCTCTATTCTTGGCGTTATTATTTCTGCAGAGATGAAAAGACAAGGGTTGGATTTTTCCGACGCGGGCCCTTTAAAACGGTTAGTTACTAAGATTATTGATCCTGTCTCTCAGTCTAGACTAACTAGCGAGGGGTTTAATGTGGCAAACAGATATGCAGCCGGCGGCTTTGAGGAGTTGCGAGCTAGGGTAGGCGCAGAATCTTATCCCGATAAGGCGAATTTATTAATGATTAGGTTTGGGAGAGATATTCTATAGAGTCTCGCTCTGCTATTTGAGTTATGCGACCAATTGGACCACCTTAGTTTTATTTTTTCTGAAAGTCGGTACACGCCTGGCGCACACGAGTACTTTTTTAGTTCAACTAGGCAAAAACCACTCTAAATAAAAAAATTGCTACCGATTTTTTAGGTTGCAAGCGCTACCTGCTCAAACTATGAATTTCGCGGTTAAAAGGAAAACTTAGTAATCCTTCATAACCCTGTTCGATAACTTGGTGTGCATAACATCGATTTGCAATCAACAGAGCTTAATTACATTTCGTGTAGCTGTTCTTCTCTGACTTAACGCTGTTTGTTGTCTGTGACTGGATAACAAGCTGGGCCCCATAATTCGCGGGGATTTTCCAACATAAGTGAAATGATTATCGGCACAAGCTTGCTTAAAAAATTTCGACCATCACTCAATTGAAGTCGGTTTACGGCGCCATTCCAAGTCGCGCCTCCATGGATAAGTTGATTTCTAAGTGTGTAGAGCCTGTCCAAGACTAGCCCAACGATTGTAACTGTGTCGCTTTTGCTCAAGGCTTTGTTAGCCAATTTCACTGATGTTTGGAATTTAGACGTCCACGCTTCATAGCTAATCAAATTGTTTTCATAATCCCAGTAAGGCTGAAAGACATATTTATTCGCGAGTAGTAGTCTAATGGAGCTAGCGTACTCGTCCCAGATGAGGTTATAGATGAGCTTGCCGTGATCGAAGTTATTTATTTTTTCAGCGAAATTCCGGTAGGTTTCTTTCGTTGAAGCTGGTCGTGTTGACCCTGTTTCCTGAGCATACGCGGCATTAAATGCGATCCATAAAAATATAAACTCTCCGTCTAGATCATCACAAGCTTCAGCCCGCGCTAGCCAGCTGAGAGCTCTATGCACTCTTATAGCTAGGTTGGGGTCGTGAGTTTCTCTTTCGGCTCTCTGCTTCTTTTTAAGGAATTCGTGGCTAAAAATTTCCAACAAGATTGTTTCCGAGGTATCTTTGATTAACCTAGCGAATAAAGTACTAATGGTAAAGCTGGTTTTGTATCCTTATTTACCTGGGCTTCATTCTTATCAGGTTGCCATTACCTTCAATATAGGGGCTAGTCGGTGGTTACAAAAAGGCATAGAGGGAAATTCGATTTTGGTAATCCGAATCCTTACGAGCTTTCACGAACTAGGGTTGAAACCTTTCTAAAATGTCGAGCCTGCTTTTGGTTACAGCAGCTGCGAGGCGTTAAGCCCCCTGAAATCCCTTCATTCACGATTAACACCACGACAGATATCCTTTTAAAGAGAGATGCAGATACTGTAAGAGGCCGGTCCACTCTACCTATTTGGGATTCGGTTGGGCTAGGTCACATGGTGCCGTTCGAGCATGAGCATTTAGAAAATTGGGCTAACTCGTTGCAATTTGGGCTTAACGACACGTACTTTAATACTGTGCACGAAGAAACGAATATTAAGTTTGGCGGTGGTCTTGATGACGTTTTCCTTAACACCAAAACTGGTCAGATTCATATTGTCGATTACAAAAGCCAGGCACAGGGTACGCGGAGTCCAGAAAAATACATCGTGAAACCATCGTCCTTAGACGATCCTTGGAAGATTGGATATAAGCGTCAGATGGATATGTACGTCTGGGTTGCAAGGGAAAAGGGATTTGATGTCTCTAATATTGGGTATTTTGTCTATGTCGATGCGCAGCACAAAAATATTGATGGCATGCTTATTGACTCGGAGCCTACTAAGGCATGGTTGCAGTTTAATGCCTCTGTTATCCCCTATGAGGCAGATCCAACTTGGGTAGCGCCTACTCTTATCAAGATAAAGGAGTTCTTGCTTAATCAATCCGTGTGCCCGGAACACACTCCAAAAGGTGATAATTTCACGGGTTGTGATGTGGGAAGGTATGCCAATGAAATGATGGCAGCACTAGGGCGCTAATGAGCGATCTTATGAAGATCAGATCAAGAGCTATGGTAGAGGCAAGGTTAGTTTTCTGCCGCCAATCCCGCAAAAATTAACTGTCTTACCGCGTCTGCTTTCGAGATCTTCAGTCCCGGTAGCTGATTCTGTAACCGTTGGTGATACTCATCTATTTGTTTTGAGAGCTCGTCCGAAATTCGGAGAGGCAGGGCTTCCATCGTTGATTCTTTTTTTGGTCGTCCCCTACGTGGACCATCTAATACTTTTGCCATGGTTTGCTCTTGTCATCGACGATTCAAAGAACTATATTTTGTATTACATTTAATTACAAATAAAATACTATGATCAGAAGAGACAGAGAAGGGCGAATCGTAGAGTCACGTAGAACGCTTGATACTCGTATTCATGGAGAGTTACTTTTAGGTGACGGTTGGGAAGCCGTTGCGCATGCTGAGTTGAAACGACTTGCTCTACAAGTAGGAATTTATCATCAACAGTTAAAAGACTGCCCTGGTTATTACGAGACTGGTAGGGCCATCGAAGCATTAGAGGCGGCTTGTGATACTTTAGCGGCTCAAGAATAGCTCAAACTCATTTATCGAATCAGGTCTCTTGTATGGCAAAAGATATTTACCGATTAGAGGACAGTGCCCTTGATGTGTTGTTTAACTACCTAGAGCAAGACAAGCCTGTCCCTCACGTCATATCTAAGCGGGCATTAAGCCAGTGGAAGCAGTATTTGGCTTCTGAAGGAGCTATTTCGTTGGAAGAATCATTTTTTGGTTCGGAAACAACAAGCTTTGCCGAGACTAAAGCTAAGCACAAATCTGACCGCGAGTTTTATATGAAGCTACTCAACGCAGAAGCGGCAGGTAGAGAACGTTCTGAT
>Ga0206125_10002661_pt1 | contig 18359 bp, 18 predicted proteins | sample Helgoland_Spring_4_FD_148598 | JGI IMG/M metagenome (GOLD analysis project Ga0206125, IMG submission 148598) | Pelagic subsurface seawater microbial communities from Kabeltonne, Helgoland, North Sea - Helgoland_Spring_Bloom_20160331_1 | ecosystem: Environmental > Aquatic > Marine > Epipelagic ... | reverse complement strand
ATCATTTTCTCCAAAAAGTAACCTATAGCTATTCGTTTTTGTTTCTAGCAAAGGGGCTCTCACACAAAAGGCGTTCTTTATCTTTTGAAAAAAGAATTCTTCGTTTAAGGTAGCACCACTACCAAAGTGAATCATTTTTATTCTTATTGGAGAGTCTGGGTCATATAAGCCTACCCCAATTGCTTTATTTTTTGAATGACTAAAAATAATAGCAATATCACCAGAGTTTCCAGTTTTGTTGATTTTTTCAATACTGTCTGTAAAAATCCAGGGATGTTTCAAACGTACACTGCGCTCTCCCGTAGCACTTAGTTTTACTGCCAAAACCTTTGGGATGCCTTGAGGGAAGGATTGCCTATACACTAATTTTATTTATTTAAGTTCTTTTGATATTTACTTTGTACTAAATCAACAAGTATCAGAACCCCTATCACAAAATAAAAAGTAGTCTTACTCATTGGGGTGACATGGTTTCCAAAGAGTTCAAGTTGCGCTAAGTGCCCAGCCTCAGATAATAGCATAATACCTACAATGAGAAGGATAAAAAGACCAAGGACCTCATACATGCGGTTTTTCCTTAAAAAATCAGTAACCTTACCACTCAACCAAATCATTACAACTCCACCAATAACGATTGCTACAGCCATTACCCAAAAAACATCTGTCAAGGCAATAGCCCCTAGAATAGAGTCAAAAGAAAAAATCAAGTTCATTAGTATTATCGAGGTAATAATCATTGACAAAGACTTTGGTTTAGCATCCACTTGATTGATTGTATCAAAAGACATCATATGCATTATTTCTCTAACGGCAGTCCACATGATAAAAACACCACCCACCAAAACAATTAAGCTGTGTAAATTAAAAATACCCGACACCATACCCTCAACATTTATATCAAATAAGGGGTCTTGAAACAGTGCAATTACTTTTAACAAAACAAACAACAGCACCAAACGTAAAATAATAGCCCCTCCAATACCTATTTTCCTAACTCTTGCCTGATCCTCTAATGGAGCTCGCTTTGATTCTAGAGAAATATAAAGCAAGTTATCTAGCCCTAAAACACATTGCAGTAATGTTAAGAGGCCAAGTGTGATAAAATTTTCTAGTGTAAAAAATCCTTCCATAATGTTGTTTTTTGAACCTACAAATAGTTGGCAAAAATTAAACTTGCACTAAAACATGTGGTTTATCTTTAGTTTGGACTGGTATTAATAAGCAATAATTTCTTTTAAAGCAGCATCAAACCTATCATTTGCAAGATATGCTCTTTCTAAATCTGCGGCAAATGGAATGGGCGTTTCTAGACCTGCTACACGTTTTATTGGTGCATCCAAGTACTCAAAACAGTGCTCACTAATAAGAGCTGAAATATCACTAGCTATACCACCAAACATGGAGTCTTCTTGCAAAATAATAACTTTTCCTGTCTTTTTTAAGGAGCTGTAAATAGTTTCTGTATCTAGTGGTGATAGGCTGCGTAAATCTATAAGATCAGCTCCAATAGATGTATGGTTTTCTAGTGTTTTTAAGGCCCAATGTACACCCATACCATAGGTAATAATAGATACCTGATCCCCTTTTTGTAAAACAGCAGCTTTTCCAAGAGCAATTGTATAATACTGCGTTGGTACTTCTTGACGTATACTTCTATACAAGGCTTTGTGTTCAAAAAATAAGACAGGATTTGGATCCTCAATAGATTCTGCCAATAGACCTTTTGCATCATAGGGGAAAGCTGGATATACAACTTTTAGACCTGGTGTATGAGTAAACCAAGCCTCATTGGTTTGGCTATGAAAAGGACCTGCACCAACCCCTGCGCCACAAGGCATACGAATCACTACATCTGCTTTTTGTGCCCAACGATAATGTGATTTTGCTAAATAATTTACAATAGGATTAAAACCAGAGGTTACAAAATCAGAAAATTGCATTTCCATAATTGCTTTATAACCATTAATAGAAAGCCCCATAGTTGCAGCAACTATAGCAGATTCACATATGGGTGTATTTCTAACTCGTTCCTTTCCAAAAGCTTCTAGAAACCCATCAGTAATTTTAAATACCCCGCCGTAGTGTGCAATGTCCTGGCCAAGAATAACAGAGTTAGTGTGGCGCTCCATAGATTGACGTAAACCCTGAGAAATAGCATCCACAAGGCGCAATTCTTTGGTTTGTTGATTCGGCTTTATTTGCTTGTGCTCGTAGTAATGGTAAACATCTTTTAATTCTTGTTCTTGGTTTGCACTAATTTCTTGTTCATTAAATGCCAAATCCAAACCATCTGTAATTTCTTTTTTAATACTGTTTTTGAAATCTAAAATATCTTCTTGGGTGAGATGATCATGTAACAGCAAATAATTTTCAAAATTTGTAAGAGGGTCTTTAGCTCCCCAAAGTTCAAGTAATTCTTGTGGTACATATTTAGTGCCACTAGCCTCCTCGTGACCTCGCATTCTAAAAGTTTTAAACTCTAGAAGCACGGGTCTTGGATGTGCTCTCATATCTTCAACAATAGCCTTAACTTTGGTGTAAACTTCAATGATATTATTACCTTCAATAATATGCGACTCCATGCCATACCCTTTTCCACGATCTGCCAGATGCTCACAGAAATATTGTTCGCTCGAGGGTGTTGAGAGGCCATAGCCGTTATTTTCTATACAAAACAGTACGGGTAATTGCCAAACAGAGGCTACATTTAGTGCCTCATGAATATCTCCCTCACTGGTTCCTCCTTCACCTGTAAAAACAGCACAAACTTGTTTGTTTTTCTTTAGCTTATTTGCCAACGCGATACCATCTGCCACACCAAATTGTGGTCCTAGATGGCTTATCATTCCTACAATGTTAAACTCTTGTGTGCCAAAGTGAAAACTCCTATCACGTCCCTTTGTAAAGCCGTTGGCCTTTCCTTGCCATTGTGAAAACAATCTATCCAATGGTATTTCCCGTGTGGTAAAAACCCCAAGGTTTCGGTGCATTGGAAGGATATATTCTTCTTTATCTAAAACTGCTGTAATACCTACAGATATTGCTTCTTGACCAATACCACTAAACCATTTGGATATTTTACCCTGGCGTAGTAAAATAAGCATTTTTTCCTCTATTAATCGAGGCTTAAGCATCGATTTGTATAGGAAAATTAATGTTTCAACAGGAATATTTTTTGTTTGGTAGTCGAAATAAATTTTTGTGGCAGTTTGCGAGCCCATAAGGTTAAATATAAGTTATCAAATGTATAAAAAAAGAAAATGCTCAAATTGAATAAATACATTTTTTTCATACTTGATATAACCTATGTATTTTAATATATTTGTATTAAACATGTAGCTCATGAATAAAATACCAAGTGTAGATTTGGCTGACTTCTTAAGTGATGATCCAAATCGTAAACAAAATTTTGTAAATGAAATTGGCAGCGCCTATGAAGACATTGGCTTTGTATCTCTTAGAAATCATTTTTTAGATGATGCGCTGGTTTCAAACCTTTATAAAGAGGTTAAGGCGTTTTTTGCCCTAGATCTTGCCAAGAAAAAAAAGTACGAAATAGAGGGTTTGGGAGGCCAACGTGGTTACGTTTCTTTTGGTAAAGAACATGCCAAAGGAAAAAAAGAGGGTGATTTAAAAGAGTTTTGGCATTTTGGTCAAGAACCCAGTGCAGATGCCAACCTATCAGAGACCTATCCAGAAAATGTACATGTAGAGGAACTTCCTGATTTTAATGAAACTGGCATGAAGGCATATCGTATGCTAGAAAAAACGGGGATTTATGTACTAAGGGCCTTGGCACTATACATTGGTGTAGATGAATTTTATTTTGACCATTGGGCCTCTAATGGAAATAGTATTTTAAGACCAATCCACTACCCCCCTATTACCCAAGAGCCCAAAGGAGCTGTAAGAGCTGGCGCTCATGGTGATATAAATCTAATTACCCTTTTAATGGGCGCTTCATCAGGTGGCCTACAAGTATTGCGTAAAGATGGTCAGTGGATAGACGCAATTCCAGAGGAAGATGAGCTTGTTATAAATGTTGGAGACATGCTAGAAAGACATACTAACAATAAATTACGATCTACCATACATAGAGTTACAAATCCACCAAAAGAGCAGTGGGATAGCCCACGGTTTTCTATTCCATTTTTTATGCACCCAAGAGGTGATATGGACTTAAGTTGTATGGATTTGTGTGTTGATGAGCAGCACCCAAAATCTTTTGAGGACATAACTGCCGGAGATTTTTTAACACAGCGGTTAATTGAGATAGGTTTAAAAAAATAAATAGTGGATTTAAAAGACCAACTCAAAAAATTATATCCAGACCATGTAGAAGAAACTCCTACTGACATCCCAGTAAAGAGCAATCTTTGGATTCAAGAAGAGCCCTTAATTTGCAAATATGAAAAGCGAAAAGGTAAGCCAATAACTATTATAGAGGGATATACCGGAGCCACTACAGATTTCAAACAACTCTCAAAAGAAATTAAAAAGCTATTGAGTGTTGGAGGCAGTGTTAAAAACCAAAAGATTATCATACAAGGCGATTACCGTGATAAAATAATGACTTTTTTACAAACAAAAGGATTTAAAACTAAGCGTGTTGGAGGCTAATATAAATACGATAGCCTTTTTTTTATTCAAAACATAAACACTAAATCATAATTTTGAGACCAATTGCTAAGAGTGAACTTATTCTAAATAAAGATGGTAGCATTTACCATCTAAATTTAAAACCCGGCGATATAGCCACAACTATTATTACTGTAGGTGATCCAGATAGAGTTGAAGAAGTTTCAAAACATTTTGATACCATAGAGTTTAAAGCTCACAAAAGAGAGTTTAAAACCCACACCGGAAGCTACAAAGGCAAAAAGATTTCAGTAATCTCAACTGGTATTGGTACAGATAATATTGACATTGTTTTAAATGAACTAGATGCGCTTGTTAATATTGATTTTACTACTAGGGAGATAAAACAACAGTTAACAACCCTAACAATAATTAGGATAGGCACCTCTGGAGCAATTCAAGCAGATATCCCTATAGATAGTTTTTTAATCTCAGAGAAAGCAATAGGTTTTGATACCTTACTTCACTTTTACAATACCAATAGCCTACTAGACCTTAACTTTTCCAAAGCATTAAAAGAACACTGTAATTGGAATTCTACAAACGCCTCACCTTATGTAGTAGATGCAAGTAAAAAATTGCTTTCACATTTCAATGATCCGGTCTTTAAAAAAGGTTGTACCGTAACTAATGTTGGATTTTATGGACCACAAGGAAGGAAACTTCGTCTTAAAATAAACGATAAAAACTTAAATGCTCATCTTACTAGTTTTCAATACAGGGGTAAAAAAATAACCAATTTCGAGATGGAAACCTCTGGAATCTATGGGTTAGCGTCATTGTTGGGTCACCAAGCTATTTCATTGAATGCTATTTTAGCCAATAGAGCTACCCAAACATTTAGCATTAGTCCAAACAAAACAATTGCCAGACTAATTGCAACAACTTTAAATATTATAGCTCATAGAAAATGATTTTTATTAAAATGGCTATTAAGCACTCAATAATGAAGCTGATTATACTATGAAAAATTTTAGAATTGGAGGGGTCCCAGAGCACTTTAACCTTCCTTGGTATTTGACTTTAAAGAACAAAGAATATCTTGATGTAAATATCAACCTGAGATGGAAAGATTACCACGGTGGCACTGGTGATATGTGTAACGCCCTACGAAGTGGTGAGATTGACATGGCTGTGATTTTAACAGAAGGAATTGTAAAGGATATCACTCAAGGAAATCCAAGTAAAATTGTACAAGTATTTATTGATTCTCCCTTAATTTGGGGCATACACGTTTCTAAAAATAGTAGCTATACCACCATTGCCGATTTAAAAGGTAAAAAAGCTGCCATAAGTAGATATGGTTCTGGGTCACACCTAATGGCTTACGTTAACGCAGAAAATCAAGGTTGGGACATAGAAAACGAGCTTCATTTTGAAGTCATTAAAAACCTTAACGGAGCCCTAGAGAATCTTCCTAAAGGAATTGGTGATTATTTTATGTGGGAAAAATTTACTACCAAACCATATGTTGATAATGGCCCTTTTAAGTTAGTAGGCCACTGCCCTACTCCCTGGCCATGCTTTGTAATAGCTGTAAGAAATACCCTATTAGAACAAGACCCTATTGCTGTTAAAAATATGTTACAAATCATAAATAAGACCACCACAAAGTTTAAAGAAACCACAGGTGTGGAACAACTAATTGCAAAGCGATACAACCAAAAAATAGAAGATGTACAGCAGTGGTTATCACTTACTCAATGGAGCCAAAAGCAACTATCTGCAGTAGAGCTACAAAAGGTACAAGACAAGTTATTTCAGTTAGAATTAATTGAAAATAGGCTTTCGGAAGAAAATATTCTATTTAATTTATAGCATAACTACTTGGTTTTTAGATTTTTATTTATGATTATTAGATACTTTGTTTAAGATAACGCAACCCTTTATATTATTGTTCATCTATTAAATATAAATTAAATAAAGATGAACACAGTCCTTATTATATTGGCTCTTTTAGTTGCTACTACTTTTCTACTATTACATTTTAGTTGCAACGATACTACAGAGCCTTCAAAAAAAGAAAAAGAGTAAGTTTTATTAAGTATAGTTTGAAATCATCCATTTTATAATAAATTATAAAATGGATTTTTTTTATCCTACTGCCAACAAATTGTTTTTTTGCCCTGTGCAAACAAATAGTTGTTTGCAGTGCTAAAATGTTTATTTCCAAACCAATACCCTCTATTTGCGCTTAGTGGTGACGGATGCCCACTTGTAAGCACCAGATGTTTGTTGGTATCTATTATTTTTTCCTTTTTCTTAGCAAAACCTCCCCAAAGCAAAAACACAACTCCTTTTTTATGAGTAGAAATGTTAGCGATAATGGCATCGGTAAAAGTCTCCCACCCTATTTTTTGATGACTTCCTGGTTTGTGTGCTGCTACCGTTAAAGTTGTGTTTAATAGCAGTACCCCTTGAGCAGCCCAACGCTCCAGATTTCCAGATTTATCATTAACAATACCTAAATCATCTTTTATTTCTTTGAAAATATTTTTAAGTGATGGAGGGTGTGCAACGTTATCTTTTACAGAAAAACTTAAGCCATTGGCTTGTCCTTTATCATGATAGGGATCTTGACCAATAATAACCACTTTTATGGTATTGAAGCAGGTTTTAGTTAGGGCTTTAAATATGTCTTCTTTTGCAGGATAACAGGTGTTACTCTCATATGCATTGTCCACAAATAAGCTTAAAGACTCAAAGTAATCTTTAGTTACTTCCTCTTTTAAAATAGCTGCCCATGTTGGGGAAATATTAACATGCATTATGTGTATTTTTGTGATTTAAAACTACTCTTTTTGTTTGTCAATAAAAAGTAATTATTTTAAATAGTATGATATTCTGGACTTGATCTATGATTAAAATTGATACCAAAACCCTTGAAGATTTAGAATTTCCGTCTGTTTTGCAGCAGGTTTCAAATTTCTGTATTACAGATCCTGGCAAACAAGCCATACTTGGCATAACACCTTTTGATAATAAAGAGTATATCCAAATTGCGCTGTATCAAGTTAAGGAATACACTGCCTCTTTTGGCAGTGATGCTCCTATACCAAATCATGGTTTTGAACCAATTTATAAAGAATTACAATTGCTAGAAATAGAAAATAGCTCACTTGATATAACAGGCTTTAGAAAAATTCTAACCATTTGCCAGACAACACAAACCTTGCTTGGGTTTTTTGCAAAATATGAAGAATTTTATATACACTTAAACAGCAATGCCAATACCATTACCTATAGAGCAAATATAGCTGATGAAATTCAAGCAATATTTAATAAATATGGAGAGCTTAGAGATAATGCCTCTGAACAACTCTCAAGGATAAGAAAACGACTTAATGTGGTAAAAGGACAGGTAAATTCTTCCTTTAATAAAGCTCTTACAAGATATACCGGCAATGATTACTTGGATGACATACGTGAGTCTGTGGTAGAGAACAGACGCGTATTGGCTGTAAAGGCAATGTACAGACGCAAAGTTAGAGGAACAGTTCTGGGCAGCTCAAAAACAGGAAGTATTGTTTACATGGAGCCCCAAGAAACCTTTGAATTTACGACTGAGCTTAGCAATTTAATTTACGAAGAAATAGAAGAAATTAAACGTATTTTAAAAATGCTTACGGAGTACGTAAGACCCTACAATCATCTACTTACAAGCTATCAAGAAAATCTAATACATATAGATACTGTGGCAGCAAAGGCAAAATATGCCATTGAAATAAATGGCGTTTTACCTCTTATAACATCTCAAAGAAGACTTTCTTTGATACAGGCATTTCACCCATTATTATATGTAGCAAACAAGAAGCGAAAAGAGAAAACATATCCCCAAAGTATAGCCCTTTCTCAGGAAGGTAGAATAATCGTTATTTCTGGTCCCAATGCAGGAGGAAAAAGTATTACTTTAAAAACCGTTGGGTTGTTACAACTTATGTTGCAAAGTGGTTTTCTAGTGCCACTACACCCAGATAGTGAGATGTGTTTGTTTGACCGCATACTCTCAGATATTGGAGATAATCAATCTATAGAAAATCATTTAAGTACCTATAGTTACCGGCTAAAAAAGATGAACCATTTCTTACGGAAATGTAATAAAAACACACTTTTTTTAATTGATGAATTTGGAACAGGATCTGATCCAGAGCTAGGTGGCGCACTTGCTGAAACCTTCTTGGAAGTGTTTTACGAGCGAGAGGCCTTTGGAATCATAACCACACATTATGCAAACTTGAAACTCCTCGCCAATGAGCTTCCTTTTGCCGTAAATGCAAACATGCTTTTTGATAGTAAAACCCTTGAGCCAGTTTATAAACTTTACCTTGGTGAGGCTGGCAGTTCTTTTACATTTGAAGTAGCGCAAAAAAATGGTATTCCCTACAGCCTTATCAATAAGTCTAAAAAGAAAGTGGAAGGTGGTAAAATACGATTTGATAAATCTATTGCAAATCTTCAAAAAGAACGTTCTAAACTCAGAAAAAACTCAGAATACCTTGAACAATCTGTCAAGAAAACTAAAATTAAAGAGAAAGAGTTAGAACACCTACACAAAAAGGTAAAAGACAAACTTGAGAGCTACCAAGAGTTGTATGATAGCAATCAAAAGTTACTTACAATTGGTAAAAAGTTTGATCAACTTTCTGAAAAATATCACAATAACAAAAAGAAAAAAATGCTACTTGAAGAGTTATTCAAACTTGTAATGGTAGAAAATAGTAAACGAAAAAAAGTAGCACCCAAACAAAGAAAACAACTTACAAGCAAAAAACGCATTACACAACAAGAAGTTGATGCTGAGGTTAAGCAAATTCGCACACGTAAAAAGAAAGAAAAAGCGGCAGCAAAAAAAGCTCCTGATGCTCCAGCTAGGGTAGTTTTACAAGTTGGTGATAGAGTGCGCATGCTTGATGGTAAGGCTATTGGGACTATTGATTCTATAGAAAAGAAAAAAGCTATTGTTAATTATGGCATGTTTACTACAAACGTGAAACTTGAAACGCTAGAAAAGGTGTCATGACACATTTGAAAATAGATAAAATAATCATTGTTACGCCTTAATGCTTATTTTTGAGCCGTATGAACGAACAATCTACACACAGTATCATTCTTTTTGATGGTGTTTGCAATTTATGCAACGGCGCTGTTAACTTTGTAATCAAACGTGATAAATCTAATGTATTTAAATTTGCCCCTCTTCAAGAAAATTCTGGAATTTTGTTACTAAAGAAATATGCCATTGATCCACAAAAATTAGATACAATAATCTTAATAAAGAATGATAGGGTCTATCTAAAATCTACTGCTGCCCTACGTATTTCAAAAAAAATGTCAAATCTATGGCCCCTATTGTATGTATGTATTCTCCTTCCAAAGTTTTTACGAGATGCTGTTTATGATTATATTGCTAAAAACCGATATACATGGTTTGGTAAAAAAGACCAATGTATGATACCAAGCCCCGCAACAAAGGATAAATTTTTATAACCTATAAGATTCATACAACAAAAACTAACTATCATGGATTATAAATTAGTAATAAACGAATTAGCGGCTATTGCAGGTGAATATGGAATCAAAGTAATTGGCGCCATTGCCATTTGGATTATTGGTTCCTGGGCCATTAAAAAGCTTATGAGGGCAGCTAATGCTCTGATGGAAAAAAGTGCCTATGAGGAGAGTTTAAAAAAGTTTTTATTAAATCTAATAGGTATTATTTTAAAAGTATTGCTAGTACTTTCAATACTTGGCAATTTAGGTATTCAAACCACCTCCTTTGCAGCAATATTAGCCTCTGCCGGTTTGGCTGTTGGTTTAGCGCTGCAAGGCTCTCTTTCAAACTTTGCTGGAGGTGTAATGCTGATGATTTTCAAACCATTTAAAATTGGTGACTTTATTGAAGCACAAGGCCAACAAGGAACGGTCAAAGAGATTGAGATATTTACTACAAAAATAATAGGCCCTGGAAATCATTTAATCATCATCCCAAATGGAAACTTATCCAATGGTAGTATCACAAATTATACCTCAGAGGGAACCAGACAAGTAAGGCATGTAATTGGAGTGTCTTATGATGCAGATATCAAAAAAACAAAAGAAGTTTTACTACATGTACTTACTTCACAAAAAAGCATATTGCAGGATCCTGCACCAAGCATAGATTTAGTAGCTCTGGGTGATAGTTCTATAGATTTTGCTGTACGTTGTTGGACTAAAAACGAAGACTTTTGGCAAGTGCATTGCACAACACTAGAGGAAGCAAAGACAGCACTTGATGCAGCTGGTATTGAAATACCTTATCCGCATGTTGTTGAATTAAAAAAATAATTTTAACAATAATGGTTAAAAAAAGGCGGTCTATACAAACCGCCTTTTTTGTTTAGTCATTGTTTTGTTTATACGTGTCATCCCAATTTTTAATTATAGGATTACCTAATTTATTTTGAGATTTTGCAACAAGCATGGATACCGTAGCGTCTCCGGTAACATTTATAACAGTTCTACACATATCTAAAGGCCTATCTACGGCAAATATGAGTGCCAAACCAGCTTCAGGAATACCGGCATAACCCAACACACCAACAAGCATTACCATGCCGGCACCAGGAACTGCTGCAGAACCAATAGAGGCCAGTGTTGCTGTTGCAATGATACCAAGTTGTGTTCCAAAACTTAAATCCATACCAAAGGCTTGTGCGATAAAAACAGCTGCTACTGCCTGATATAAACTAGTTCCATCCATATTAATAGTTGCCCCAATGGGCAATACAAAACTCGAAACCTCCTCCTCTACTCCTAAATGCTCAGTAACACGCTCCATGGTAACAGGTAGTGTGGCAGCACTGCTACTTGTTGAAAATGCTAACAACTGCGCTGGGGCAATTCCCTGTAAGAAAAATTTGGGTGATTTTTTAGTAAACACCTTTACAAGTACTATATAAAACACAACCATTAACAATAGCCCAAAAACCACAGACATACCATACATGGCCAAAGCTGCAAACAAATCCGGGCTTGGCGCCTCAACAACTAATGCAGCCATTAGTGCAAAAACACCAAAGGGTGCCGCTAGCATAATTAAATCAACCATCTTTAGTATGACCTCGTTCAGGCCTTCAAAAAAATCTTTTACTGTTTTTGCTTTTTCTTCTGGTATTAAAATCAAGCAAATACCAAAAAACACGGCAAAGAATATCACCTGTAACATGTTTCTGTTACTGGAGGCTGCACTTACAATATTACTGGGCACTAAATCTATGAGCGCCTGCAAAGGGCCAGATTCTCTCTGTGCCTGTGCAGCTTGGAGTTTGGCATCAGCATCTCCACCATAGGCTTCTATGAGCTCAGTGCGAGTGTCATCATTTATTGTCTTTCCAGGTTGTATTAAACTTACTACTGTAAGCCCTATAGACACAGCAATTACTGTGGTTACAACATATGTAAAAATGGTGCGCACCCCCATCTTAGATAAACTAGAAATATCCTTTAAGTCTGCAATTCCCTTAATTAAAGCTGCCAATATCAGCGGAATTGCAATTAGCTTTAAGGAACTGATAAATATGGTGCCAAAAGGTTTAATCCAATCTCCAATAAACAAGGCGCCCCAACCAAAATTTGTGAGTAGTAAGGCAAATAGAACACCTGCTAACATCCCTAAAAGGATTTTCCAATGTAATGCTAATTTTTTCATATGCTGTTATTGATCATAAAATTAAGATACCCTGTAAACTTACAATTTAGATAATTTATTTGCCAACCAAAAATCTGCGATGGTTATCGCTGCCATGGCTTCTACTATAGGTACTGCCCTTGGAACAACACATGGATCATGGCGACCTTTTCCTTGCATTTCTACTTTTTCACCTTTGTGGTTTATAGTTTGCTGTATTTGCATTAGTGTTGCAACGGGTTTAAACGCTACCCTAAAGTAGATGTCCATCCCATTGCTGATACCGCCTTGTATGCCTCCAGATAGGTTGGTTTTTGTAGTGCCATCTTCATTGAAAAGGTCGTTATGCTCACTTCCTTTCATTTTGGAACCCCTGAAACCACTTCCAAATTCAAATCCCTTAACGGCATTGATAGATAGCATCGCTTTGCCTAATTGGGCATGAAGTTTATCAAAAACAGGCTCACCTAAACCAACAGGAATATTCTGAATCACACAAGTAATGGTACCTCCTATAGTATCACCTTGTTTTTTAACCTCTTTTATTTTAGCGATCATTTTAGAGGCTATATCTAAATCTGGACACCGAACCAAGGTAGAGTCTATGGTATTAAAATCAAGCTCTTGATATGGTTTTTTTAATTCTATGCTCCCAACAGAACAAACATATCCTTTTATTGATATGCCGCTTATTAACTGACTTGCAATAGCTCCTGCTGCTACTCTAGCTGCAGTTTCTCGGGCCGAAGCGCGACCACCTCCTCTGTAATCACGGTGACCGTATTTTTTATGGAAGGTAAAATCTGCATGACTTGGCCTAAAATCTTCTTTGATATGGGTATAATCTTCAGGTTTTTGATTGGTGTTTTCTATAATAAAACCAATGGGAGTACCCGTTGTTTTACCTTCAAAAATCCCCGAGAGAAAACGCACTGTGTCTGCTTCTTTTCTCTGGGTAACAATGGTGGACTGCCCAGGCCTACGCCGCCTCATTTGAAATTCAACTGCCTTCAGGTCTATGGAAACTCCCGCAGGACAACCATCAATGATACCACCTATTGCCTCCCCGTGTGATTCCCCAAAGGTGGTTAATTTAAAAAAGTTTCCAAATGTATTACCAGCCATAGTTCTGTTTTAAACAAATATAATTTTTTAAGATCTGATACAAAAAATTATTGAGCAGCTATCAAACTATTTTGATGTCTTTAAGGCCAAACTTCAAGGTGTCTAAATAGTATTAAAATAGTTATTAATTTTATGGTGTTTGCATTCAGATTTAAAAAAGGAAAGGTACTGTTTTGTGATAAAATATAGGTTAAAATTTTTCTTAAAACAGGTATTAGATAGTATTTGGCAATTATATTTGCAAAAAATTATTGTGTTGAAAAAAGGCATTAAATTATATAAAATAATAAGTTTTTTAGAAGCTATATCATTCATAGTACTTCTTTGTATTGCAATGCCTTTGAAATACATATGGGAAATGCCACAAATGGTTCAAATTGTAGGAATGGCACATGGAGTTTTATTTATACTATACATCATTTTTTCAGTCTATGCTTGGCGTGTGCTACAGTGGAGCCTTCAAAAACTTTTCATAGCCATTGCCTGCTCTGTATTGCCCTTTGGCCCTTTTTACGTAGACCGCCATTATCTATAAAAACAATACCCCATATTAATATCAGTACTATAAAAAGCCAAGTGTATGGTTAGCGCAGATTACTTGGCAATGTTAACAGCTCTAGTTTCTCTAATTACAGTTACTTTAACCTGACCTGGATAGGTCATATCTGTTTGGATTTTTTGTGAAATTTCAAAAGATAATTGTGCAGCCTTGTCATCAGAAACTTTCTCACTCTCAACCATGACTCTTAATTCCCTTCCTGCTTGTATGGCATAGGCTTTATTGACACCCCCAAAACCAAAGGCAATATCCTCAAGATCTTTTAACCGTTGGATGTAACTATCTAAAACTTGGCGTCTTGCACCAGGTCTTGCTCCACTGATGGCATCACAAACCTGCACAATGGGAGATAGTAGACTTGTCATTTCTATTTCATCATGGTGGGCACCAATAGCATTACAAACTTCTGGTTTCTCACCATATTTTTCTGCCCATTGCATACCTAAAATAGCGTGTGGAAGTTCTGTTTCTGTCTCTGGTACTTTACCAATATCATGCAATAGCCCTGCCCTTTTGGCAAGTTTTGGATTCAAACCAAGTTCACTGGCCATAACCCCGCAAAGCTTGGCAACCTCCCTTGAGTGTTGCAGTAAGTTTTGACCATAAGAGGATCGATACTTCATGCGTCCCACAGCTTTTATTAGCTCTGGTTGCAGGCCATGGATTCCAAGATCAATGACGGTTCGTTTTCCGACTTTAATTATTTCTTCCTCAATTTGTTTTGTGGTCTTTCTTACAATCTCCTCTACTCGAGCTGGATGTATCCGACCATCGGTTACTAGTTTATGTAGCGATAGTCGAGCGATTTCTCTTCTCACACTATCAAAACAAGAAAGAATAATAGCCTCCGGTGTGTCATCTACTATGATTTCTACTCCTGTGGCTGCCTCTATGGCTCTAATGTTTCTTCCCTCACGACCAATGATGCGCCCCTTAACATCGTCACTCTCTAGATTAAACACTGAGACACAATTCTCAACTGCCTCTTCTGTACCAATTCGCTGGATGGTACTGATAATAATTTTTTTAGCCTCTTGTTGAGCAGTCATCTTAGCTTCTTCAACAGAGTTTTGTATGAAACCCATTGCAGCTGTTTTGGCCTCATCCTTTAAGGTTTCCATTAATTGATTTTTGGCATCATCTGCAGATAAACTAGAAATAACCTCCAATTGCTCTACCTGTTTTTTATGCATCTTATCTAACTCAAGTTGCTTCTTGTCAATAAAGGTGAGACGCTCTGCGTAGGTTTTTTTAATATTCTCGAGTTCATCGTTAGATTTTTTTCCTTTGGCTAACTCACTTGATACCTGAGATTCTTTGTCTCTAGTTCTTTTCTCTGCTTCTACCATTTTTCGCTCTCGCGAGTTGATCACCTTCTCATGCTCTGATTTAAGTTCAATAAAGCGTTCTTTGGCCTGAAGCATTTTATCTTTCTTTAATGACTCCCCTTCTTTCTCTGCATTTTTAATGATGCTTGCTGCTTCCTTTTTGGCAGAGGCTATGGCTGTAGAAGCATTGTTTTTCTCTAGCATTTTAGCTATGATAAACCCTAATACTAATGCTACTATTGCTATTATGATGATTGTAACTATATTATCCATAACTGTATCTATTATTTATTGTAGGCTAGATTCCTAGCACTTAATTATTGTAAAATATGCTCAAAATGAAGCATAAAAAAACCTACACTAATACTTGATTTGCGTAAACTCCTTTAAAAAAAAGTTTAGGACTAATAAGCTGATCAAGAATCCGCTCGAAGACGGCGCGCTTTTACAACTTTAACTCATCCTTCTCAAAAGAATCTCTGTTGAGTTTACCAAAATATATATTAATGTAGGCAGTAACCTAATTGTATGAAAAGAACGTTACGTTAGTTGGTCTTGCAATAAATCATTAAGTGCTTTAATTTTGTGCACTATTGTTTGTCCACCCTCTACCGTTTCAATATTTTTTTGCTCTACTTGGGTAGCAAAATGCAATGCGGACATGGCAAGAACATCTTGCTTATCTCTTACTGCATAGCTACTTTCAAACTTTTTAATCATCCCATCTATTTTTTTAGCGGCTTTTCTTAGCCCCTCTTCTTGATCTGGATGTATTGTTAATGGGTACACCCTGTCTGCTATAGAAAGTTTAATTTTTAATTGGTTTGACATATCGAATTGCTATTTAGAAAGGTGTATGATACACTGATCTATTTCCCTAACAAGAGCATTTATTTTGAGTTTTGTTTCTCGTTTATATTGGTCGCTGCCTAGCATCGAATTTGCCAATTTGAGAGAGCTACAAGTTGTTTTTAATTCTGAAATTTCAGAAGAAAATTTGCTTTGCTGCTCTTTCAATTGTAAGATTTGCTGTTCTAAAGAGGCTTTATCTTGCGTAAGTTGTAAATACTTATCCAAGAGTCTACTTATTTTAACTTCTAGAGAATCAACTTGTTCTATAATAGAACTCATACAATGGGTATTTCAATACTGTTATCACAAAGTTAACCGACACTATCTAATAAACAAACTCTTTTGCGTTAATTTTTGTTTAATTGAAAGACAATCACAATATTTGTGTACCGCTTCCCTTTATAGTAGACAGATTAAAGCATATTATGAACCTATTACGTATTCTACTAGTTATTTCGGTTTTTAAGTTACAGGCTCAAAAAACCATCGATTCAAATTATTTTTCAAACCCTTTAGACATTCCCATGTTACTCTCTGGAAGTTTTGGGGAGCTTCGAAGCAATCACTTTCATAGCGGTCTTGACATCAAAACTAGGCAAAAAGAGGGCATTCCAATTTATGCCCCTGCAGATGGTTATGTGAGCAGAATAAAAATAGCACATTATGGTTACGGTAAGGCATTGTATATCAAACACCCTAATGGATACAGTACTGTGTATGCTCATTTACAAAAATTTGAGACCAGCATACAAGATTTGGTCAAACAAAAACAGTACAAGAAAGAAAGTTATGAAATTGAACTTTTTCCTAAACAAAATTCATTGCCAGTAAAAAAAGGAGATCTTATTGCTTACACAGGAAATTCTGGTAGTAGTGGTGGTCCACACCTGCATTATGAAATAAGAGATTCGTATGCCAGACCTATGAATCCAATGCTCTTTGGCCTTGATATTCCTGACACAAAAGACCCTGTTGTAACTGCTGTTTTTGCGTATCCTATGGGGGATGATGCCTCTGTTAATAAATCTTTTGAGCCAGTACCGCTTAGACTGATAAAACAAAAAGATGGTACCTATAAAACAGAAAAAATTAGTGCCTATGGAAAAATCGGATTTGGAGTAGCCACAACAGATCAACAAAATGGTGCTTACAATAGAAATGGTGTATATCAAATACAAACATCATTTAACGGTATGCCTAAAATAGATATTTGTTTTGAAAAGTTTTCATTTGATGAGACCCGCTATCTAAACAGATATATTGACTACACATATTTTAAGGAACATACTACTAAAATTCAAAAGTTATTTCGCCAAACAAACAATCCACTTAGTATTATAAAACAAGAATCAGATAACGGTTTTGTTACTATAGCCGATGGATACTCCTCCAATTTCACCATAGACATCAAAGACTATAAAGGGAATTTAACACAGATAATTATTCCTGTTTTAGGTAAAAAAGAAGCGCTGTTGGCAAAAAAACAAACGCTAGACACACTCCAATACATACCTAGTGAAAGCTCAAGTTCTGTTCAAAGGGGATTGTTTACTATAGATTTCCCCAAAAACGCACTATATCAAGGTCGTTATCTTGATATTAAAACAGTTGGAGATACCCTGCATTTGCATAAAGATGTTATACCTGTGCATAAAAATATTTCAATTTCCATGGATATTGGCAATTACAACATTGAAGATAAAAACAAACTTTACATTGCCAGACAAGCCTACAAAGACAACTATTATTACACAACAACTAGAAGAGAGAAAAACATACTTACCGCAAAAACTAGAGTACTTGGCACTTATACACTTGCCATGGACACTATTGCTCCCTCTGTAAAGGCCGTTAATTTTACAGATGGAAAGTGGATCAGTAACAACAAAACTTTAAAAATTAAGATAAAGGACATACATAGTGGTATAAGTAGGTATAGAGCAACACTAAATAATACTTTTATTTTAATGGAATATAATCACAAGAAAGACGTTTTAACCTATGACTTTAATGACAATATGGTGAGTGATACTCAAAACAATTTAAGATTAATTGTTACCGATAATGTTGGAAATAGCACTACATTTGAGGCTATATTTTTCAGAAAAAAACTTTAATATTCGCTTTTGAAAACATCTGTTACATTTCTACTAATTATATCAATTTTGTATTCAAGTGCACTCATTGC
>Ga0206125_10002658_pt1 | contig 18370 bp, 18 predicted proteins | sample Helgoland_Spring_4_FD_148598 | JGI IMG/M metagenome (GOLD analysis project Ga0206125, IMG submission 148598) | Pelagic subsurface seawater microbial communities from Kabeltonne, Helgoland, North Sea - Helgoland_Spring_Bloom_20160331_1 | ecosystem: Environmental > Aquatic > Marine > Epipelagic ... | reverse complement strand
TTAAAAAAGTAGAACTAAGAGTTGTACATCCAGATTTTACAGAGAACCCAATGTCTCTATCCTCACCAACAAATGCTGAAACAGGCGTTTTATTTCCTGCAATAGAATTAGAATGGGCAGACAATATAAATGCAGAGTCATATACTGTTGAGCTTTCAGACAATCCTTCTTTTACAAATATTCTTTCAACTTCAACACAAACAGAGTTAAAGTTTACAGTATCAGGTTTAGTAGAAAACAGTATTTATTACTGGAGGGTAAACCCAACTAACCAATGTGGTTTGGCAACTTCCCCTATTGTATATAGTTTTCAAACAGCAAATACAGAAGACTGTTCTAATACATATACCGCAACAAATTTTGATGATGATCGTATAAGTGGTTCTCCAAATGCAACAGCCTTTTTACCAATAGAGATTACAGACGATTTAACAATTAGCAGATTAAAGGTAGATGTAGACATTTCACATCTTGCTGTTGGAGAATTAGAAGTTTTGATTCAAGAGCCAGAAGCTTTAGGCGCAAACACTACAGTCTTATTAGAAAATGTTTGTGATCAAGTAGCCAATGTTACAGGCGCTATATTTGACGACAATGGAGAAGATTTGGTCTGTGGAACAGCAGATCCAGCAATTACAGGGACTATTAAACCCGCACAAAGCTTAGCAAGTTCTGCAGGAAAAAGTTCTTTAGGAACATGGTTGTTGGTAGCAAATGACAATACATCACAAAACGGAGGGGAATGGGTAAATGGATACTTAAACGGTGCAACTATTACAGTTTGTACTGCAGAGGCAAATACATCTGTACCAACTTTTTCTTCTAGTACTATTTCTATAACAGCAAACGGAAGTACTGTTTTTACAGGTTCTGATATGGCTGCATCAACAGACTCAGAAACTGCAGATCAGCAAACGTATACGATTGTTGTAGCTCCAACAAAAGGAGAGATTATAAAAAATGGAGTTGCTTTATCTACAGGAGGAACATTTACACAAGCTGATATAGACGCAGGAAATGTTGCTTACTCAAATACTCAAACATCGCTTTTTAATGATCTATTTAAAGTTGATATAACTAACTCATTAAATGGTTGGTTAGCAAATCAAGAAATAAATTTAGAGGCAACATCATTAAGCACAAATTCTTTCGAATTGTCAAATCTTGCTGTTTATCCAAATCCGTCTAATGGATTGATAAACGTTAGCTTTCAAACCACATCCAATGACGCTGTAGAGATTGTTTTATTTGATTTACAAGGAAGAAAAGTCTTTAAGTCTAAGCAAAACAGCAATAATCAGTCAATGTTCAATCAATCTATTAACACCAGAAGGCTATCAAATGGAATTTATCTATTAAGAGCAATTCAAGGAAATAGAAGCACAACAAAGAGGGTTGTTATTTCTAAATAACAATAAAAGGATATTTATTTTTTAAAAATGTGGCTACACTGTAGTCACATTTTTTATATCTAATAAAAACTACTATCATTAGTAAGGCAATATTAGTATTTTGCAGTAAATGAAAAAAAAAGACCCATATGCAGCATTAAGAATAAAAGAGTTTAATCTTTTTTTATTGGTGCGTTTCGCTTTAGTTTTTGGATGGTCAATGCAATTTATTGTTATTGAGTGGAAAGTATATGAACTTACAGGAGATCCTTTATACCTTGGTCTTATTGGGTTAATGGAAATAATTCCCGCTTTATCAATGGCTTTGTTTGCTGGACATATTGTAGATCAAAAAGAAAAAAGAAATTTACTAGCATTATGTATAGCTGCTTTTTCTTTAATAAGTTTTGGTCTTTTTTGGGTTACGTCAGAAGCAATTAGCAATACACTGTCTAAACAAACAATTTTATATATAATCTATGCATTTGTTTTTTTTGGTGGTTTTCTTCGAGCATTTTTTGGACCAATTATTTTTTCCTTAGTGGCATTAATAGTTCCAAAAAAAATATACCCAAATGCAGCAACATGGAATAGTTCTTTGTGGCAAATGGCTCGAGTCTTAGGGGTTTCATTTGCTGGTTTTTCTATTAATTGGATTGGCGTTCATTGGTCTTTAAGTGTTATTTTTTTCTTAGTGACTTTTTCCTTCTTTGTATTGTTTAAAATAAAAAGAAAGCCTGTTCTAAACCCAAAGATCGGGGAGCCTGTTTTACAAAGCCTAAAAGAAGGCGTTCGCTTTGTGTTTAAAACAAAAGCAATTTTAGGAGCACTTACCTTAGATATGTTTTCTGTTTTATTTGGTGGAGCAATTGCACTATTAGCAGTTTTTGCTGAAGATATTTTAAAAGTAGGACCACAAGGTTTTGGAATTTTAGTGGCAGCACCTTCTATAGGTTCTTTTTTAACTATGTTAGTTACAGCATATATTCCAATTAGTAAAGACGCAGGAAAGAAATTGTTAGCAGCTATTTTTGGTTTTGGTATTTGTATTATTGTTTTTGGAATCTCTTCCGTCTTCTGGATATCTGTAATTGCCTTATTTTTTAGCGGCGTCACAGATGGAGTTTCTATGGTTATTAGACAAACAATACTTCAGTTAAAAACACCCGACGAAATGCGAGGAAGAGTTTCTTCTGTTAACTCAATGTTTGTAGGATCTTCTAATGAGTTAGGTGCTTTTGAGAGTGGATTAACAGCAAAACTAATGGGTACAGTTACCGCAGTGGTTTTTGGCGGCACCATGACATTAATAACAGTTGCGGTTACAGGGGCTGTAAACCCAACGTTAAGAAATCTGGATCTCACAAAAGACCTAGAAGAACACGAAAAAAGTGAGTAAATTAGGTAAATGAAGTAATTGATTTTAGTTCTTTATTCAACTCTTCTTTCTTCTTGTTAAGGATTTCATTATTCCAAGAAAAATGCGTCGAGAATTCTGTTAAAACAATGTTCAAATGCTTATAAACGCTATCAATGTTAAAGTAGGCCCTTCCGGTTCTCCGCATAAAAAAATCTACAGGAGAACAAGCAGACTCGTATAGAATACTAAACCAAACTTCAGCTTTTATCATTCTGTGTTCTATATCTTCATCTGTTAGTTCATTAAATTTAGTTAAAATAATATCAGTTTGTTTGCCATAATTATACACAAAATATGCAGCATCTTTTTTATTAAAACCTAATTTTATTATTATTTTTTGAATCGTTTTTATATAGTTTAAAACCTCTTGGTGGTTTGTAAATGAACCTCCTGAAAGAACAATTTTGTCTGTTTTAACCTCTTGAAATACCTTATCAAAACGGCGCGAATATTTCTTATTGATTAAATCTACAATCCGTTCTGCCATTTTTCGATATCCAGTTAATTTTCCTCCAGCAATTGAAATCAATTCAGTACTGGACACATATATTTCATCTTTTCTTGACAATTCCGAGGCTGGTTTTCCTTCCTCGTGAATAAGAGGGCGTAAACCAGCCCATGAAGATTTTACATCATCAATTGAAATAGAAACGCCATCAAACATATTATTTACCGCAGATATAAGATACATAGCATCTACTAAACTTGTTCTTACGTCGTTTTTATTTTCTTGATAATTGGTATCTGTAGTTCCAAAATAAGTGCTTCCCCCTCTTGGTATAGCAAACATCATCCTGCCGTCAGGAATATCAAAATATACAGATTGATTAATAGGAAATCTATTGTGATTAACGACTAAATGAACCCCTTTAGACAATCGTAGTTTTTTGTTAGCGCTAGATTGGTTTTTCTGACGCAAACCGTCTACCCATGGTCCGGTTGCATTTATAACGTATTTAGATTTAATGTCAAACACTTTATTAGTCAATACATCTTTCACTTTTGCTCCTGAAACCCTACCGTCTTGATATAAGAAATCCGTAACTTCTACATAATTAATTGGTTTTGCTCCATAACGTAAAGATGTTTTTATAAGCTCAAGCGTCAAACGAGCATCATCGGTCCTGTATTCTGCATAGTACCCAGCTCCTTTTAAAATATTTTCAGGAAGCAAGGGCTCTATCTTTAATGCTTCTTTTTTACTTAACATTTTTCGTTTATCGTCTCCCTCAACAGCTGCTAAAACGTCATATACTTTAAGCCCAATGGAAGTTAGCCATGAACCATAAGTTCCTCCTTCAACCAACGGTAAAATCATTTTTTCTGGAATAACTAGATGAGGCGCTAGACCATGAACAATAGCCCTCTCTGTTCCAACCTCTTTTACTAACCAAAAATCAAATTGCTTCAAATATCTTAAACCGCCATGAATGAGCTTTGTAGATTTGCTGCTTGTTCCTGAAGCAAAATCATTTTTTTCTACCAATGCAACAGACATTCCCCTAGAAGCAGCATCTAAAGCAATTCCTGCACCCGTAATTCCCCCTCCTACAATTAACACATCAAATTCTTTTGAAGTTAATTCCTTGAAGGTGTTTTCTCTGTCAAAGAAAGAAAAGCTATTCATAAATTTTAGTAATTACAAAGCAAATTTTATTGAGTTTAAATTTCAAAAAGTTTATTAAGGTAGACCAATGAAAGATACTTTTTTGTTATCTATTATTTTTATAACAATAAGGTTTTACAAGGTATGAATTTATTTTGCGAGAATTCCTCTTTTGTTAATCTCCGGAATTAGCTTTAAATCATTTTCTCGTATAGTATTTTTTTTAAAAGTAAATGTCTTGTCGTACAATGTATTATTAGCAAAAAAAGTAACTTGAAATTGATTGGTGAGTTTAAATAGTTCTGGCTGCATCCATTCAACTTTTGCAAAGGAGTTTGCAGATAAAACATCAATTTTTTTTCGCATTATTGAGGTTTGCTTTTTTTTACTAAACCCTTTAGACACAATTACAACCATCTCTACATGAATATCTTTCTGGTTAATAATGTATACATTCCAATCATCTGTTTTGTAAATATCATTGTATTCAAAAACAACAGCCATCTCAATACCAGTTATTATCGGAATTTGAATGTCTTTTTTCACTGAAGTAAAAGGGTTGCTAGTTATTATTTTAATGAATTGATATATAAACTTACATCACAGATTTAAACTGCTCTAAAAAGCGAACATCATTCTCGTAAAACATTCTAATGTCTGGAATTTGATATAACAACATGGCTATTCTTTCAATCCCCATACCAAAAGCATACCCACTGTATACAGAAGGATCTATATTACAATTTTTAAGCACGTTAGGGTCTACCATGCCACATCCCATAATTTCTAACCAACCTGTACCTTTAGTTATTCGATAGTCTGTTTCAGTTTCTAAACCCCAATAAATGTCAACCTCTGCGCTAGGTTCTGTGAAAGGAAAATAAGAAGGGCGAAGTCGAATCTTAGATTTTCCAAACATTTCTTTTGTAAAGTACAATAAGGTTTGTTTTAAATCGGCAAAAGAAACATCCGTGTCTATATATAAGCCTTCTACTTGGTGAAATATACAATGAGCTCTTGCAGAAATATCTTCATTTCTAAAAACTCTACCAGGTGAAATAGTTCTAATGGGAGGCTTGTTCTTTTCCATGTAACGCACCTGAACAGAAGATGTATGTGTTCTTAATAAGGTGTCTGGTTTTTTATCAATAAAAAAAGTATCCTGCATATCTCTAGCCGGGTGATATTCAGGTAAATTTAGAGCAGAAAAGTTGTGCCAATCATCCTCTATTTCTGGTCCCTCAGACACAGTAAAACCAATACGGTTAAAAACTTCAATAATTTGATTTTTTACTAAAGAAATAGGATGTCTAGAACCTAGCTGAATAGGTTCCGAAGGCCTTGTTAAATCGCCATAAAACTTTTTGTCTTCTTCAGAATTTTCTATTGAAGTAGTTAAAAAAGTTACTTTATCTTCAGCTGCTTTTTTTAGAGTGTTTAAGGCCTGGCCAAATTCTTTACGTAATTCAGCATCAACATTTTTAAATTCAGAAAACAACCCTTTCAATATTCCTTTACTTCCTAAGTATTTAATCCTAAAAGTTTCTATATCTGTTTTAGAAGTTGCTTTAAATAAATGAACTTCTTCTATGAGTTCTTTAACCTTGTCTAACATGTTTTGCAATGAAATAAATATTGTGCAAATTTACATTTTTTATAAGGAAAGCGATTCATTTTCCTTTTGAAAACTAAAATCCATACGAAAACGATTGAATACTGATGTTTCAGACCGAAACAAAACGAAAAAAGTATGATTAAGATATCTTAAAATATATATCTTTGTCGCAAAATTGAACAAGTAAACTACAAATCAAAAACAAACATATGGAAGCAAAAATAAATGCTTTTATGGACTTGGTGAAACAGAGAAATCATCATGAACCAGAATTCTTACAGGCAGTTCAAGAGGTTGCTGAAACAGTTATTCCTTATATTGTTAAAAACGATATATATCATGGAAAGAATATTTTACTTAGAATGGTAGAACCAGAAAGGCTAATATCTTTTAGGGTTTCGTGGGTAGACGATACAGGAGAGATTCAGGTTAATAGAGGATATCGAGTTCAAATGAATTCAGCGATAGGGCCTTACAAAGGAGGTCTTAGATTTCATCCGACAGTTAATGCTAGTATTTTAAAGTTTTTAGCTTTCGAACAAGTATTTAAAAACTCTTTAACAACGCTTCCTATGGGTGGAGGAAAAGGAGGTTCAGATTTTGATCCAAAAGGAAAATCAGATAATGAAATTATGCGATTTTGTCATGCTTTTATGAGTGAATTATTTAGACATATTGGTCATAATACAGATGTTCCCGCAGGTGATATTGGTGTAGGAGGAAGAGAGATTGGGTTTATGTTTGGAATGTATAAAAAACTTAAAAACTCTTTTACGGGTGTTTTAACTGGGAAGGGTGCTTCTTGGGGAGGTTCTTTAATTAGACCTGAAGCAACAGGATATGGAGACGTGTACTTTGCAGAAAATATGCTACAAACAAAAGGAGATTCTTTTAAAGGGAAAACAGTGGTGGTTTCAGGTTCTGGAAATGTAGCACAATATGCCACAGAAAAAGCAACTCAGCTTGGAGCAAAAGTGGTAACTCTTTCTGATTCATCAGGGTATATTTTAGATAAAGACGGTATAGACGCAGATAAATTAGCGTATGTAATGGACTTAAAAAATGTAAAAAGAGGAAGAATTAGTGAGTATGTAAACAAGTATCCTAATGCTGTTTTTTTCAAAGGAGAAAAACCATGGTCTGTTTCATGTGATGTTGCTCTTCCTTGCGCAACACAAAATGAATTAAATGGCGAGCACGCAAAGCAATTAGTAGAAAATGGATGTATTTGTGTGGCAGAAGGAGCTAATATGCCTTCTACACCTGAGGCAATTTATGAATTTCAAAAAGCACAAATATTATTTGCTCCCGGTAAAGCTTCAAATGCTGGAGGTGTTGCAACCTCTGGTTTAGAGATGAGTCAAAACTCTTTACGATTAAGTTGGACCAGAGAAGAGGTAGATGAAAAATTAAAGCAGATCATGAAAGACATTCATGAATCGTGTGTTGCTTATGGTAAAAACGAAGATGGAACCGTTGATTATATAAAAGGAGCAAATATTGCTGGTTTTGTTAAAGTTGCAGATGCTATGCTAGCTCAAGGGATAGTATAATAAAATAATTAGAAATAAATATGAAAAGCGCCTTTTAAGGCGCTTTTCATATTTATAAGAACTTCTTTTATTTATATAAAACTAAAGATTAACATGTTTTATCTATTAGAATATTAAGTATTAGATCTACTCTTAGAAAATCAAAATTTTATAACTTTATAAAGTGGAACCAACACCAGAATATAGAAAAATAATTCATGTAGACATGGATGCTTTTTACGCATCAGTTGAACAACTAGACAATAAAGAACTAGCTGGAAAACCTGTTGCGGTTGGAGGGAGTAGTGAAAGAGGTGTTGTTGCTGCGGCTAGCTATGAGGCAAGAAAATTTGGGGTTAAGTCCGCTATGAGTGGAGTTTTAGCAAAGAAAAAATGCCCTCATCTTATATTTGTAAAACCAAGATTTTCTAGATATAAAGAAATTTCTGGAAAAATTAGACAAATTTTTAACGACTATACAGATTTAGTTGAACCACTGTCACTAGACGAAGCCTATTTAGATGTTACTGAAAATAAAAAAGGCAATCCATCAGCAAGTTTGATTGCTCAAGAAATTAGAGAACGCATTTTTAATGAACTAAACTTAAGAGCTTCTGCAGGAATATCTATCAATAAATTTATTGCTAAAGTGGCTTCAGATATTAATAAACCAAACGGACAAAAAACAATTAACCCTGAAGAGGTGATTCTTTTTTTAGAAGAATTATCAGTCAATAAATTTTACGGAGTTGGGAAGGTAACCGCCTCAAAAATGAATAATTTAGGAATTTTTAAAGGATTAGATCTAAAGAACAAACCATTAGAGGAGTTAACAAAGCTCTTTGGAAAGTCAGGGAAATTCTATTACAATATTGTTAGAGGTGTTCACAATAGTCCTGTAAAACCAAACAGAGTTAGAAAGTCAATTGCCGCAGAAAGAACGTTTTCTAAAAATATTTCTTCAGAAGTATTCATGTTAGAGAGGTTAGATAAAATAGCAGAAGAATTAGAAAAGCGGATGATGAAATCAGAAACAAAAGGGAAAACAATCACCTTAAAAATAAAATACAGTGATTTTACCCAACAAACAAGAAGCAAAACTCTACAACGCTTTTTGCAAACGAAAAACGAAATTATGCATATTATAAAAGAATTAGTATACCAAGAAAAGTTTAAAAATTCTGTAAGGCTATTAGGAATATCTTTTTCTAACTTAGACACAGAAAAAAAAGACTCTGTTTGGGTTCAGTTAAAGTTAGAGTTTTAAAACTATTACCCTTTTTGTATTTTAGAAGAAGGTATAAACCATAAATATGGTTTCATGAAAAAAATCATTAGAACAGACAATGAGAATTTAGATTTTAATAAATTAATTGTAGAATTAGATGCTTATTTAAAAGTAACTGATGGAGAAGACCATGAGTTTTACAATCAGTTTAACGGTTTGGATACTATAAAGAATGTGGTTATAGCCTACCAAGACAATAAAGCCGCAGGTTGTGGTGCCTTTAAAAAATTTGATGATAAAACTGTTGAAATAAAGAGAATATATGTAAAATTTGCTTATAGAGGTTCTGGAATAGCACAAGCCATTTTAAATTCGCTAGAGCTATGGGCTTCAGAAAAAGGCTTTAAAAAATGCGTTTTAGAGACAGGAAATCGTCAGGTAGAAGCAATTAAGTTTTATAAGAAGGCTGGTTATAAAAGCATTCCAAACTACGGTCAGTACACTCATATGGAAGATAGTAATTGTTTTGAAAAATTAGTATAATGAACTTCAGCTATTGGGAATATAAAGAATGGTTTACCAACAATGATTTTATTGTTGTTGGTAGTGGAATTGTTGGTTTAAACTGTGCAATTCGTTTAAAAGATCGCTTTCCAAAATCAAAAATTATTGTTTTAGAAAAAGGATTGCTTCCACAAGGAGCAAGCACAAAAAACGCTGGTTTTGCCTGTTTTGGAAGTACTTCAGAATTATTAAGTGATCTTAAAAACCACTCAAAGGAAGAAGTATTTCAGTTGGTAAAGATGAGATGGGAGGGGCTTCAGCTAATGAGAAGCTTACTAGGAGATACAAACATAGATTATCAACTAAACTACGGGTATGAATTATTTTCTGATGAAGTTTTTTTTGAAAAGTGTAAAAATAAAACAGAAGATTTAAACAAGTTATTACTTCCTCTTTTTAAGGAAAGCGTTTTTTCTACAGCATGTAACAAGTTTAATTTCAAAAATATTGTTCCAACCTATTTGGTAAACAAATTCGAAGCACAGATAGATACAGGAAAAATGGTTTCACAATTGCTAAAAAAAGCACAAGAGAAAGGAGTAAAAGTTTTAAACAATATTTCTGTCCTAGGCTTTTCAGAGGGTACAAATCAAGTAAAGATTAACACAAGTCAAGGAGAGTTTTTAGCTTCTAAAGTTTTTTTTGCAACCAATGGTTTTTCTAAAGAACTTTTAAAAGAATCTATCTCACCCGCAAGAGCTCAAGTGCTGATTACAAGTCCAATAAAAGATTTACACATTAAAGGAACTTTTCATTTAGAAGAAGGGTACTATTATTTTAGAAATATTAATAATAGAATTTTATTAGGAGGTGGAAGAAATTTAGATTTTGAAACAGAAGAAACAACTCAATTTGGCGAAACTACACTCGTTCAAAATAAATTAGAAAACCTTTTAAAAACCACTATTTTACCAAATATAGATTTTAAAATCACACACCGTTGGAGTGGAATTATGGGTGTTGGAAACCAGAAAAAGCCGATTGTAAAACAACTTTCCGAAAATAGTTATTGCGGTATACGCCTTGGTGGTATGGGTGTTGCTATTGGTTCGCTGGTTGGAAAAGAGTTGGCAGACCTACTAGATTAAATACATTTAAAGTTTAAAATATTGAAAAACACACTGGTCCTTTTATTGCTAATTTCATCAACGGTATCCTCTCAAGAATGGATTCAAGACAATAATAGAACCAGTGTTTTATTTAAAATTAAGAACCTTGGACTAACTGTAGATGGTGGTTTTAAAACTTCAGTTATCAATACAAACTTAGATACAAAAGATTTATCTAATAGCTATATTAATGCTACTATTACTGTGAATTCTATTTTTACAGGCATAGAAGCAAGAGACAAACACTTATTAGAAACAGATTATTTTGATGCTTCAAATCATGAAAAAATCATATTAAAATCATCTAAACTTACAAAGGATGTGAATGGTAACATTACTCTTTTTGCAAAGTTAAGTATCAAAGGATTTATTAAAGAGATGGAAATTCCTTTAGAAGTTTTTGAAGATAATTCAATGTTAACAATAAAGGCCTCAATGTTGGTAAACCGCAAAAATTTTAATGTTGGCGGAAGAAGCATTCTATTGTCTAATAATGTAAAAATTAAAGTAGAATATTCTGCTACCAAATAAAATTGAATAGAATAACAACATTTGATGTAATAATTGTAGGAGGAGGACTGGCCGGCCTAACAAGTGCAATACACCTATCTAAACTTAAAAAAAAGGTGTTATTAATTGAAAAAAACAACTACCCAAAGCATAAAGTTTGTGGAGAATATATTTCTAATGAGGTTCTATTATATTTAAACTCTCTTGGAATAGATCCAATAAAAAATGGCGCTAAACAGATTTCAAAAGTCCAGATAAGCACTATAAAAAGTAATTTAATAAAAGGAGAATTACCTCTAGGAGGTTTTGGAATGAGTAGGTATTTTCTAGACAATCTATTACTTAAAAAAGCACAGGTTAATGGTGTAATAATTTTAAAAGATATTGTAGAGTCTATTCATTATAAAGATGATTGTTTCTCAGTTTCAACAAAAAATGAAGGAATTTTTAATAGTAAAATAACGATTGGTGCTTTTGGTAAAAGATCTACACTAGATCAAAAAATGAAGAGAAGATTTATCCAAAAAAAATCACCTTATCTAGCTGTAAAAATGCATGTGAAGGGTGTTTTTCCAGAGAACCTAGTTGCTTTACATAATTTTAAGGGTGGGTATTGCGGGGTCTCTAAAGTAGAAAGTGATGCTATTAATGTTTGTTATATAACAGGATATAAATCATTTAAAAAGTATAAAAATATTTTAGATTTTCAAGAAAAAGTTATTTTCAAAAATAAACACCTTAAACAAATATTTACAAACTCGTCTAACCTTTTTGAGAAGCCACTTACAATTAGCCAAATTTCTTTTCAAACAAAAAGTCCAGTAGAAAATCATATTATTATGTGTGGTGATACCGCTGGCATGATACATCCATTGTGTGGCAACGGAATGGGAATGGCTATTTCTAGTGCCAGGATGGCAAGCAGAAGAATTTTTCAGTTTCTAAATGGTGAAATAAAAACAAGAGAAGATTTAGAAAAACAGTATATTAGAGATTGGAACAAAGAATTTAAATTGCGATTAAAAACTGGTCATTTTGTTGCGTGGTTATTTAGAAATCACATTTTTTCACAAATTGCTTACTCCATTTTAAAAATATTTCCATCATTGTTACCCAAAATAATAAAATTTACCCACGGAAAACAGATACAACCTCTATGAGTTTTTTAGTTGATACTTCTTACCGTTCTTCAGCTACAGAGATGATGGATGATTTTACTCTTGAAGGAGTTGAGTTTAGAGACACATTAGACAAATTGGAGATTATTAATAGGTTCTTAGGGGGCAATTCAGTAACTATAAAAGGTCTTAAAAAATTATTATACAAACAAACAAAAACGAAAACAATTACAATTATAGATTTGGGCTGTGGTCATGGAGACATCCTAAGAGATGTTGCCAAGTTTGGCAGAAAAAATAAGTATAAATTTAAATTAGTAGGTGTTGATGCAAATCCTGATGCTGTAGAATATGCAAGAGAGCTTTCTAAAGACTATTCAGAATTAAGTTTTGAAACAATAGATATTTTTTCAGAAGATTTTAAAAAACAAACTTATGATGTGGTTTTGTGTACGTTGTTTTTGCATCATTTTAAGAACGATCAACTCATACCATTTCTAAAAACAGTTATTAAAAAAGCTACTATTGGAGGCGTTGTTAATGATTTGCACAGGCATCGAATAGCCTATTATTTATTTAAGATGATTGGGGTTTTTATTAAGAATAAGATGGTTAGAGAAGATGGTTTAACATCTGTTTTAAGAGCATTTAAAAAAAAAGAAATAAAGACGATTTTAACAAAAGTACAAGTGCCTTTTACAATTCACTGGAGATGGGCTTTTCGTTATTTATGGATTTTAAAAAAGGAGCTAAATTAGAAAAAAGTCCGATTATTAAGGATATATCATGAGCGTAAAAATACTTTCAGTAGCAAAACAATTACCAAAGTATACTAGAGATACAAAGGACATTATTCCATTTGTTAAACTATGGATGCATGGCCAGGAAAAAAGATTTCAACGAAAAGTATTAAAGCTTTTTGAAGGGGCTGGTGTAGATAGGCGGTATTCTATTATGGATGCAGAAGAGGTTTTTTCAAATACGTCTTTTGAAGAAAAAAATAACATTTATGCTAGAGAGGTAACAGCCTTGGCAGAGCAGTCATTGAAAAAATCATTAGAAAAAGCAAGTTTACAACCCACAGACATTGATTATATTATTACTGTTAGTTGTACTGGAATCATGATACCTTCTGTAGACGCCTATTTAATTAATAGCTTGCAAATGAAGCAAGATATTGTGAGACTTCCGGTCACAGAAATGGGATGCGCTGCGGGAGTTTCAGGAATCATTTATGCAAAAAACTTTTTAAAAGCTAACCCAAATAAAAGAGCGGCAGTGGTAGCGGTAGAATCTCCAACAGCAACATTTCAGCTAGAAGACTTTTCTATGGTAAATATTGTAAGTGCTGCAATTTTTGGTGATGGTGCTGCAAGTGTTATTTTATCATCTTACGAAGAAGACATGGGGCCAAAAATTATAGACGAAGCGATGTATCATTTTTATAATGCAACTCATATGATGGGTTTTAAACTGGTGAATACAGGCTTGCAAATGATTTTAGATAAATCAGTTCCAGAAACTATATCAAATCATTTTCCGATGATAGTTCATCCATTTCTAGAAGGAAATAACCTAAAAATAGAAGACATAAATCATTTAATTTTTCACCCGGGAGGTAAGAAAATTGTTCAAACAGTAGAAGAGTTGTTTGGATCTTTAGGAAAGAATATTAATGATACAAAAGAGGTTCTGAGATTGTATGGGAACATGTCTAGCGCAACAGTTTTGTACGTTTTAGAACGATTTATGAATGGAGATAGACAACCTGGAGAAAAAGGATTGATGTTAAGTTTTGGGCCAGGCTTTTCTGCACAAAGAATACTATTAGAATGGTAAAAGAATTTAAAGATAAAAATGAATGGGCTCTAATTTTAGGTGGCTCTAGTGGCTTAGGTTTGGCAACAGCCAAAAAGCTAGCTAGTCATGGGATGAATATTTGTATTGTCCATAGAAATTCTAGATCACAACAAGCAGAAATAGAAAAAGAGTTTAAAAAAATTACCAAAGAAGGGATTGATTTTATTAGTTATAATACCGATGCTTTTCATTCAGAAAAGAGAGCCGCATTAATAGAGGATTTAGAAAAAGAATTAAAAGGAGGCTCTATTAAAACACTTGTACATAGTGTGGCTAAGGGAAATTTAAAACCCATGATTTCAGAAACAACTCCAACATTACAGACAGATGATTTTCAATTAACAATTCAAGCAATGGGAGTTAGTTTGTACGATTGGACTAAGGCTGTTTTTGAAGCTAAATTGTTTTCAGATGATGCACGAGTAATTAGTTTTACAAGCGAAGGGAATACCAAAGCATGGAAAAATTATGCTGCTGTTTCAGCTGCTAAAGTAACGTTAGAAGCGATTACAAGAAATATTGCCCTAGAATATGCACCCTTTGGAATTAGAGCAAATTGCATTCAAGCAGGAGTTACAGATACTGCTTCTTTAAGAATGATTCCTGGTAGCGATGAAATAAAAAAACATTCTTTATTACGTAATCCATTTGATAAACTAACTGTTCCAGAAGACGTTGCCAATGTTGTTTATCTTTTATCTAAAGATGAAGCTTCCTGGATTAATGGAACAATTATTCCTGTAGATGGAGGAGAACATATAAGCTAAACAACTTGAACAATAAAAACATCATACACCTCTTGCCCTATCAAGCACCCTTTTTGTTTGTAGATGAATTAATATCTCTATCAGAACACGGCGTCGAGGGATTTTATACATTTAAAAAAGACGAATATTTTTACCAAGGCCACTTTAAAAATAATCCAATAACACCAGGCGTTATTTTAACGGAAGTAATGGCTCAAATTGGTGTGGTTTGCTTGGGAATATATTTATTAAGAGATGAAATTTCCGCAACAAAAAAACCACAAATTGCATTAACCTCAAATCATATCGATTTCTTTTTACCAGTCCGTCCGCAAGAACGTGTAAAAGTGGTTTCAGAAAAGATTTATTTTAGATTTAATAAACTAAAATGTAAGGTAGAATTGTTTAATGATAAAAATGAGTTGGTTTGCAGAGGAACTATTTCAGGAATGTTAAAACCAATGAATAATGAAACATAGAGTTGTTATTACAGGGATGGGGGTTGTAGCGCCAAATGCCGTTGGCATAGACAACTTTTTAGCAGCAATTCAAGAAGGAAGATCTGGAATTACATTCCATCAAAAACTTCAAGAGTTAAAATTTTCCTGCTGCATTGGAGGTATTCCTTCAGTATCAGAAGAGATGAAAAACAAGTATCTAACACCATTACAATTACGTGGATTTGATAGTGCTGGAATTTTATATGGATGTATTGCAGGTATAGACGCATGGAAAGATGCAGGTTTTGATATTGATAAAAGTCTACCTGTAGATTATGACTCTGGATTGGTCTTTGGAGCAGGTACCTCTGGAGTAGAAAAATTTAGAGAGGCTGTCTATAAACTAGACGATCAAAAGGTAAAAAGATTAGGCAGTACTGTTGTTGTTCAAACAATGGCAAGCGGAATTAGTGCTTATTTGGGAGGTATTCTAGGAGTGGGAAATCAAGTCACCACAAACTCATCTGCGTGTACTACAGGTACAGAAGCTTTACTTATGGGTTTTGAACGTGTTCAGGCAGGAAAGGCAAAAAGAATGCTGGTTGGAAGCTGTAGTGATAATGGAGCCTATATATGGGGTGGATTTGATGCAATGAGAGTGATGACCTACAAGCACAATGAAAATCCAGAAAAAGGATCTAGACCAATGAGTGCAGATGCATCAGGCTTTGTGCCTGGAAGTGGTGCTGGCGCAATGGTATTAGAAACGTTAGAGAGTGCTTTGGAAAGAAATACAACTATTTATGCTGAGGTATTAGGAGGAAATATTAATTCTGGAGGTCAAAGAAACGGCGGAACCATGACGGCTCCAAATTCTGAAGCAGTTCAAAAATGTATTGTAGATGCAATAAAAAATGCAAACATAGTAGCGTCAGAAATAGATGCAATTAATGGGCATCTAACAGCTACCATAAAAGACCCTCTAGAGATAGAAAATTGGACAAAAGCTTTAGGGAGAACTGGTCAAAATTTTCCAATGATTAACTCTCTAAAATCTATGGTTGGTCATTGTCTTGCTGCAGCGGGTGCTATAGAAAATGTGGCAACAATTTTGCAATTAAAACATCAATTTATTTTTCCAAATATTAATTGCGAGGAAGTGCATCCAGATATTTTAAAATTAATTCCAAAAGAAAAAATACCAACTAAATACACACCAAAAAAACTACAGATTATTGCAAAAGCAAGCTTTGGTTTTGGTGATGTAAATGGATGTGTTATTTTTAAGAAATATTAAAAAAGAATTCATGACAAGAGAAGACCTTATTATTTCATTACAAAAAATTGTAAAGCCCTATGTTCAAGATCAAAATGCATTTAATAACCTATCTGAGGAAACAGATTTTATTAATGACTTAAAGATTAATTCAGCAAATTTAGTAGATGTTATTTTAGATGTAGAAGATGAGTTTGATATTGAAATTGATAATGATTCTATGGAAAAAATGTTATCTGTGAAAGCAGCATTAGATATTATTGAAACTAAATTAACAGCTTCTTGATAGGCAATGATATCATAGACTTATCTCTTGCTAAAACAGAGAGCAATTGGCAACGAAGAGGCTTCTTGGAAAAACAGTTTTCAGTTAATGAGCAGCATTTGATTTTAAATGCACCAAATTCTTTTGAGATGGTTTGGAGACTCTGGAGTATGAAGGAAGCTGCCTATAAAATTTTTACACAACAACACAGCGTGCGTTTTTTTGCACCAAAAAAATTTGAATGTAAATTGATGCTAGATTTAAAGGGATTGGTTTGTTATAAAAACCAAAAATTTTATACGGCCTCAATAGTTAATCAGCAGTATATTTTTACTAAGGCGGGTCTAATAAAAGAAACGAGTTCGTATTCAGAAATGGGGTCTCCAGATCAAATTGATATGATGATTAAGAACAAGCTTAACGTTTTAACAGGATTAAATATTTCAGGAATAGAGCAAATTAAGTCAAGAAATGGTGCACCCAGTTATTATTATAAAACAACACGTCTTACCTCATCATGCTCAATTTCACATCATGGCAAATATGGGGCATATTCATTTGTAAAGGCTTAAATCATGTTAACGTTAAAAGAAGCCCTTTTTCAACAGTGCGAAGATTTTGTAAATACACGACTTCAAACCATACAAACCACTATTTCTTCTCATCAGAAGTCATTGCGTTCAGAAACCAAAAGTTCTGCAGGTGATAAGCATGAAACAGGTAGAGCAATGTTGCAATTAGAAATGGAAAAATCAGGACAACAGTTAGCCGCAGTTCAACAAATGCAACAAACACTAGCTAAGATGAATATTTTAACACCATCAACAAACATCGCCTTAGGGTCTGTTATAAAAACATCTTCTGCCTATTATTTTTTGAGTATTTCCGCAGGAGAGTTAACTATTAAAGAAACTGTATATTTTGCCATTTCCTCCTCTTCGCCAATTGGTAAATTATTGGTGGGGAAAAAAGCCGAAGACATATTTACTTGGAGAGGACAAGAAATTAAAATAGATCGTGTTTTATAGCGGTTTAATAACAATTATTAAAGGAAACACCAAGCTCTCTCTCTGAAACGATATGTTTGGTGCTTTGAAAGAAAATAACCTGGGAATTAAATGTAGCCTCAATTAACCAGAAAGAACCTTTAAAGAATGACTTTTTTACAATAACCCTATGTAAAGAATCTTTAGAAACTTGAATTTGATGTGGATATAGGAGCCTTTTTTCTCCGTCTATAAAAAGTTCGTTTACATCATCAAACAATGCCGCGACATAATGTTTAGGAGGTCTTTTATATAAGTTTCTTGGAGAATCAAATGCAATCACTTTTTTGTTTTCAATCACCATCATTTGGTCCGCAAAAGAAAGCGCGTCATCTCCATCATGTGTTGCCACAATACATGAAATATTTTTCTCTTTTAGATAGCTAAAAAGCTTTCTTCTGAGTGAGTTTTTTTTAAAATTATCTATTTGACCAAAAGGCTCATCTAACAAAATAAGTTCAGGTTCTTTTGCCAAGGCTCTTGCAATCGCAACTCGCTGCTGTTGTCCTCCACTTAGGGTTTTTACTTTTTCATTTGCAAAGCTAGACATCTCTATAACGTCTAATAATTCTTTGGTTCTTTGTTCTTTTTCTTCGGGATAAAACCGCGACAAAAATTTTCCAATATTTTCAGCAACCGATGTA